>Ga0302293_10001532_pt1 | contig 11322 bp, 10 predicted proteins | sample III_Fen_N2_2_FD_198758 | JGI IMG/M metagenome (GOLD analysis project Ga0302293, IMG submission 198758) | Peat permafrost microbial communities from Stordalen Mire near Abisko, Sweden - III_Fen_N2_2 | ecosystem: Environmental > Terrestrial > Soil > Wetlands > Permafrost | place: Sweden: Abisko... | reverse complement strand
TCGCTAAATAATATAAATATTTTTGGACAGCCAGTCACAACACTTAGTCCGTTGTACGGAATGGCTTCGATTCATAATTTGGACCTGCAAGGCTCGAGCCTCAATTATTCCGCTATAGCCGGAATTACACCTGAAAATTTTCCTTCTCTGGGCGGATTGTGGCTGGGCGATACGGCCAATTCGGATATTGAGTCTCACTTTACCGAAATCGTTTCGCTTTTTTCCAAATTGTCCAAGGTGAGCGGACTGGGCCTTGGTGGTTTTCAAATGACCGATGCGCAGTTTACTACCTTGTATAATACATTAATGGCGGTAAAACTGGACAAATTTAGCAGCCTGAGCTTATCTGACAACCTTCTGACAAATGCAACCCTCATTCGGATTTCTAATTTAACTACGTTAAAATTTCTCAATATATCAAATACGCAAATATCCGATCTGATGTGTCTTTCAACGTGTGCAAGCATGAATAGTTTAACTCTCAGAACAACACAAGTGACGGATCTTTCGCCTCTTCTCGCAATGTACAACGCCGGATCGTTTCATAACAGCGGAAGCTCCATTGATGTATCAAATAATAATCTCGATCTCCGAGCCGGCTCTGCGAACAGGACGGTAATCGATACGCTTGTTTCAAAGGGTGTTACGGTTAGTTATACACAGGGCAACACGGTCAATTAGGCTGAGTCTAAATACAGAAGGCATAAATTCCGGTTTACACCTTTATCGGTATGGGTTTAACGTTCCAAATTTCCTCGGCGTATTCCTCTATCGTACGGTCGGTCGAGAACTTTCCCATGTGGGCGGTGTTCAGGATGGACATGCGCGTCCATAGATCCTGATCGCGGTATGCCTCGGATACGCGATCCTGGCATGCGACGTACGCTTCGTAATCCGCGAGAAGAAGATAGTTGTCCCCGTCGTGGAGGAGCGTATCCGAAATCGGCTTGAAAAGGTCGGGTTCGTCCTTCGAGAAAAATCCATGCTGGATCTGGAGAAGGATTCTTTTGAGTTCGGGATTTTTGTAATAGTAATCCTGCGGATCGTATCCGTTTTTCTTCAGATTGGAGACTCCTTCGGTGTCGAGGCCGAATATGAAAATGTTGTCCTTTCCGACTTCTTCCATGATTTCTATGTTCGCGCCGTCAAGCGTTCCTATCGTGAGCGCGCCGTTAAGTGAGAATTTCATGTTTCCCGTTCCCGAGGCTTCCGTGCCGGCCGTCGATATTTGTTCGGAAAGGTTAGCCGCGGGAATAATCTTTTCCGCATTCGAGACGGCATAGTTTCGCAAGAACACTACCTTCAGTTTGTTCCCGACGCGTGGGTCGTTGTTCACGACGTCTGCGATGGAATTGATGAACTTGATTATCAGTTTTGCCATGAAATATCCCGGGGCAGCCTTTCCTGCGAAGATAACCGTGCGGGGGACGAAATCGGCTTCGGGATTATCGACTATTCGGTTATACATCGTTATTACGTGCAGGGCGTTCAGGAGTTGCCTCTTGTATTCGTGTATCCGCTTTACCTGGATGTCGAACATGGAATTGATATTTACCTTGAGTCCGTTGCGGCTCAGGATGTACCTCGCGAGTTGCTCTTTTTTTACCTGTTTGACCGCGGCCCATTCCTTTCTGAATTCAGGATCGTCGGCATAGGGAGTCAGTTTTTTCAGCTCGAAGAGATCTATTGTCCATTTGTCCCCGATCGTCCGGGTAATAAGCGACGACAGTTCCGTATTGCAGAGTTTGAGCCATCTCCGTTGGGTGATGCCGTTTGTCTTGTTGTTGAATTTTTCGGGCCACACGCCGTAAAAGCCCTTGAATACGCGACTTTTAAGGATTTCGGTGTGAAGCGCCGCGACTCCGTTTATCGAATGGCTTCCAATAATCGCGAGGTTTGCCATGCGCACTTTTTTGTCGGTCCCTTCCTCGATAATCGAAAGTTCCTGCAGGAGCGCGGAGTTGCCGGGAAATTTCCGCCCGATCTCGTCGAGGAACCTGCGGTTTATTTCAAAGATTATTTCAAGGTGACGGGGAAGGACTTTTGCCATCAAGGAAATGGGCCAGCGTTCGAGGGCTTCCGGAAGCACGGTGTGATTCGTATAGCCAAACGTTTTTACGGTAATGTCCCATGCCGCGTCCCAGGTAAGGCCTTCGATGTCGACCAGGATGCGCATCAGTTCGGGAATAGAGATCGCCGGATGCGTGTCGTTCAGCTGAATGGCGACCTGGTCCGGGAAAAGGGAGAAATCGGTATGGGCTTTCTTGAATCGTCTGAAAATATCCTGAATCGTGGCCGAAACGAAGAAATATTCCTGTTTAAGACGGAGTTCCTTTCCTTCGAACATGTTGTCGTTCGGGTACAGAACCTTGGTGATGTTTTCTGAAACCGATTTCGCGGAGACAGCCTTGATATAGTCACCGTCATTGAAGTAATTGAGGTCAAATTCGCGGGATGCTTTGGCAGACCAGAGTCTGAGATTATTAACCGTGTTATTCCGGTATCCGGGAATCGGCGTATCGTAGCCCACTGCCACGATTTCCTCCGTGTCGACCCACCTTTTACGGAGTTTTCCGTCGACATCGTTGAAATATTCGACACGTCCGTAAAACTTGATCACATAGGTAAACTCGGCCCGCGGGAATTCCCATACATTGCCGAGGCGAAGCCAGTTGTCCGGCGTCTCGATCTGATAGCCGTTGCGTATGTTCTGGAAGAAGATTCCGTAATCGTAACGGATGCCGTACCCGACCGCTGGAAGTTCGAGGGTTGCCAGCGAGTCCATGAAACATGCCGCGAGCCGGCCCAATCCGCCGTTTCCGAGCCCGGCGTCCCATTCTCTTTCGCGCAAGTCCTCGAGCGAATACCCGAGTTCGTTCATAGCTTTTTGCGTTTCGCCGTATACGCCGAGATTGACCAGGCTGTTTCCGAGCGTCCGACCCATAAGGAATTCAAGCGAGAGATAATACACGCGTTTCGCATTTTTATTGTAATAGGTCTGTTGGGTGGCGATCCACCGTTCGATCAAAAGATCCCGCGTGGCTAGTGCTATGCTGGTATATGAGTCGTAAAGGGTTCCGCTGTATTCGTCCTTTCCGAGCGAATATTCCATATGATGAACGAATGATTTTTTTATTGATTCCGCGTCCTTTCGGAGCATTTTGAATTTGACCGGCTGGTTTTTATCGTCTTTTGGTTCGCTTTTATCCATAAAACACTCCTGTACTTCTTATTTTCAATTATAGGATGGTTCTTCCGGAATTACAAAATAAATGAAGTTCCGCGTGCAGGTTTTCTTGAAGCTATACCGACTGTATGCCGATACTCAAATAACCGTATTTGAATATTATTTAGTTTATAAGGACAGAAACGTGGGAAAAAAAGACATATCAATGGTTCTTGGAATCGGACTTGGTTTTGTTTGTTTGATTGCTGCTTTCATCGTTGAAGGCGGAAGTCCGCTCAAGCTGCTTTCGGTCAGCGCCATCATGATCATCGCCGGCGGTACTTTCGGAGCTTTAACGGTTTCATTCGGCCTTCCCATGGTATTGAAAGAACTTCCCGGTGGTTTTCTACGGTCAATGTCGGGAGTTGAGCACGATCAGTCAAAACTGGTAAACCTGTTCGTTACCTTCGCCGAAAAAGCGCGCAAGGAAGGTTTGCTGAGCCTTGAAGAAGATATTCAGTCCGACCTGTCAAGCGATGAATACGATCCATTGGTTAAACGCGGGTTGAGTCTTGTTATCGACGGTATCGATGCCTCGGCGATTCAGGCGATATTCGAAGTCGAAATAATGGAATTTGAGGAACGCGAAAAGACTAAAGTAGGTATCTTTGAGCAGGCGGGCGGTTTTTGCCCGACTATGGGAATCGTCGGAACCGTTCTTGGATTGATATCGGTTTTGAGTCACCTGAACGAACCCGAAAAGCTCGGTGAATCGATCGCCGCCGCCTTTATCGCGACTTTGTACGGTATCGGTTTTGCTAACATTATTTTCCTTCCCGTCGCCAATAAACTCAAAGGCATCATGAAAGGCCAGATCGAGGTGAAAAACCTGATTCTTGTGGGCGTCATTTCCCTTCAGGCCGGCGATAATCCGCGCATCGTCAAGGACAAATTGATCGGGTTTATTTCTGAAAATCATCGTGAAAAAGTGACTTCGGTCGACTAAGCACAGGAGAATCGCATGGCAAAGAAAAAAGAAGCCGAGAAAGAAAACGGCGAGCGCTGGATGCTCACGTATCTCGACATGATTACCCTTCTCTTCGTTACTTTCGTCGTTTTGTACGCGATGAGCAATGTTGACAAGGCAAAATACGAAGCGGTTGCCCAATCGCTTGCCGCCGCCATGGGTTCTCCTTCGACCGAGGTCGGTAACGGAACGGGAGCGGGTCCCGGCGTAATCGTTTCCGACAAGGTTACGAAAGCTCCCGCCGTGCCCATACAGGCAAAAAAAGCTCGTGCCAAACTCTACGATAAGGCTTACGATATTCTTAAGTCGGAGATACAGGCAAAACGTATCGACGTGAGGCAGGAAGAACGGGGTTTGATCGTACAGCTCGGCGCGCAGGTGTTTTTCGCGGTAGGCTCGGCGGACTTGCCCGCGGGTACGATGAATGAATTTCTTCCCGTGGCCAAGATGATATCTGCTCTTCCGAACAGAATTATCGTGGAAGGTTATGCGGATGACGTGACTCTCGAAGCTGGATCCCCATTCAGGGATAACTGGGACCTTTCGGCCCAACGCGCGATAACCGTGCTCAATCTGCTGCAGGATCTCGGCGTAGATCCTGCGCGCATGAACGTCGCGGGTTACGGCGCAAGCCATCCAATCGTGAACAACGATACTCCCGAGGGCCGTGCTTATAACCGGCAGGTAAATATCGTCATTCCCTATTCCGCGGATGAAATCTAGTCGGTACTTTCAGAAAACAGTTTCAGCAACGCTTCTTTGAGGGCAGATTCTTCCCGGTCGTCGTGTTTGTCCGCTGCCTTTCTCGCATTGTCAATATTTCCCAGGTAAAACCGAATGAAAAGCGGCACGTCAAACATAAAAAAATCAGGCAAATCGCCTTGTGAGAGCGAATAGGCAGAGAGTCCAATGACCGATGCATTTATCGCAAGGGCTTTTGACCCGTCCAGCGGATACCCTGCGAGAGTCTGTCCGCTTCCTGGAATAATCGCCGACATTACACCGGTCACGATTGGAGACAAGGGCCTGAGAGCCTCTGCCCCTGTGACGATTTTTTCTCCGCGTTCCCTCTCCGAGTCATCGATAAATCCCTCATTGGCGAGAATACGATAAATGGCGCGAACGTTTTCCCATTCCGATCCAAGGACGGCAGCCTTTCCGTTCATCAACACTACTTTTTTTCGTGAGTCGCGATCGCTCATCGTCATTCGAAGCAAGCTTACGAGTCTGATCCTGTAAAATCCCGCAAATCCGTTTTTTTCGATCAACGAAAGCTCCAACTCGCAAATATCTGCAGTGTATTCCGGATCGCTTTCCATAAAGCGCGCAAAAGCCGACGATGCCTCGGCATAGTTTCCTTCGTTCGCGTAACAGCGGGCTATTGCGTGCCAGTCTTCGGGATTTTCGCTTTCACCCGAACGATCAGCAAGGAAAAGAGAGCGTTTATACTCGAGAATCGCATGGGAGTACATGTTCGAGCGTTCATATCGCTCGGCGAGCGATTCGGATACTGCCGAAAACGGCGGCACTCCCATCGCGAAAAAAAATAATGTGACGATAAGCCGGGTTTCAGCGCGGATACTGTGCAAGGATTTCATCGACCTTTGATTTCAGGATTTTTTCATGCGTTTCGTTATATCGGGCGGCTGCCTGGGCAGAGCCATACAGATTGGCAGAATAAAAGATCCCGGCGCCGGCGCCATATACCCAAGGTTTCCACGAAAGCGCGCCTTCCGAATATGCGGTATACGCGGTCAGGGCTGCCAGTGTTGAGGTGACGGCAAACGAAAAAAAAGCGTCGCCATACTGGTGCGCGTACGCCTTACCAAGTCCTGGAACAAGCGCGGAAAGTCCGACGGCAACTGCCCGATTTTTCGGAGAATATATCGCAAGTTCCTTTTCAAGCGAAATTAGCGGATCGTCGGCTTCTGCCGTTTTATTTTCGTTATTTGCACGAATAATCGTTTTGGCTTCCTTTAAATTACCGCGATAGATATTGCTTGCCAGTGAAAGCGCAAAAAAAGAATTGCTGTTTCCGGTCCTGACCGGTAGCGAGTTGAGCATATCGTCGAGCGGCGGCCATCTTTCAAGCCTGAGAAGGGAATAGCCCCGGAAATAGGAAAGGTCTCCTGCGACGCGCTGGTCATTGATCAAGGGTAAGTATTTGTCGGAAAGGGAAAGCAGTTTTTCGCTGTCGCCCCGCGTGCGGTATATGAGCGCAAGCGCCGAAACGGCGCGCGCATCGGCGCTTCCGGTGACGAAAAGGTATCGGAGATACTCGGCTTCCGCCGAGACATCGTCGCCGCCCGAATGAAGCCAGTCCGCGAAATCTATGATTAGCGCGGTATCCTCTGCGTGTGCCGGCAACGGTGGAAAAAAAGAAAGCGATGCCAGAAACGAAACGAAGAAAAAGGCGCGAATTTTATTGAACCGGATCATAGAGCGTTCCATCCTTCAGAATTTCGTAAAAGGTTCCCGGTTTAAGGTTCAGTCCGTGACAGCGCGTCAGACGGTCGATACCCATGAGAAAACCAGCCATACCGTGCTTTTGAATCGCCTCTTCCATATAGCGGGAGCAGGTCGGGGTGAAAACGCAGCGCGAATCGTCCTGTGGCGAAATTGCGGAGCGGTAGATCCTGATTGATGCTTTGGCGATAATTTGCGGATCGGAAGCGACGGCGTTTGCGCTGGTTTGGCAGGATGTCAACGGCATGATGCAACCGAAACACGCGAAGGCGAAAAGCGCGCAAAGGATAACCGTGGGCGGGACGGTCGGTCTTTTTACCATTTGAGTATCTCGAGAGGTGTTTCGCTTGGGACGACGAAGGCGCTTATGCGTTCCGGTAAGGCGGGCGAAGAATTTCCCGAAAATAGAGTCAGCTTCGTCTCGATCTGCACGGACCCGTCGGTTAAAAACATCCGGGTTCTCACTTCCGTCGGGAGGGACAGAAAGCCTTTTTCATACCCCGAGTACACGGTTTCCTGCATCGTTTTTCCGCCGGTTCCCGTCGTAGTCATCGAGAGCACGCGGTCTGAGCCGTCCGTAACGACCCGGACATCCCTGATTTTTTTTGCGAAAGGGGCGGGTGGAAGCCATATGCTTACGGTTAGTTCATTGGTTGACTCTATATGGTCAAGCCGATAACCGGACAGTTCAAGTCCCTTGTCTTTGCGGAAAAGATACGTGAGTTCTGTTTCGAGTGAAATATCCTGCTGCGTTTCATAATCGATACGCATAGCTTTTTTTTCGTCGGGATAATATATCAGGGTGTTTTTCGGAGAAAAAAAGACAAGCTGCTTTATGGGCTCCGTCGCTTCGATGCAGAAAAGATGAGGCGAAGAGCGTATATAGGCGGTTGCGGTTAACGTTTCTTCCTGACCCTCCTTTACCGTGACCCGGTGAAAGGAAAGCGTCAGGTTCTTGGGAACCTCTCCTCCCGAGACGGACGAAAGGGCGCATAACAAAAGTAACACGCGCATTGTCAAAGTCGGAAGGTTGGTTCTTCTTGTCATTGCGTATATGGGTAAATCAATAAGTAGCGGAGACTACTGACAGTACCCATGCGTATACCGCGATATAGCTGATGCAGCCGACTGCCACGCTGGTTCCCAAACCGATTGCGGCGTTTCGCAAATTTTCTGACTTAATTTTAGCTTTGTAAGCTTCGCGAAACCCCTGAATATAGCCTGAGGATTTTCCGACGACCAAATCTGCGGGGATAGTCGGTTCGATGACCGCGGGTATTATAACTCCAATGACGCCGAGACAGCAGCCTGCGAAGAAATAGGCAATTTCGCCCTTTGCCTGCTTTGTCCCGTCCGCGAGTCCTTCTTCGTATGTTCCGTTTTCCACCGGGGCAGGCTCGGCCGGAACGGTGACCGTTTTCGTGGTTTCCACGACTACGATTTTTTCGGTCGGCGAGGGTGTTTTCATTTCAAATTTCAGCGTGTCGCTTTTGTTTTGCTGTATGGTAAGTTTTTGGGCAACGATGTCTTTTCCCGTCTCTTTTTGCACTACGCGGATCGTATGCGCGCCGGAGGGAATGCGTTCAAACTTCGCGGGGTTTGTCTGGATGAAAATATCGTCGAGATAGACGTCATAGTCGGCATTGATTCCGGTGTTCACGAACTGCAATGAACCGAAGCTTATCTTGCTTTTTACGATCGTACCGAGAAGGGCATCCGTGAGCGTGTCGGTAATCGAGAAAACGTCAAGGACCGATTCACCTGTCGCGCTTTTCTTGTCGGTTATCTTTTTCGTTGAACGGCTAAAATAGTCAATTTGATAGTCCTGGGTATCGTCGGGACGTTTTGTGAGCGTGCCAAAGATAACGAAGTCGATATTGTTCCTCGCGCACCACTGGTCAAGGCTTGCCTCGGTGAGGCTTCGCGGTATCGTATCAGGTTCCGTTACCTGATACAGATTGAGCATTTTCATGGTGATAAGGATATTGCTCGACGCAGTTTCGGCAGGGATTGTGAAAGAATCATCGCCGGTCTGGTTGATGAAGCCGAAAACCGCAAGGCGCGGTTTGTCCGCCGTCTGGGAAACGAGCGGAAACGAGACTAGAAGCAGCGAAAATGCAGTAGCTAAAAGCAGTTGTTTTTTCATAAAAGCCTCCGTATCAGGTTGAATTTTTACCATAAACCGAAAACAAATTTCATTATATAGAAACTGACGGCCGCGCATAAACCGGTTGCAGGAATTGTCAGCAGCCATGACCACATGATCGTGCGGGCGGTAACCCAGCGGACCTTTGCGGCTGATTCAACCGCCCCGACTCCCATGATTGCGCCGGAAATAACGTGCGTGGTCGAAACGGGTATGCCGAAATGCCCCGTCACTTGAAGCACGATCGCAGCCGATGTTTCGGCGCAAAAACCCTCAAGGGCGTGAATTTTGGTTATTTTTGTTCCCATTGTTTTGACGATCCGCCATCCTCCGCACATAGTTCCGAGGCCAATGGCGCAATAACAGGCCAATGCGACCAGATTCGGCACTTCCTTGAATTCGGGGAGCACTCCGCCTGCGACGAGGGCAAGCGTAATCACTCCCATCGTTTTTTGCGCGTCGTTCGTTCCGTGTCCGACGCAGTAGGCCGAAGCCGAAACGAGCTGCAGATATTTGAAAATATCCTTTATTTTGTGAGGCTTGACCTTTTGGAAAACGATAAAAATCAGGGTTGTAAAGAAAGCCGAGCCGATAAAGCCGATACAGGGTGCAATAACGATAAAAGCCACTATCTGAATGATGCCGCCCGTAAAAAGGCTTCCGAGCACAATCGCCTGCGGACCCATCGACGCGAGAGCAGAACCGAGAAGTCCTCCGATCAGCGCGTGACTTGAGGAAGTGGGCAGGCCGAAGAGCCAGGTGATGATATTCCAGATAACCGCTCCCATGAGCGCGGAAAAAAGGAGCGGCAGGAGGTGTTCAGGGGGAATGATATTTATATGAATCACGCCTTTTCCTATCGTTTTTGCTATTGCCGTGCCCAGCGTGAAATACCCGACGCAGTTGGCGAGACCCGCCATGATAACTGCCTGAAAAGGAGTCAGTGTGCGGGTAATGACGATTGTCGCGATCGCGTTTGCGGCGTCGTGAAATCCGTTCAAAAAGTCAAAAAGAAGCGCAATGACGATTACGGCGATGAGCATTACTGATATAGTCATGCCGGTCAACCCAGCTTTATCATGATACTGCGGATAAGCTTGCCTATCAAATCTACCGAGTCGATCGTATCTTCGAGCGCTTCGTACACGGATTTAAATTTGATAATTTCGATGGGCGATTCCGATTCGAAAAGTCGGGCCATTCCCTGATGGAACAGGTCGTCTCCCCGTTTTTCGAATTCATGCATGAGGCGGACAATCTGCGGAATTCCTTTTCTTTTTTCGAGTGCGTTGATCAGATTTATATTTTCGGTGGAGATTCCCACGAGTATGTCGCAAAAGGACAGTACCGCCGCGGGTGTTTTATGAATGGCGTAAATATCAAGCATCTGGCTTACAGAGTTGATCAGGTCAAGAGATGTTCCTATCTGCATGGCAATACGGTTGATATCCTCACGGTCAAGCGGGGTGATAAAAGTCTTGTCGAGTTCGTCGACTATCGTTTTTTCTATCTTATCCTCGGATTTGACCAGTTCCTTGATACTGACCAAATTTTTGAGCGCGGCGTCGTTGTGGCTAACATCCTGAAGATTCGTAACCAAAAGACGAAACTCAACGCTTGTTTTCAGGAGAATATCGGCTTGTTTGTTGAGCATGGAGTAGAATTTCGTTTCACGTGGCAGCAAAAGGTCAAAAATGTTGAATTTCATGCTTATCCTCATTGGTAAAAAAGGTTGGAAATCGATAAAGACAGAGTAGTGTATTTATGGCGTTTTGTCATCTGTTACGGGTTTCGATCAGCAGATTCGGGGTAATCCTTCGCCATAGAGTTCGGTAAGCGTTCGCGTACCGCCGGTCGCGGTGTGGAGAAGAAGAGTGCCCGTATCGCCAGGAATGACCGTACCGATAATCGCGGCATGCGCCCCATAGGGGCTTTTTCGCATCAACTCGAGCGCTTTTTCAGCGTCTTCTTTCGCGACTACCGTGACCATTTTCCCCTCGTTCGCCATGTATAAAGGATCAAGACCGAGAATGCCCGTGAGTCCGAGTACTTGAGGACTCACCGGGATCTCCTTTTCCTCGATCCGGATGCATGCTTTTGATGCGACGGCGAACTCGTGCAGGACGGTCGCGAGACCCCCACGGGTAACGTCGCGCATCGATTTCACCTTGAGACCGCTTTGTACAAGCGCGGAAGCCATGACGTGCAGGGGAGCGCAGTCGCTTTTAATTTCGTTTTCAATGTTCATGCGCGCGCTTAAAATCGCCGCATGGTGATCTCCGAGCGTTCCCGAAAGGATCACAACGTCTCCCTTGGCGCAGAATGACGAACTAGCTTCAAATCCGCTTACATCCATGAAACCGACGCCCGCGGTATTGATATAAATACCACCCGAGCCTTCGATGACTTTTGTGTCCCCACCGACAATGATGACGTTTGCTTCTTTCGCGGCTTTCGCCATCGAAGCGACAATGCGTTCGATCGCCTCAAATTCGGCACCTTCTTCGAGAATAAAGC
>Ga0302293_10001528_pt1 | contig 11351 bp, 4 predicted proteins | sample III_Fen_N2_2_FD_198758 | JGI IMG/M metagenome (GOLD analysis project Ga0302293, IMG submission 198758) | Peat permafrost microbial communities from Stordalen Mire near Abisko, Sweden - III_Fen_N2_2 | ecosystem: Environmental > Terrestrial > Soil > Wetlands > Permafrost | place: Sweden: Abisko... | reverse complement strand
CGAAGTATACATTCGGGATAACGGCATCGGAATGGATCAACCCATGATTGATAACCTATTCCGGCTGGATGTTAAAACAGGCAGGACCGGAACCGATGGCGAACCCAGCACCGGACTGGGATTATTGCTCTGCAAAGATTTTATAGAAATGAATGGTGGACAATTAACAGTGGAGAGTGAAGTAGGAAAAGGCTCCGTATTTCGTTTTACCATGCCCACCGGGGATAAAACCAAAGCAAAATTCTTTGCTGAAAATTGAATCGGGACAGAGGATGATGCTCTGCCCTCCGTTTGTTGAAGCAAACGGCAATGGAAAATGCACTAATGATCAACCCGGCAATATCCTTTGCAGTCTTTGTGAATGCAGTGAAGCAATCCATTGATAGGTAGTGGATTGCATCATCCTTCATCGGAGGAATCGAAATGACGGCTTAATCGAGGCATCCTAAATCTCAAAACATATACTTTCCGAATAATACCTTTGGTCAACGGATTCAAAAAACAGGTAGATATGAGTGACGGGCGAAGCCAATGCGGGCAGTTCAAAGGTACCGCCACAATTTCCCCTTGTCAGCCCGGTAGCCTTCATATCCGAATAATTGCCTTCTCCTGCACTGATTACAATTAGCTGTTCTTTTAATGACAACCCACCTATGTTGAGATCTTTTGCCCATTCTACCTCGATGAACGTGCTTCCCAAAGAAGTCCGCCGGGCCTTCATCCCTTCGGGCAAGGTAAGTATTCCCGCTGATAAGCGGATTTTCATCGGATCAGCAAGGATTCCATCCTTGTCAAAGGCAGGGCTGATGGCCTTCATAAAAAGGTGATAGCCGCTGGAGGTGGTTGCCAGGTCGTTCCAGATTTGCGGGATCACAATTGCTTTAAACGGGCCGCAAAACTTTTGGATTTCCCGGAAACGATGCTGGTTACGCAACTGGTTTGCCGTCATTTGACCGGTCCTTTTTCCGGGCAGACTGCGCATAATGGTCTTGCCCCTGGAAATATAAAACGAAACCGGACCTACTTTACCGGTAATGTTCTTCCCATAAATGTCCTGTACTTCTCCCATGGTGAATAAGTTTAAATGATAGTGATTCTCTTTATAGTTATTCGAAGCCTATTCGAAGGTTATTCGAAGGTTATTCGAAGCTACTTCGTTTATATACGAATAATCAATGAATAGGTTTCGAATAAGCTTCAAATTATATTCTAATAATTTTAATCCCTGTTAGTTGGACTGTAAATGCATGATCCGGCTAAAGGGCTGTTGGTTGGTTTAATCGTTTTATCCGGCTGGTTTAACGAATAGTTCTGCCGTAGAATTTGAAATTGTAAAATACAAATGGAAAAGAGTATGGAATAAGCGATGAAAGGTTCGTAAAAAATGGTAATTTTAGCTGCTTCAAATGTTTCAGGGACATAGTTTGTTGATCGGAATGAATAAATTGAGGGAAATGGTGTGAAAAAATCGATAACGCTAAAATACAGGCTCGCGGCGATTCTTATTTTAAATCTTGTATTCACGCTTAATGTATGGGCTGTAAAATTTTATAGCGTTAACTCTTTACTTGGTATCTCCTATCGGGTAACGGCCTCGATTTGTAAAGATGACAATGGCTTTATCTGGGCTTCTTCAAAAACCGGTATCCTGAGATTGTCGGATACGGACTACCGCATTTATCAACTTGCTTATGAAACGGCTGGCGCCATCTTTGTAAAGTTGATTTACGAGCAATCAAAACTTATTGCCTATACCAATAACGGCCAGATATTTAGATACAATTCGGTTTATGACCGGTTTGACCTGGTGATTGATTTACGCAAGACTATAAATAATGATAAGTTTGACGTTTACAACTTGTTGGTAGATCGTTCGGGCGATTATTGGATCGCAATAAACAATGGATTGTATAAATACCATTCAGGTAAACTGACTTTAATCGAAGAAGTTTTACAGGAACGGTATTCGATTGTCTGGCGTGATGAGCAACATTTAATCATTACCAAACCTACGGGTATATGGTCGCTGGATATACAAACCCTGGAAAGTAAATGTCTGTACGAAAACAAGAGTATAAGTTCGTTTTTGGTTTCATCGTTATTTCTCGATAGAACCCAGAATAAACTTTGGATCGGGACTTTATCGAATGGTTTGTTTTGCTTTAATACGAGTTCAGCAACATTAAGTCACATCCTTCCATCCTCCTTTCCAAGACAACCCATTCTTGCCATAAAAGAAAATTCTGAATCAACGATTTTGGTTGGCATTGATGGACAAGGTGTCTGGGAACTGAATAAGAAGGACAACCAGGTTTTGAATATTTACAAGGAAAATGATGATGACCCTTATTCCCTGCGCGGAAATGGGGTATATGATATTTTTTGCGATCGTGGGAAACGGGTATGGATTTGTTCTTACACGGGCGGAGTGTCGTTTTATGAACTGGCTTCGCCGCTTGTCAATCAGATTGTTCACCACACTAACGATGTTAATTCGTTGGTTAGTAATGATGTAAATAGTATTTTTGAAGATCATGAGGGTAAAATCTGGTTCGCGACAAATAATGGCATTAGCTGTTGGAATGTTGCATCAGATCAGTGGAAAAGCTTCTATTTCAATAAGCTTGAACATGCGCAGGTATTTCTTACGCTCTGTGAAGATGACAAGGGAAGGATCTGGGCGGGCAGTTATTCATCGGGCATCTACGTACTCGACGGAAAGACAGGAAGGGAACTTGCACATTATTCAAGGGATGAAAAGGAATTGGCGGCAGTAAGTAATTACATATTCAATATTTTTAAAGATAGCCAGGGAGATTTGTGGATAGGCGGGGTCAATGGAAAATTTGTTTGCTATCGGGAAAAAGAAGAAAAATTAAGAACTTATACCGATGAATCAATAAGCTCTTTTGCTGAATTATCGCCCACCCAAATGCTTTTAGGATGCAGCTATGGTTTAAAGTTGCTGAACAAGCAAACCGGTGAAATTAAGAACTTATTGCTGGGATATGTAGTTCAGGATATTAAAGTTTTGGGCGATGAGGTTTGGATTGCTACAAGTGGAGAGGGATTAGTGGAATATAATTACAAAGACGGGTCCCTGAAAAGGTACACCACCAAGGATGGTTTACCTTCAAACTTTATCAATAGTATTGCTTTTGCCGATTATAGCCTTTGGGTTGGCACTGAAAGCGGCTTGTGCCGGATTAAGCCTAAGGATAAGACTTCGTATACCTTTTCTTCCATATTTCCGCTGTCCGGCATCTCCTATAACAAAGGAGCGCTTTGCAGGTTGAGGGATGGCCAATTGGCCTGGGGAACAAATAACGGTGCTGTTTTATTTGCACCCCAAACGGTCAGGGAAATTTCGTCGAAGGGGAAAATATTCTTCCAGGATCTGACCATATCAGGTAGATCAATCAGGGAGTTACCCGCATTTAAACTAAAAACGCCTGTCGACAGTTTACAGTCCATTAACCTGACGTATTCGCAAAACACCATCAGTCTTGAATTGATTTCCATTGGAATGCAGTCAGGCTCAAAGTTTTCATGGAAACTGGAAAGATTCGATAAAGACTGGACCTCTCCATCGGGTAACAGGATTATTACTTATGCCAATATTCCAAGTGGAGAATTCGAGTTAAAAATCAAGATGTACGACAATTCTTTGTCGAAGGTAATCGCTGAACGATCGATTGCAATTAAGCTTGTTCCGCCATTTTGGAGAACGGGTTTGTTCTGGATACTCATTATACTGGTTATTTCCAGCATCATCTTTCTTTATTTTCTTTACTATATTAACCGGCTGAAGCAGGAACATACCGAAGAAAAGGTTCGGTTTTTCACCAATACGGCCCACGATATCCGAACTTCGCTGACCTTGATCAAAGCACCGGTCGAGGAATTAAGCAAAGAAAAAAACTTAACCGAATCGGGAAAGTACTATTTAAATCTGGCCATCGAACAGGCCCGGCAACTTAGCTCTGTCGTTACTCAATTGATGGATTTCCAGAAGGTTGATATTGGAAAGGAACATATGATGCTGACGATGACAGATATTGTTAAACTTGTCTCGACCCGCACATTATTACTGGCTTCTTATGCCAGGAGTAAGAACATCAACCTTGAGTTTGTTACTGATCGGGAAAGTTACCTGACGGCAGTGGATGAGCTGAAAACGGAAAAGATCATCGATAACCTGATTTCAAATGCCATTAAATATTCCCCCAACAATAGTCAAATACAGATTGATCTGCGGTGCGAAGATAAAAAATGGGTATTCCAGGTCAATGACAATGGAATTGGCATCAGCAGAAGGGCACAACGACAGTTGTTTAAGGAATTTTACAGAGGCGATAATGCGATCAATTCAAAAGTTGTCGGTTCCGGGATCGGGCTTTTATTGGTTAAAAATTATGTAGCCATGCATGGCGGCAGCATCAGTTGCAGCAGCCAGGAAAATGTCGGATCAGTATTTCAGGTGTCAATACCGTTTAAATCGATATCGCGGGAGTCACAGGCAACAAATACACATTCTGATTCTCAGCCAACTTCCGGCTATATTCCTGTAATTTCTCCGCAAATGGCATTTGATCCCGGGTACCCGGGAGAGATTCCGGCTTCAAAAGAAATGAAAGTGTTGATTGTTGAGGATAATGACGATTTGTTGAATTTCATGAAGAATATTCTCAGCAATGATTTTAAGGTATATACTGCTGTTGATGGACTGAGAGCCTGGGAGTTTATTTCGAAGCATATACCTGATTTGGTAGTCTCAGACATCATGATGCCTAATATGGACGGTTTTGAATTGTGTAGAATCATGAAATCAACGTACGAGACTTCACACATACCGGTTGTTTTGCTCACTGCCTTGTCGGAAAAAACAGATCAGTTGCATGGGCTTGGTTTGGGGGCAGATGATTATTTGACCAAGCCATTCGATATGAATCTTTTGATTCAGCGAATCAAGTCGATCATTCGCAACAGGGAGGTTATACGGGAAAAAGCCATGAAGCTGATTAAAGGTGAATCAACCGGTAATATCCTTTCAAACGAACTCAACGACAAGTTCGTAAAAAGAATGTTGGAAGTTGCAAAAACCAATATCTCCAATGCCGAATTCGATAAAGATGAATTTGCTTCGAAAATGAATGTTAGTTCTTCACTGCTTTATAAAAAGATTAAAGCACTCACCGATCAATCGCCTACTGATTTTATCAAAACCGTCCGGCTCAATCATGCGGTGGAATTGCTGCAGTCAAGAAAATACACAGTTACCGAAGTCAGTGAACTATGCGGTTTTGCCAGTGTCGGATATTTTAGTACCGTTTTCAGGAAGCACTTTGGAAAATCACCGTCCGAAATAGAAGAGTAAGCGAATAAATCAGGGATACTCCATGCTTATTCATCATGTTAATGTTTCTATGGTTTCTATTGTTGGATGGGTTTGAAGAGTTCATAATGTTTCTGTTGTTTGAAATGTTTCTGTGCTTAGTCAATTACGAAAGCTAGTTTGATTTCCAACAATAGAAACATTTCAAACAACAAAAACAGTTCAACCCTTTTTTTTTTCAGCAAAAGAAACTTATCAAACTGTAAAAACAGTTACACAATAATTTATCCCAAATTAGAAAACGAATATCTATTTTTTAAAGTCGGTGTCGAAGGCTCTTTCTACTTTTAACTCACTCAGTTTACTAAAGAACCTAACATCTATGAGAAAGAAATTTTCATGTCTATTATCAGACGGTTTACTTCACTTAATATTTTTTGAATATACATATAAATTCTGTTTTTCTGACAGAATCCCAGGTCAGGTTTGGCCGCATAATCCCAAAAAGAATTCAATTCGCGTTAATAAAAATAATTATTCACTTAACCAAAATGCCTATGTAATACTCTGAAATTAAGGATTATCTCTAAGTCATACCTATGACTTTTCTTTAATTAAGTTATTTCAAACTATTTAATTCACAAACTAAACATCAAATCTTATGGAAAAAAGTAAATTAAGAGGGGTATGGAGAATTTCAGCATTGCTGTTTTTGTCCTGCTTTTTTGCGCTTACCTCTTTTGCACAACAAAAAACTCTGTCGGGAACTGTAATTGGTGAAGATGGAGCTCCGATTCCGGGAGTAACGATCGTCGTGCAAGGTACCGGTGTTGGAACTGTAACCGGTATCGACGGCAAGTTTTCGTTTAAAGCTCCCGCCAATGCCAAAACTCTGGAAGTTGCTTATGTAGCTATGAAAACTCAGGAATTAGCGATTGGTACTCAAACCACTTTTTCTATTACTCTGCATTCTGATATTACCGGTGTGGATGAAGTTATTGTGGTTGGATATGGTACTGCCAGGAAGAGCGATATTTCGGGATCCGTCGTTTCAGTTAACACAGATGAAATGATGAAAAAAGCTCCTGAGAACATTTTACAGGCGATAAAAGGTCAAGCAGCAGGTGTAATGGTTACGGGACAGGACGGAGCTCCTGATGCAAACGCGGCCATTCGTATTCGTGGTGTTGCAACCATTAATGGCAGCGCCAATCCTTTGTATGTAATTGATGGTGTACAGATACTTACAAGCACATCAGTCAATGGTATACAGGCATCTGCCAACGCTAATTTTCTTAACCCCAATGACATCGAGAGCATTGAAATACTGAAAGATGCTTCAGCTACCGCTATATATGGTTCCGCAGGGGCTAATGGGGTGATCATGATTACTACCAAACATGGTAAAGCTGGCGCTACTCATATTTCTTTTACAGCTGACTATGGAGTTCAAACTTTGGCCTCTACTTTAGATGTTGGTAATGCAGACCAGTATGCTAAAAATATTCGTCAGGCACGTGCCAACGATGGCGGATCACTGGCCAACCAAATCTTCTCTACGCAATATGATGGTCAACGGAATAACATTGACTGGCAAAAAGAAATGACTCGTGTTGCCCTGAAACAGCAATATACGCTTTCAGCTTCAGGAGGAAATGATAAGACCACCTCCAGCTTATCATTGGGTTATTTGAATAATGACGGTATTGTTATCAATTCCAATTACCAGCGTTTAACCGGTCGTGCCAATATAACCAGCAAAGTAGCTGATTTCCTTGAGATCGGCAGCGACCTCAGCTTCGTTCATTCAGAATCATCAGGTAGTAATGGAGCTCTTGGAAATAACGGTAACCTTTCTTCGCAACGTGACTGGGCTACCACATCTCCTACTATGGATTATGTTGACCCGGTTGCGAAGAAAATAGTAAGTCCTAAAGTTAAATACGCCAATGGAACTTATGGTTCTCCCGAACAAGGTGATGTAGGTTCAAACGATTCAAATCTGGGAAATAACATTTATGCCGAACAAATGGAAAATACCGGTGTAACCAAAAACAACCAGGTACTTCTCAGCGCTTATGCCAGCATTAAGTTGTATAAAGGTTTAACATTCAAATCAATAGCTTCTTATAATTTTACCGCGGGCAATTGGTATAATTTCTGGGGCAACAAAAAACGTTACTTCCCAGATGGAACACAGGTTAAATTGTATAACTACGATGCCAAATATTATTTAGGAATCAACAATAGCAATTTTAACAATCTTGCAATTGAAAATTATTTGACTTATAATTTAAATAGTGGTATTCACAATTTAACTTTAATGGCAGGTAATTCGGTAAGCAAAGGCTTTGGAAACTGGAGTAATGCTTCGGGTAATGGTTTTCCCGGGGATAACATCCGTGATATTAGTCTGACTAACGATCCTGCTTCAAGATCCAGTCTTGGCGCTTATAACCTTCAAACCCGCGGATTATCTTATTTTGGACGCGTTCAATATACTTTGAAGGATCGCTATATCTTAACCAGTACGATGAGACGCGATGGTTCTTCCAACTTCGGCGCCGATAACGTTTGGGGTAATTTCCCTTCAGCAGCTTTGGCATGGCGTATTTCAGAAGAAGATTTCCTGAAAAACATACCTGCTATCAATAACTTGAAACTTCGTTTGGGCTGGGGCCAGACCGGTAACTCAGGTGGTGCAACAGATCTCTCTGTAGCAGCATTAACTACAAATAAAATTCAATATTTTTATTATGGACAAAATGGCCAGGCAGGGATGAATACTTCAAGACAATTAGCTACCGGTTATGCTCCTACATTAACTGTTCCCGGATTGAAATGGGAGACTAATGAACAAACAAACATCGGGCTGGACCTGGGTTTATTGAAAAATCAACTAACGGTTACTTTAGATTATTTCATCAGAAAATCAAAAGATCTGTTGTTGTATCAGTCCATTCGACCTTCATCCGGTTATACCCAGGTATATACCAACTACGGTGACATTGAGAATAAGGGGATTGAATTCTCTGTAAACTATAAGAAGCAAATTAATCAGGATTGGGCTGTAGGCGCATCCTTTACAGGTTCAAGCTTAAGAAACAAAGTAATTAAAATGGGCGCTGATTTATTCAGTGAAAACACAAGTACTACCAATGATGGTTCTAACCAGGGTGCAATTGGAGCTCCATCAGGCACGCACTGGAATGGTCACTCCATTTGTCGCGAAGGTTATGCCGTAGGTTCTTTCTGGGGTTACCAGGTAGAAGGGGTGTACCAAAATCAGGCTGAAATTGATGCTGCCAACGCAAAAGCTATCGCAGCAGGTCACCCAGGTGGATACAATAATGGATCAAAGACTGTTCCCGGTGATTTTAAGTATAAGGATCTTGATGGAGATGGATTCCTTAGCGATAAAGATATGACTATCTTAGGCAATGGTTTCCCTAAATTAAACTACGGTTTGACCATAAACACTTCGTATAAGAAATGGGATCTTTCAATCTACTCTTATGGCGTTGCCGGAGCAAAAATCTATTCATACTCTGCAATGATGTTATCTAACATGTTCCCGAGTGATAATGGTTTTACTCCCAACATTTTAAACGAGGTGGCAAAAAGTGCATGGTCACCGACCAATCCAAGCAACACCATGTCCAGATTGTCGATGCTGGATTTGAATTACAACATGCGTGGTTCTGATGCATGGATTAAAAATGGTGATTTCCTGAAAATAAGTACTGTCCAGGTGGGCTATAATTTTGACAGGAACCAGTTGAAGGTTTTGCGCCTTGAAAGTGCACGTATTAACTTTTCGATCCAAAACTTATTCTGCATCTCCAGTTACAACAAATATGGCGATCCTGAAGCAGGACAAGGAAGTGTTCTTTACACCGGTTTGGATACAGGCCGTTACCCTGTCCCACGTACTTACGCGTTGGGTTTGAACATTCAATTCTAATTGTTTCATTTAAACAGACATTCATATTATGAAAAATATATCAAAAACATTATTAGCACTTGCCAGTGTGTTTTTCCTGTTGGGAATAAATTCCTGCAGCAAGGATTTCTTGAAAGTTGATCACTATTCCATCCTGGCTGCCGATCAAATGTTTAAGTCAGACGATGATGCCAAGGCAGGCCTTGTGGGTTGCTACACCATGATGCTTCCCACAGATATCGACGGAGACTGGGGGATCAAACCAAACTTGTTTATCGGTGGCCACCCAACAATGGATACCCAGGCAACAGGATGGGACAAGGACTGGAACTCTCAAAAATGGACTCCCGGCAGCCCCGAACTATTGGGCGGCTGGAAACAGGCTTATTCAGCTATTTCCCGTTGCAACGATTACCTTGCCGGTCTTGGAGCCGCCAAGAATATCACTTCTGATTTAAAAACTTCTCTCGACGGGCAGGCCAGGTGCATCCGTGCTTATTACTATATGTGGCTTGCAAAAGCGTTCGGTCGTGTTCCTATGCTGGCAACAGGCGAAACGTATATTAACACTCCGGAGAAAGCGCGTGCGGCTACCTTTACAGAAATGTGGGATTTCATTATTGCCGATTTAAAAGTCGCTGCCGATGAACTGCAGTGGGATCCATTGTCCGGCCAGTATGGTCGTTGTACAAAAGGTTTCGCGCTTTCATACCTGGGCGAAGCTTATATGTGGAAAGCATATCGTGTTCCTGATCAGGCTCAGGCCAACTATCAATTAGCATCAGATGCTTTATTACAAGTAATCAATAGTGGAAAATATGCGTTAAATGCTTCATTCACTACTCTATTTGATCCGGGTGCTGTCTGGACAAAAGAATGTATTTGGGAAGAAGTTCTTGACGAAGGTTCACAATGGAACCAATGGTCCAATCTATCCCAGGCACACAACTGGATGATCCATTTTGTAGCTCCTCCGTCTATCGGCGGATGGGGTACCTTGTACCTTTCCTGGGAATGGTGGAATTGTTATGAACCGGGCGATAAACGTCGTGAAGCTTCTGCAGTTACCGGCGCTGTCAAAAATATCAACCCACTATGGAAATCCGCAACCAACTATGGGTATAATCCTTATCTGCAACAGAGCCTTACAGTTGGCGATTCATTAAATACCCATTATCACTTTTTAATGGGAGGTGAAGCTGCTCCTTCTGTCTGGACTTTGAAGTATTGGCGTACAACCCGTTCAAACTATCAGGCACCGTGGGGCCCTCAACAGATTTATTACAAACGTTTTGCAAATGTTTTATTAGACCGAGCAGAATGTCTGTTCCATTTGAATGGTGAAAATGATGCAACCGCATGGGGCTATGTTAAGCAAATTCGTGACCGTGCCTGGGGTAATCAGGAAGTTGGTAAGGACGCTGCTTTAACTGCGACTTATCTTCCTTATTATCAAAACATGGCTCAATTCTTTATTGGCAATGGAGCTACAGATATCGTAAAGCCGACTACTTATCCTCTTCCATTCAATACCGCCACGGTATCTGTTCCTGATGCTCAGGCTTATTATACCTCATTAAAAGCCACTAAAGGTTTTGCTTCGCCGGTATGGTTGGTAGCCCTGGGTCAGGAACGTCGTAAGGAATTCAATGCTGAATGGTGTCTTGCCCAGGATTTGATACGTTCCGGTTTTATGGCAGATCACATTAACATTAATTATCCAAAAGGGGTAAGTTCAGCAGATCCAGTTGCTCAACAAAATACATGGAATACTTTCCGTGATTTTGATTACGTTCCAGCCCGGATGGATATGCCAATTCCAACTGATGAGTTGTTGAAAAACAAATTATGCGATCAAAACGATGCGTACAAATAATGAATGGAAATAAGATCACATAACGAAGACCAGGATTGAACAGCCCCGAGTACTAGGGATATAGATTATACTTAACTTATAGGTTTTATTAGTTTGTGATTAGATTAAAAAACGCCACTAGTTTTATGTGGCGTTTTTTTTTTACTGATGAAGAAAAGAATACGAACTACTAAGGTTGGTAATCAAAAGATACAGAT
>Ga0302293_10001527_pt1 | contig 11353 bp, 9 predicted proteins | sample III_Fen_N2_2_FD_198758 | JGI IMG/M metagenome (GOLD analysis project Ga0302293, IMG submission 198758) | Peat permafrost microbial communities from Stordalen Mire near Abisko, Sweden - III_Fen_N2_2 | ecosystem: Environmental > Terrestrial > Soil > Wetlands > Permafrost | place: Sweden: Abisko... | reverse complement strand
CCTGGTATGCGCTTGAAAGTATGACGCAGAAAACGGTTTGGATCGTCGGTGGAATTGATAAAGGAAACGACTATTCAGAGTTGTTCGAGTTGGTCAAATCGAAGGTAAAAGCCATTGTTTGCCTTGGAGTTGATAATTCCAAAATTTTGGAAGCATTTAAAAGTATTGGTATCGATATGGTTGAAACTCAATCGATGGAAGATGCGGTACGCTCGGCCTATTTCCTGGCCAAAAATGGCGATACCGTTTTGCTATCTCCGGCATGTGCGAGTTTCGATTTGTTTGAGAATTACGAAGACCGCGGTCATCAGTTTAAACAGGCAGTAAGAGAATTATAAAATGGCAGGCAGACTGGCTAAAATATTTAAAGGGGATTTAACGCTTTGGGTGATCCTGATATTTTTATCATTGATTTCATTGGTAATTGTATACAGTGCAACCGGGAAACTGGCCTATCGCGAAGCAAACGGAAATACGATGTATTATCTGATCCGGCAGGTTGTATTTATTCTGGTAGGATTTGGGATTATGCTTTTTCTGGTGAATGTTTTACCGGTTACGCTTTATTTCAAAATATCTCCTGCGTTGATCGGAATTACCATATTTACCCTGATTTTAGCCATCATTCAGTATAAATTAACGGGTAGCGCCGATAATAAGGAAACGTCGCGTTCATTGAATATGCCGTTCTTTAGCTTTCAGCCGGCCGAGCTGGCGAAAATTTCTCTGATCATGTATGCATCGCGTTTATTATCGAAAGCCCAGCGTACGGAAGAAGAACTTAAAATTGCATTTTATTGGATAACCGGAGTTTCAGGAGTGGTTTGCTTCCTCATTTTCATGAGCAATTTCTCTACGGCAGCGCTTGTCTTCGTTACCATTCTAATCCTGATGTTGATAGCCCGTGTGTCGTTTAAATATATTTTGTCCCTGGTTGGTGTTGGAATTGTGGCTGTATTTTTAATCTATGGAGCAGCAACGGTATTCCCTGACAGTATTGGAAAGGCCGGACGTATTGCTACCGTAAAAGGACGTATCGACGACTTTATTCATGGCGATAATAATGCAGTAAATGGGACCACACAGGCCGACTATGCCCGTCTGGCAATTTTCGAGGGTGGTGTGCTGGGAAAAGGGCCGGGAAACAGCGAAGTGAGTAATTACATGGAGGCTGGTTACAACGATTTCATTTATGCCATTTTTATTGAAGAATATGGTTTCATGGGAGGTGCATTTCTGGCTTTGCTTTACCTGATTTTATTATTCAGGGGAGTGATCATTGTCCGGCGCTGCGACCGAACGTTTCCGGCATTCATGGTCACCGGGCTGGTATTACTGATGACCTTTCAGGCGTTCATTAACATGGCCGTTTCGGTGGGTGCGGTTCCGGTTACCGGACAGCCTTTGCCATGGGTAAGTATGGGAGGTTCGTCCATGTTGTTCACGGCCGCATCATTTGGAGTAATTCTGGCGGTGAGTGCGAACAATCAAAAAAATAAAGTTCCGGCCGAGCAATTGGTCGTGATTGATACACCAAACGAAGATCAGGCTTTGTAAGATGAAAAAGTTAAGAGTCATAGTAAGTGGAGGAGGAACCGGGGGACATATTTTCCCGGCTGTTTCCATTGCCAACGAGATCAGGGAGCGTTTTCCAGAAACCGAAATTCTGTTTGTCGGAGCTCTTGGTAAAATGGAAATGGAACGTGTCCCAGCCGCCGGTTACCGCATTGTGGGTTTGCCGGTTGTGGGTTTCCCACGAAAACCCTCGCTGAAGATGTTGAGTTTTTTCTGGAAGTTATTCCAAAGCATGCGTTTGGCCAAAAAAGTAATTGCCGATTTTAAACCTGACGTAGCCATTGGAGTTGGCGGATTTGCCAGCGGACCAGTGTTGAAAGCCGCTGTTCGCAAAGGAGTTCCGGCTGTGCTTCAGGAACAGAATTCTTATGCCGGAGTGACGAACAAGTTGCTGTCATCGAAGGTGAATAAAATTTGCGTGGCCTATCCAAACATGGAACGGTATTTTCCGGCTGAAAAAATTGTGGTAACTGGTAATCCGATCCGCAAAAACCTGATCGAAGGGATTGTAAATAAAGCAGAAGCCTACGAATATTTCAAGCTGGATGCCGAAAAGCCGATGGTGCTGCTTGTTGGCGGAAGCCTTGGGGCACGAACACTGAACGAAAGTGTAATGGCTAACCTAGAGTTGATCCGAAAGTCTGATGCTCAGGTGGTTTGGCAAACGGGCAGCTACTATTATCAGGAAATGCTTGAACGGTTGGGCGACAATTGTCCGAAAAATCTTCAGACCATGGAATTTGTTTCGCGGATGGATTTGGCTTATGCTGTGGCTGATGTAGTCATCTCACGAGCAGGTGCAGGTACCATTTCGGAGCTTTGCTTATTGGGCAAACCGTCGGTGTTGGTGCCATCGCCCAATGTGGCCGAAGACCATCAGACCAAAAATGCATTGGCTTTGGTTGATAATCAGGCTGCTTTGTTGATAAAAGATGCCGATTCGAAAGAACAATTATGGCCAGAGACCTTTAAATTGCTCAACGATAAAATGAAGTTAAATAGTCTGTCAGAAAATATTAAAAAGCTGGCAAAACCGAATGCAGCCAAAGAGATTGTGGATGTGATTTTAGTGGTGGTTGAGAGTCGGAAGTCAGAAGTCAGAAGTCAGAAGTAAAGGGTTCATTGAACAAGTTGTATCCTTTGCCATGGACTTTAGCGTTCGACTGAGCTCACGCCGAAATCCAACGGGTTGAGGGGAGACAAATAAAAGAATTTAGCTCCGTAGGAGCGAAATATTAATAGCCCCGGGTTTCAACGCGGGGTAAAAGAAAACGAGGCGAAGCCGTCCGTGAAGTAAAGCTGAAAAGAGAGAAAATATTTTTTCGGACGGAACCGAGATCGCGATCAAAAATGAATGAAACGATTGAAATAAAATAGAATGTTAAAATTTACCGACATAAAGCAAGTGTATTTCCTCGGTATCGGGGGAATCGGGATGAGCGCTCTGGCACGTTATTTTGCGAGTCAGGGCATTGCTGTTTCTGGTTACGACCGCACTGCTACCGAATTAACCGCAGCGCTTGAAAACGAAGGAATTGCCATTCATTATACTGATGAACCGGTTCTGTTGCCTGCCAATCTGAATGTTGCAGATTCGCTCATCGTTTACACCCCTGCCGTTCCGGCCACGCATCAGGAACTAAATACCTTGATTGATCGCGGATTCGAGATTCATAAACGGGCCGAAGTGCTTGGTATTATTTGCAACAGCAAACGGATGATCGCGGTTGCCGGAACACATGGAAAAACTTCGGTATCGACCATTACTGCGCATATCCTGAAATCGTCGAACAAAGGCTGCGCTGCCTTTATGGGCGGAATATCCAAAAATTACCATACTAATCTTTTGCTTGACGATACCGGCAGCGAATGGATTGTTGCCGAAGCTGACGAGTTTGATCGTTCGTTTCTGCATCTCAGACCGGAATTGGCTGTGATTACTTCGATGGATGCCGACCACCTGGATATTTATGGCTCGCACGAAAAAGTGATAGAAAGCTTTCAGATCTTTGCCAGCCAGATTAAAGACGGTGGGGCACTGGTTCATAAAAAAGGACTTCCGCTGGGATCTGATCCTTCAGCCAAATACAAATCGTATTCTTATTCGATAACCGAAACGGCCGATTTTTGTGCCGTAAACATCGAACTGAAAGATGGCTATTATCAGTTCGACCTGAAGACCCCTGAATTCACCATCGAAAAACTGGTGTTGAATTATCCGGGTTTACTGAATGTCGAAAATGCTGTCGCAGCTTCATCTTTGGCTCTTCTGGCAGGTGTTTCACCCGATGAAATTCGTGGAGCATTGGCCACTTACGCCGGAGTTAAACGCCGGTTCGACATTCACCTGAAAAATGAAAATTTTGTGCTGATTGATGATTATGCACATCATCCGGAAGAACTTCGGGCAACCATTCAATCAGTTCGCGATATTTATAAAGACCGGACATTGACAGGAGTATTTCAGCCACATCTTTACAGCCGCACCAACGATTTTGCCGAAGGATTCGCCAAAAGTTTGGATTTATTGGATGAAATTGTGTTGCTCGATATTTATCCGGCGCGCGAATTACCGATGGAAGGTGTGACATCAGATTTGATTTTTAAACAACTAAAAAATAAGAATAAGAGGTTGTGTACGAAGTCTGAATTAGTTGGACTGGCGGCCACATTTAAGCCTGGAATAGTAATCATGATGGGTGCCGGTGACATTGATAGCCTGGTTGAACCGGTAAAGGAGCAATTGCTGAAATATGAGGATCTTTAAAAAGATATTGATATTGTTGGGATGGATTTGTCTGATAGGAGCTATCGGGTTTACAATTTACTACGCTTACATGCAACGCGAAGCAGTGAGATGTCAGGAAATTGTAGTGAACATCAATCCAAGTTCTCCAAAATTCCTTGACGAAGCCGAAATTGTGGATATGATCGAAAAATCGGGCGATCCAATTGTCGGAAGCAGGCTTTCGAAGATTAACATCAATTTACTGGAGACCAAATTGAGTTCATCTTCGTCATTGGCCAATGTGCAGATTTTTAAAAAGGTCGAATCGAAAGGATTGTCGTTTAAAGGAAAACTTATAATTAGCCTGGACGAACGGACACCCATCATCCGGATAAAAAATTCGACAGAAGACTATTACATGGATATGGATGGAAACAAAATCCCAACTTCTCCAAAATATGTTGAACGGATTATGATTGCGTCCGGGACTAGTCCTGATCCTGAAATTCAGAAGAGCCTGTTGGAAATGGCTGACTATGTGAATAAGAACGATTTTTGGCGAGCACAGATCGAACAGGTTTTTGTTCAGGCCAATGGCGAATTGCTGTTGTTGCCGCAAGTGGGCGATTACCTGATCGAATTTGGAACTCCCGACGGTTGTGCCATCAAATTAAGAAATTTAAAAGCAGTTTACCAGCAAGGGTTTAAAAATCTGGGCTGGAACAAGTATAGAACCATCAGTGTGAAATATCGGAACCAGGTTGTTTGTACAAAAAAGTAGATTATGGACAAGAACGAAAAAATTTTTGCAGCAGTAGATATCGGATCTACAAAGATTGTGGCCCTTGCCGGAAAAAAGAACGAAGAGGGAAAAATCCAGATTGTTGGGCTTGGTCATAGTGCTTCAAGAGGCGTTAAACGTGGCGTTGTTCTGAATGTTGAAGAAGCATTTGCTGCAATAAGCGATGCCCTTGGACAGGCTGAACAAGAAAGTGGTCAGGATATTGAAACCGTTTTTGTAAACATTTCAGGGCAGCAGCTAACCACCCAGACAACTCGTCATCAAAAGGTGTTTAGCCGCGATCATTGTGTGTCGGAATCCGATGTCGACCAAATGATGCAAATGGCCCGTCAGATTAGCCTGGCTGAAGGCATGTCGATCTATCACACGAATTCTGAGTTTTATACCATTGACGGTGAATCAGGAATAACCAATCCTGTAGGTTCAATCGCCGAAAAAATGGAGGCCAATTTTAAAGTTCACATTGCTCCCGATTCTTATCAGCGCAACATCTCCATGTGTTTCGACCGTGGTTCAATCCAGGTACAGAAAGCCATACTCGATCCGATTGCCTCTTCCGAAGTGGTCTTAACCGAAGAAGAAAAAGAAACCGGAGTTGCCTTGGTTGACATCGGTGGGGGAACAACTAAGATTTCTATTTTTTACGAAGGAGTGCTTTGTCATACCTCGATGGTTCCGTTTGGAGGAAATGTAGTCACCATGGACATCAAAGAAGGTTGTTCCATAACTGTCAGACAGGCCGAATCGCTGAAAGTTCAGTTTGGACAGGCCATGGCCGATTTTGCTCCTGAAGATAAAGTGGTAACCATCCCGATCAATGGTTGGGAACCGAAACAAATATCATTTAAGAGTCTGGCTCACATCATTCAGGCCCGCATGGAAGAAATTGTCGTTCAGTTTTTTTACCAGATCCGCAAATCGGGTTATGTCAATAAGCTGGGCTCCGGAATTGTAATTACCGGCGGTACTTCGCTGTTGCCTAATTTGGGGCAGCTGGTTAAATTTCATACCGGGTTCGATGTCAGGGTAGGAAAGCCAAACCTGAATACATTTGCAATACGACGAGGCATCGACGATCCTCGGTTTGCAACTGCATTGGGCTTGCTTAAAATGGCTGCTGAGGAAGATGGTTTATATGGGAAGAAAGGCCGAAGGAGAATAAAGAAGGAAAAGTCGAATGAGCCTGGAATCTTATCAAAAATGCAAACAAAAATCGTTCAGGGAGTAATAGGGTTTTTTGAAGAAATCCCTGCTGATACGGAAATGACTTAAGAATAAATATAATCAAGTCTGCCTTATGATTGATGAACTATTTAACTTCGGATTAGAACGCGCAAATTCTTCCATCATCAAGGTCATTGGTGTTGGAGGAGGTGGGTGCAATGCCGTCAAAAACATGTTTGAAGAGGGCATTGAAGGTGTAAACTTTATGGTTTGCAACACAGATGCACAGGCGATGCAAAACAATCCTGTGCCGGTAAGAATACAGCTTGGCGTAACGCTCACAGGAGGGCGCGGAGCCGGTAATCTTCCGGAACAGGGCGAGCAGGCTGCCATCGAAAATCTGGATGACATTCGCGAAATACTGGAAGGAACGACCAAAATGGTGTTTATCACCGCAGGAATGGGAGGTGGAACCGGAACTGGTGCGGCCCCTGTAATTGCCCGTCTGGCGCGCGAGTTGGACATTCTGACCATTGCAGTTGTAACCATTCCTTCGCGTTCGGAGGGAAAACGCCGGTTCGATCAGGCACTTGAAGGCGTTGAAAAACTGAGGGAACATGTGGATAGCATGTTGGTGATCAGTAACGAAAAACTTCATAAAATATACGGTAACCTCCCTGCTTCCCAGGCATTTAAAAAAGCCGACAATATCATTACCACTGCAGTAAAAGGAGTAGCCGAGATTATAACACTTCACGGAAATATCAACATCGACTTTGCCGACGTTAGTACTGTTATGGCAGGAAGCGAAGTTTTTATCATGGGAACTGGTTTGGCCGAAGGTCCGAACCGCGCCATGAATGCGGTGAGGCAGGCGCTCGAGTCGCCTTTGCTCGACAGCAGCAGTATCCGTGGAACAAAAGACATTTTGCTCAACATCATCTCTGGAACCGAAGAAATTACGATGAGCGAAATTGGAGAGATTATTGATTATTTGCAGGACGAAGCTGGCCAGGATGCGACCATTATCTGGGGAAATGGTACTGATTCGAAGTTAGGCGATCAGATCAGCGTGACCATTATTGCTACCGGATTCGACATTAATCCGAACCGTTTGTTTCAGCCTCCGGTCGAAATGGTTGAGTTGCTGAATGAAGATTCTGGTTTCGAAATCAATCTGGAAGACGATAATTTGTTTTTAACGAACGAACCGTTCGAGCCCAAACAGGAACCTGTAAGGGCAGAAACCTATCCTGCAAAACCGAAAAAGAAATCAAGAAAAGAAAAGAAACAACTGGTTGACGAATCGAATCCTGAAAATGCCAATGTTGATGGCTGGTTTTTCAGGCAGTTTACCAAATTCTTTGACGATCAGGATAATTCTGATACACCTGTATCTGAAGAAAATACAAATCAGTAGAGTATAAACACGAAAAAATAGACGATCATGTCAAACGAAATTATGAATTTTGATTTAACCGTAAATACCGGTTCAATCATCAAGGTAATCGGAGTAGGTGGTGGCGGTGGAAATGCTGTGAATCACATGTATTATCAGGGCATTCGTGATGTGGATTTTATGGTTTGCAATACCGATGCACAGGCATTAATTAATAGTCCGGTTCCGTATAAAGTACAGTTGGGATCATCGCTGACAGAAGGTCGTGGCGCCGGAAATAAGCCGGAAACAGGTCGCGAGGCAGCTATCGAGAATATTGAAGATGTGAAGAAGGTGCTCGGCAACAATACCAAAATGGTATTTATTACTGCCGGAATGGGTGGTGGTACCGGTACCGGCGGTGCGCCGGTGATTGCACAGGCAGCCCGTGAGTTGGGTATCCTCACCGTTGGTATCGTTACAATTCCTTTCCGTAACGAAGGGCGTCGTCGTATCAAACAGGCCGTTGAAGGTATTGCAGCCATGGAAGCGCATGTCGATTCGCTCTTGGTGATCAACAACGAACGCATCCGCGAAATGTATGGCGATTCAAAGATATCGGATGCGTTTGCCAAAGCCGATAATATTTTAACTACCGCGGCCAAGGGAATCGCTGAAATTATTACCGTACCCGGCTACATCAACGTCGACTTTGCCGATGTTGAAACGGTGATGCGTAACAGTGGTGTGGCCTTGATGGGAACTGGTATTGCTTCGGGAGTGAACCGTGCGGTAATTGCTGTTGAACAGGCGTTAAATTCGCCATTGCTGAACAACAACGACATCCTGGGTGCCCGAAACATTCTATTGAATATCACTTCAGGAATTGAAGAAATTACCATGGACGAAATCGGCGACATTACTGACTTTGTGCAGGAAAAAGCCGGAAATTCGGCCGACCTTATTTGGGGAAATGGCGTTGACGAATCGCTGGGCGATAAAATTTCGGTAACCATTATTGCTACCGGTTTCAGCACAAGCAGCATTCCTGAAATGGTGATCAATCAGAACCACGAAAAGACCTACCATACTTTAATGGACGATTCTTTGGATATCATTCCAAAAGCCAAAACAGAAGTCAAATCTTCGGTCGAAAATGAATTGTACGGCTCAAAAAATGTCAAGCAAAAGACTTTTGAATTTGAAATCAATGCAGGAGGCCACGACGAATTTGAAGAGTTATACGGAACCAATCATTCGAAGAACGAAATGTATAACGAAGTTGCCGAACCGGTTGATTTTACTCAGACAACAGAGGAAACAGTTGACGAGTTAGAGAATATTCCGGCTTACCGCCGAAAAAACTCAAAACTGTTTAGCTTTAAAAAAAAAGTAGATGAAAAATTTTCCCGGTTTTCTATTTCTCCGGATGAAAATAATAATGTAGTTTTACGTGACAATAATTCGTATTTGCACGATAACGTCGATTAATTTTAAAGATAATGGGTTTATTTGAACAGATAAGCAGTGATATTTTGGTTGCCATGAAGGCTAAAGAGAAAGAAAAACTCGAAGCTTTACGCGGAATCAAAAAAGTAATGATTGAAGCCAAATCGGCAGCGGGTGCTACAGGCGAATTAACCGATCAGGAATGCCTGAAAATCATTTCGAAGTTAGCCAAGCAGGGAGCCGATTCTGCCGCTATTTATAAAGAGCAGGGCCGGATGGATCTGTATGAGCCCGAAATGTTTCAGGTACGGATTTTTGAAACCTATCTTCCGGCAAAAATGTCGGATGCCGAGTTGACTGAAAACATCCAATCGATTATTGCTGAAGTAGGAGCTGCCGGCATGAAGGATATGGGAAAAGTAATGGGAATCGCTTCCAAAAAGCTGGCTGGTCTGGCCGAAGGGAAGGATATCTCTGATAAAGTGAAAGCGCTGTTAAGCTAAAGATAGAATGTCGGGACTTGAAATCTCAAGTTTTGTGCATTTGGGGTGGAAAAAGGAAAGCGGGCAGAGGCCCGCTTTCTATTTTTAGGGGTGTCATTTTTACCAAGACCGTTGCCTGAAGGCAACGACAAATGAATTCTTTGATATTTATTCTATCTATGTCCCCGGATTAAAATCCGGGGCTACAAAATGAAACATCCCTTTGGAATTAACATGCAAAAGCCGTAGGCTTGGTTTATTTTGTAAGGATGGACTTCGACGTGAGCTCAGTCGAACGTATTTATTCCGTCCACACCGATAATCACCGCCATCCCATTGAGAGCCGTAGGCTCGGAGCATTTGAATTTGTATGCGCACCATAGCTGCGGCAGGTAAGCTTTGCCGATCCATTCATATGACAGATGACCAAATAAAGACGGGGATTTCGCTCCTAAGTTAAAAGAATGAAATAATGCCGTATATAATATTGGCCAACTATCTTGGCTCACGCCGAAGTCTGGGATCATATGATATTGTTGTGGGGAATTTTAATTTCTGATTTAAGTTCTACAATAAGAAACCTTAAACTCTTTACCTTGTCTTGTCCTCCAAGCCGGACGGGCTGTTACTTTTTCCCTACAGCTGGAAAAAGTAACCCAAAAGAGCCGCCGCTGAAGGATAAAAAGCTAAAAACCGAATTCGTTCGGCTAAAAATTTTCAAACTCCTCCCTCTGGTCGTCAAACAGGAAAATTTTCTTAACGCTCACTATTTCGGTTTTCTTCACGCTTTTTCTCCTTAGGCGGAACAAAGACACCACAATGCAATGGTTTTTAGATCAAATAGCCAATTAAAATGGTTTATGTCTCAATCGAAGCGAGTGGGCAGGCCGTCAAAACGCCCGGCTGAGGGTTCGTTTTGACAAGATTTTTGCTTCCTTTTCATCGATTGGAAAAGGAAGAGCCAGTCCGGCTTGAGGACAAAAAGTTTGAATGCAAATCGATCGTCTTATTTCTTCCCACAAGAATATGAATTGATCCGAAGGCTCGGTCTTCGGGGTGACTGAGCTTAAAACACGATATTATATTGAATTTCGTTCTTAAACTCCTTTGCTTCAGCATTAAAAATTCTTTATAAATTATATTTTACAACATAAAATCTGTTTTTTGCACATTAGGGTCTTGACTTGAATACATAATTCGCCGTAACTTATGATATTAATTTTAAAACCCAAATTTATGAACAAAACTCTGACCAAAGAAGCCCGGATGTTTGCAACAACCGAGGAGTGTATGAATCAAAATCAGGTGAAATGGATGAATATTCTGGCCATTTCGTTGATCAAAGACAAATTGACCCAGAACATCGCGGCCCTCAAAGAGCTCGACAAGACGAAATCGTCCACTGCGAGTAGTCCTGTTACGAACAACAAGGATAAGATGAAAGATCTGCTTGAAGCAAAAATTGAGGTTCTGCTAGGTATTATACGTTCGTATGCCTATGCCAAAGAAATGAGCGAACTGGTTAAAAAAGTGGAGCTTCTTTCGAAAGGATTCACTAAAAAACGTGAAACCGACATTGAACCCAATGTGAAATCCTTCCTGGAACTCGTTCGCGAATTGCAATCCCAATTGGAAGGTTATGAACTGACCGAAGATATGATTGTGGATGTTGAAACAACCCGCGACCAATTTGTAGCTTTGGTTGGCGCTCCACGCACAACCATTGTTCAGAGTTCTTCGGCCAATAGCCAAATCGCGAAACTGGTAAAAGATAC
>Ga0302293_10001521_pt1 | contig 11363 bp, 5 predicted proteins | sample III_Fen_N2_2_FD_198758 | JGI IMG/M metagenome (GOLD analysis project Ga0302293, IMG submission 198758) | Peat permafrost microbial communities from Stordalen Mire near Abisko, Sweden - III_Fen_N2_2 | ecosystem: Environmental > Terrestrial > Soil > Wetlands > Permafrost | place: Sweden: Abisko... | reverse complement strand
ACGAATAAAATTAACTTAAAACCATAGAGTACAAAACCGAAAACAAACATCTAACCTATTTCTCCATGACAAACATATTCAAATCAACCTATCGTAATTTCATCCGCAAACCGGCAACCAACCTGATTAATTTATTGGGACTGGGCATTAGTCTGGCTTTGGTCATTATCCTTTCTGTTTATTCGTACAGCGAACTGACTACCGACAATTACCACAAAAACGGAAACAGGGTTTTCCTGTATTCTGATGTGAATAATTTACCCCGGATTTATACACCGGGTGTGCTGAAAGACAATATCGACCTGAGCGTTCCGGGGGTGGAATCGACCGTCAGAATTGGCGGTACTTGGGAAACTCCTGTTTTCCAGGTTGGCAATAAAGAGCCAATTACATCCGATCTAATTTTTGCCGATGAAGACTTTTTCAAGCTTTTCACCTACAAAGTAGTTGAAGGCAATCCGGAACTGGCGCTGAAAGAGCCAATGACTGTAGTGATCACTCGGGCTTTGTCGGAAAAACTTTTCGGGAAAGAAAGTGCGATTGGCAAAACCCTGAAACTAAATAATGAGAAAGAACTCACCATCAAGGCGGTGATTGAAGATCCTAAGGCCAATTCGAGCCTTTCGTTCAGCGCACTGACATCGATGGCCAGCCGAAAAGTGGTCATGCCCAACGAGGCTGAGTTTAAAGTGTGGCCATTCTGCCTTTTCCAAACCTTTGTTCTGCTGAAAGAAGGAACCAATCCAAACGAAACTGCCAAAAAGATTGCTGCTCTTTTCCCAAACGAGATGCGCACCAAAGAATCGGCAGCCCAATTAACTCCCCTCAAAAAGCTTTACTTTTCGCAATTCGCCTTGTTTAATGGCGATTACCTGCATTTCGGCGATCAGAAGAAAGTGATGATTTTGTTGCTTGTAGCAGCATTGGTACTCATTATCGCGCTGGTTAACTTCATTAACATTTCGGCTTCGCAATGGCTCGAACGAATCAGGCAAACCGGGGTGATGAAAGTCAATGGTGCAAGCCGGGCAAATTTGCTTTTTCAGGTTGTTTCCGAAGCATTTCTTTTCTTCCTGATTTCATTGTTTTTTGCCATCCTGCTGATCCGCATATTTACGCCATACATTTGCAATTACACCGGAATTCAGTTTAATCAGCATCTAATTTATACGCCCGAATTTTTAGGTATTGCGGTAGCCTCAACTCTGGCGCTGAGCTTAATCTTCAGCATCATTCCCGCCTTTCGAATTTCATCGTCAAATGCAATCGACAACCTCCGCCGGGCGGTTGAACCACGCACCAGGAATTCGGTTTCCAGCGGAATTCTGGTGACTGCACAATTCACCATTGCAATCATTTTAATTGCTTTCACCGTTTTGGTACAAAAACAAGTCAACTTCGGAAGCAGTAACCTTGGCATCAATCAGGACAATGTCATCGGGATCAGATTAACTCCCGAACTGATGGGCAAAAGAGATGTTCTGAAGAAGATGCTTCTCGAAAGACCTTCAGTAGGGAAAATCTCTTTTTCACAATATTATCCCGGTCAGCCACTTTCGTATTGGGAAACCAAAATGGATGCCGCCGGCGAACCCAAACAACTGAGCTACGACACTTTTGGTGCCGATGCTGGTTTTTTCGAAACCATGGGACTGCAACTGGTGTCAGGACGTTTCTATTCTGAAGATCTTTCGACCGATGCGAATAAAGTAGTGGTGAACGAAAGCTTTGCACGGGAGAATAAGCTGCAGAACCCGCTTGGCGTTAAATTTTTCAGCATGAACGGCAGTGTCTGTGAAATCATTGGTGTGATCAAAGATTTTCACTACAAGCCAATAAATAAGCCTATTCTGCCATTGGCGATCCGCAATGAACCTTTTGCCTCCTACTGCCTGGTAAACCTTCGTACTTCGGATTATTCGGTTTTAAACCTGGCCATTCAGGACATAAAAAAAAGCGCCACTGGGTTATCTCCTTCCTTCCCGGTTGAAATCAGCTTTCTTGATAAGTCCATCGAAAACCTATATCAATCGGAATTGCAGTTCCGACGCACCTTCTCGCTATTTGCGGGTTGCACCATTGTGATTTGCTGCTTGGGAATTTTAGCTGTTTCGCTATTTGCCTGCCAGCGCAGGGTAAAAGAAATCGGCATCCGCAAAATAAACGGAGCTCAGGTTTCAGAAGTGATGGCCATGCTCAACCGCGACTTTGTAAAATGGGTCGCTATTGCCTTTGTAATTGCCACACCAATTGCCTGGTACACGATGAATAAATGGCTCGAAAGTTTTGCCTACAAAACCGAATTAAGTTGGTGGATTTTTGCACTGGCCGGTACAATTGCATTAGGAATTGCGCTGCTAACCGTGAGTTGGCAAAGCTGGAAAGCGGCAACACGGAACCCGGTGGAGGCGTTGAGGTACGAATAAAAACACAGAAACCAAAAACAATAAAGACATGAGAAACTTTTTGTTGACATTCAGAAAATTACGAAAAAATAAAACAGTAAACTCGCTGGGAATTGCCGGCCTCATAGTTGGGCTGGTGTGCGTGATGTACATCTTTTTTTGGGTAAGCGACGAAATCAGCTACGACCGGTTCCACCCGAATCTCGACCGCATTTTCGTGGTTCATGCCTACCTCGAAGGCGGGAACGAAAAGGAGACATTCCGCGGGTGTCCGCCAGCCGTTGCCCCAGCTTTAAAAAACGAGTATCCTGAAGTTGAAAACACTTGTCGTTACCTTCCACCCTATTATCAATTTCTAGTCGCATCAGGGGAAAATAAATTCATTGAAAGAACAGCTATCGCTGACTTTTCGCTTTTCGACATTTTTTCTTTTCCATTCGTTTATGGTGACAAAGGGGAAGATAATACCCCAAACCGCGTTATCCTGACCCAAACATCAGCACGGAAATATTTTGGAAATGCCAACCCTGTTGGGAAAGTTGTCCGTATGGATAATCGGTTCGACATGACTGTTGCCGGTGTGATCGAAGACATCCCCCACAACTCCTCGATTTCGTTTGATGCGATCATTCCGATCCAGAACATCGAAACGATCTGGTCAAACGCAAACAGTTTGACAACATGGTACAACAATGCGTTTACCACGTTCGGACTACTAAAATCGCCTGACGGATATAACAAAATAGCTTCAACAATTACCAGGCGAATCCAGAAAGAAAAGCCTGAATCGACCAATTACCTGCGGGCGTATAAGTTTGCGGATGGATACCTATATGAGCAGAAACACATTCGTGACGTCAAAATCTTCAGCTTGATCGCTATTTTGGTATTGCTGGCCGCCACGTTGAATTTTATCAACCTGAGTACTGCCCGCTCGTCGAAACAAGCCAAAGAAACCGGGTTGCGTAAAACGATCGGGGCAACCCGTATCAGCCTGATTCGCTTGATTTATTCTGATATAGCAACGATTTGCCTGTTGGCTTTCGTCGTCTCTATAACGATTGCCCTGGCTGGCCTGCCATTTTTCAATCAGCTCATCGGGAAACACATCAGTTTTACGGTACTCTTTTCCTTTGTTCCATTGGCAGTTTTAAGTGCTGTTTATTTTCTGACTGTACTTTTGGCTGGCAGCTACCCGGCATTTTTCCTTTCATCGTTTACACCCAGCCAAACGTTGAGCTCGAATTTTCAAACAGCCAAAAGCCGAGGAATTTTCCGCAATTCATTGGTTATAGTTATGTTTTCTATTTCTATCATATTGCTCACCTCCACCCTGATCATCTCGCAGCAAACCCGTTTTCTGCAAAAAATGGATCTGGGTTTCGAGAAAGACCAGTTGATGTATGTAAGCCTGAAGGGGAAACTGAATACCCAGGTAGCCGCATTGAAAGAAGAAATTGGTCGGTCGTCGAATGTTTTGTCGGCCACAGCCGTTTCTCAATTACCAACTGGGATCGGGAACAACGGCGAAGGATGGAGTTGGGAGAGTAAAGATGTTAATTTTAAACCCCTGGTTACCAATTGGGAAACCGACGAAGACTTGCTGAAAACATTTGGCGCTAAAATGATAGAAGGCACTTACCTGAGCAAAGACCAGAAAGGCATCGTGATCAATAAAACGTTCGCCGACATGATTGGCTGGAAAAGTTTTACCGGAAAAACCCTTTCGGATTACGGAAACCAACAACAGATACTAGGGGTAATAAACGATATTCATTTCAACTCGCTGGCCGAAGCAACAAAGCCGATGGTTATTTATAAAGCAGGCTCCGGGTCGGCTCAATATCTGATTGTTAAAGTCAATACTAAAAATATCGGATCTACGCTTGATCAAATCCGGACAACCTGCCAGACGCTCGAACCAGCATTTCCGGTTGAATACGCATTTCTGAACGACGAATATAACCAATTGCTGGCTTCCGAAATCAACCTGAACAAGCTAGTGGGTATTTTCTCGGCATTTGCTGTCGTGGTTTTGTGCCTGGGTTTGTTGGGTGTGGTGATGTTCCTCACCGAACAGCGAACCAAAGAAATTGGTGTACGTAAGTGCCTCGGCGAGAACGTACTGTCGATCACACAACGGTTTGTTAAACCGTTCCTGATTTCAGGAGTAGTTGCCTCGGTGATTGCCATGCCACTAACCTGGCTGGCTATGGACCGCTGGCTCCAAGGTTACGCTTATCGCATTCATCTGAGCATCTGGATTTTCATTCTTTCAGGAATAATTGCAGTGGGCATCGCTGTAGTTACCGTGCTCTGGCAAAGCTACAAAGCAGCAACACGGAACCCCGTGGAGGCGCTGCGGTACGAATAATAGTAGACAAATTTTAATGTACCCTAACACCAAATGAATCAGAAAACAAGTACCAACATTAAACAGACCCCGAAAAGAGGCATTATTATTAATCAGGAATGAGACATTCTATAATTCTGCTGGCTTTCGTTCTCTTTTTTTTATACATTACAGATAACGTACCGTTAATAAGAAAATTAAAAACAATATGAAAATTTCTTTTTCTTCAATTACAATCAGAAGCATATTCAAGAACCTTATGGTCTCTTTCATCAATCTGTCAGGACTGAGTATCGGAATCGCTACGGTTATCCTGATTGGATTATTCGTAAACAATGAGCTTTCGACTGATCATTTTTTAAAAGATAACGACCGGATTTATTGCGTATCGGTTGATGGGGGGAAATCAGGTTGGTCGCCTGCCGCACTTGAACAGATTATTAAAGAAAAAGTGCCAGGTGTTGAGCAATATACAAAAGTTCAGTTTTGGGAAATGAATAACCGAACCTTTCGGTATGAAAACGATCGGCCAATAAGGATCGACAACATTATCAGGGCCGATCCGTCATTTTTCGATATTTTCAATTACCCTTTCGTTGATGGGAATCCACAAACGGCATTGAATGAACCAAATGGGTTGGTACTTACGCAAAGCATGGCGACAACTATTTTTGGCAACAAAAACCCGATTGGGAAAACTCTATCGCTCAATAAGAACAAGCTCCTATTGAAAGTGACTGGTGTAATTAAAGACCTGCCACCCAATACTGCGCTTAAGTTTAATGGGGCAATGTCTTCTTTGTCAATTAATACGCTTTACCCTTATTCATTGGATATTAACGGAATGGAAGCTTTCAATTTTGAAACTTTCGTTAAAATACAACCCAATGTTGTGCCGGCTGATGTTGAGAAAAATTTGACTGCTGCATTAAAGAGTTCACTTCCGACTAAATGGGCCGACCGGACACAAGGTGGTTCAAAATTAACCTCATTGCATCATGCGTACTTAAATCAGGAATACAACACGGCACTCAAACACGGTAGCCTCAGGTCTGCGTATCTTTTCTCGATAATCGGACTAATTATTTTAGTTATTGTCTGCATCAATTTCGTTAACACTACAATAGCACAGGCTCCAATGAGGACGAAAGAGATTTTTATCCGGAAAATGGCCGGTGCAAATAAGAAGCAATTACAGATCAAATTTCTGATCGAGTCGTGGCTTATCACTGTTCTAGCTTTCATTATTGCCTTTGGTATCGCAAAAAGCATTTCAGCAATGACTGGTCATTCCTCCGATTTCTCGTTCCTGTTAAACTTTCCAAATATGACACAAATCCTGATTATCCTTGTCATTGGAAGTTTATTCATTAGTTTAATGGCCGGCACCTACCCGGCATTTTACCTGTCTTCTATTTTGCCCATTCAGAAATTGATACACAAACGCCAGTCAGTTGCCAGTAAATTTTCGGTGCGCGAATTTCTGATTGTATTTCAGTTTGCATTTTCCATCATTCTTATTGTCAGCTCGATTGTGATATTCAGGCAATATCATTTTGTGACGAATTACAACCTTGGGTTCGACCAAAACAATGTGGTTTCGTTTAGTATCTCGCCCGAAATCAATCAGAATAAAAGAGCATTTGTCAATGAATTGCAAGCATCACCATACATCCGGAAAGTCGCATTTGGGAACAAGGATCTTTTCAATGGCTATCATGATTCTCCAACCACATTCAATTATAAAGGAAATCAGATAAACATATATACTTCCGGGTTAGCCGTTGATACCAATTTTGTTGAAACGATGGGACTAAAACTAAAAACGGGGGCATCCTTTAGTGGGTTGAGAAAAGACACATCGTTAATAATTATGAATGAAACAGCCGTCAGGAAGTTAGGCATAGATGGTAATTTTGCTGAAGCCAGTATCATAGATACGATGCATAACTGTACCTGGAGGACAATAGGCGTGGTCGAAGATTTCAATTATCGTTCGCTACACAATCCAATTGGCCCATACATCTTCTATTTTGCTAACGATGACTTTAGGATAGCCTATGTAAAACTAAATGCAGCGAACAGCAGTCAACTAAACGAAGCAAAAAATTCACTGGCCTCGGTATGGAACAAATTCTCACCTGAATCGCCACTTGAATTAAAGTTTATGGATCAAACAGTCGAATCGTTATACCGAACCGAAGATAATTACCGAAGACTTTTTTCATACTTCTCCATGTTTGCGATCATTGTATCGTGCCTGGGATTATTTGGGATGGTCGTATTATCGTCTGAGAAAAGGATTAAAGAGATTGGGATTCGCAAAATAAACGGAGCTCAGGTTTCAGAAGTGATGGCCATGCTCAACCGCGACTTTGTAAAATGGGTCGCTATTGCTTTTGTAATTGCCACACCAATCGCCTGGTACACGATGAATAAATGGCTCGAAAGCTTCGCCTACAAAACAGAATTGAGCTGGTGGATTTTTGCGCTGGCCGGAATGCTGGCTTTAGGAATTGCATTACTGACGGTAAGTTGGCAAAGCTGGAAAGCCGCAACACGGAACCCGGTTGAAGCGTTGAGATACGAGTAAGTCTTGACCTGTAATTGTTGTGATTAGTTGAATACCCTGATTTTGGGAATCCGAAGAATCAAAGTCCATCACTGGAATCGGATGAATCAAGGTTCAGCCGGTGAACTGGCAAAGCTGGCAAGCAGCTACACGCAACCCGATGGAAGCACTGAGGGATGAAAAGAGACGTGGTTTCCCAGGATTTGTGGTCAAGTGTTCCAAAGTGTGTGGAAAAGGCTTCCACGAAGCATGGAAAGGCTTTCCATGGTGCGTGGAAAGCAAGGCTTAAAAATTGCGCTCTCAACGGTAAGCTGGAAAGCGGCTACACGGAACCCGGTGGAGGCACTGAGGTACGAATAATTAAGAAATTTATAAATAACCTGAGATATGAAAATGCTTCGTTTTACTTTTCGGATGCTGAAAAGAAATCCACTCCTGACTTTTGTGAATTTGCCAGGTTTGGCTATTGGCTTGAGCGCAATTTTGTTATTGCTCGTGTACCTGAATTTTGAACTCAGTTTTGACAAACATTTTCCAACAAAAGACCGGGTACTGCGGCTCAATTGCAAAGTCGGTGAAAATAATAAAACCAGTACCTCTGGTATTTGCCTGCGGGGTGCCTATACTGTTATTCCAGCAAAAATTCCTGAAATTGAAGCAACTACGCAAATATTGCGGGGATGGAATGCGACCATAAAATCAGGAACCCAATACTTTGAAAAACTGGATCTTTTATATGCCGATCCAGAATTTTTTGATGTTTTTGGGTTGGACTTGCTTTCTGGGGATAAGAAGAGTGCACTGGAAGGAACCGATAAGGTCGTTATCACTTCTTCAATAGCAAAAAAAATATTTAACCGGCTCGACTGTGTTGGGCAGGTTATTTCGGTTTCCGATAAGCCGTTAATTGTCTCGGGAGTGATAGGTGATCTCCCAAAAAACACTCATTTTAATTTTAATTTGCTGGCTTCCATGCAAACCGTGAATCCGGAACAATTTGGGGGATTGGAGTTTTTCACTTATTACCTTATTGATAAAAACTCTGATATCGAACAAACTGGCAAAAAAATAGCTACTGCAAACGATGAACTTATGAAACCATGGGCCAAAAATTTCAACCTTCAGACCAAATCAGGAACGGAGATTTTGTCGAAATTGCATGTTCACTCAACGGTTGATTTTGATTTATCAGATAAAGCTGATTTCAACAGCATTCTGATCGTTTCAGGAATCGCCCTTTTTATTTTACTGATTGCTCTGGTCAATTTTATCAATCTCTACGTTTTGCATGGCGAAAAACGAATTGCCGAAATTGCGGCCCGGAAATCGTTGGGAGCCAATCAGAAAAATCTGGCCCGGCTGTTTTACACTGAAACCGGAGTTATCGGTTTAATGGCCTTTATTCTGGCAATTTTCATTACGGTTCTTGCCCAACCCTATTTTGCCGGATTAATGCGGCGGCCGGTCGAGATTTCAGATCTTCTCTCACCGTCAGGGCTAATTTTGGTTTTGGGACTTCTCTCGCTGTTAATCCTTCTTTCCGGGGCATATCCAAGCTTTTACCTCTCGCGCATCAACCTCGTAAATGCCTTAAAAGGGAAAAGTGACCAGGTAAAACGGAAACGGAAATTTTCGGCATCTACCGTTATTCTCCAGTTCACAATTACGGTTTTCCTGATCAGTTCAATGATTATCGTTTATTCACAAATCAACTATCTGAAAAATATCCCGCTTGGATTTTCACCTCAAAATGTGGTCGGAATAAGTGGTTTTAATTCTGAAGTAAAGAAAAAGTTCAGGACCATTCAGGATGAAATTAGCAGGCTTCCCTTTGTCGAAAGTGCAGGTTCATCATTCCACTATATGGGTGGTGGCAGCAGCGGACAAGGAATAAAAGTTTATGGCAACCCGGGGAATTACCTGAGCATAAATGAATATCGTGTACATCCGGGGTTTTGCAACACGATGCAACTGGAGTTGCAGGATGGGCGTTTTTTTAATCCTGATGAAAACGATAAGAAGTCGGTTATCCTGAATGAAGCCGCTGTAAAGATGATGGGGCTGGACAACCCGCTTGGTACGCTGGTTGACATGCATGGCGAACCAATGAAAATAATTGGTGTCGTAAAAGACTTTTACTACCAGAACAATTCAGGTGAGTCCATTGCGCCTCTGGTTATTAACGATTATTCGGACGAAATGTCGTTGTTTTATCTGCGGATAGCGGGCGAATTTACTCCTGAAAGACAAAAACAAGTGGCTTCCGTACTGAAACAATACGACCCGGATTTTATTTTTGGGTATTTCCTTTTAACCAATACTTTTTCGAGCAAATTCGACAACGAAGAACGATTGATGAAAATGGTCTCAACCGGAACTATTCTGGCAATTTTAATCAGTTTTATTGGACTGATGGCGCTTTCGTTTATGAATGTTACCCGACGCACCAAAGAAATCGGCATCAGGAAAGTGATGGGTAGCTCGGAAACCAAAGTGATGGGCACTCTTCTTCTGGAAACATTTGTTTTGGTGCTGATTGCCATGCTGATTGCCTTTGTTGCCGATTACTTTGTTATGCATCAATGGCTAAGTAACTTTGTGAATAAGATTCATTTACATGCAGGCTATTTTTTGCTGAGCGGCTTTTTTGCCTTGCTTATTGCTCTGTTGGCAGTTGGCTGGCAAAGCTGGAAAGCGGCTACACAGAACCCGGTGGAGGCACTGAGGTACGAATAGTCATTGGCCAAGAAACCGAACATACAGCAATAAAAAGTATTGCAACATTTAAAAAGAGTCGTCGTCCTTTTAAACAATAGACCTAGTTAAACAATTAAAAAAATTACTATGAAAACTCGGATAAGTGTAAAAATGGGTATCGTGCTTGCAATGCTAACGACATTCCTTTCATTGAGCGGATTTACGAAAGACGATCAGGCTACCATCACAAAAACCTTTGAGATGAAAGAGCCTGGCACACTTAACGCCTCGTCGTCGGGTGGAGGTGTAAGTGTTCAAACACACGATCAGCCCCAGGTTGTGATCCAGGCATTTGTGCGTAAAAACGGAACCGTTTTATCGCCAACCGATCCAATGGTGAAAGAGGTTTTGGAAGCATTCGACCTGAATTTTTCAAAAAGTGGTTCAACTATTAACGCAATTGTTGAACGCAAGTCGCGCATGAACTTCTTGAATAATGTGGGTATTTCATTGACTATTATTGTTCCGAAGGAAATGTCGTGCAAGGTTACGTCAAGCGGAGGTGGTGTGAAAATTTCAGGAGTGAAGGGAACGCACGATTTCTCCAGCAGTGGTGGTGGTGTTCACCTGGAAAATGTGACTGGTACTACTGAAGCAACGTCGTCGGGCGGTGGTGTGCATGTGACGAAACAGAACGGGGATATCCGTTTAAGTTCGAGCGGAGGTGGTGTTACTTTAGATGATGCACAGGGAAGTGTTTATGCGCATAGTTCGGGTGGAAGTGTAAGTCTGAAGAATATTCATGGTTATGTGGATGCCAGCAGCAGCGGTGGCGGAGTAAATGTTTCAGGAGAGTGCGCTTCGGTAAGAGCCAAATCCAGTGGCGGATCAGTTCATGTTGATATCAAAAATTTAAGCAAAGAATTAAACCTTGAATCGAGCGGTGGTGGAGTTGATGCACTCATTCGCAACGGCAAAAATCTAGGTCTCGATCTGGATTTGGAATCGGACAGGGTAAACATTGAACTTCAGAATTTTTCCGGGAAATCGGAGAAAGACCGTGTAAAAGGAACAATGAATAAAGGTGGTATTCCGGTATTTATGCGTGCCTCGGGAGGGAACGTCAATGTGCGTTTCGAAGAATAGAACTAATATCCCGGAATGAAATGGATTCTGGTTTTCGATCTGCACTTGGAGAGGATTTCAATGAAGTGAAGCGCTCTCCGGAAGCAAAAATGATTTACAATTAGTTGGCAAAGCTGGAAAGCAGCAACACCGAACCCGGTGGAAGCGCTGAGATACGAATAGCCAAGAGCATAGAGCAAATGAGTTAAAG
>Ga0302293_10001518_pt1 | contig 11367 bp, 1 predicted proteins | sample III_Fen_N2_2_FD_198758 | JGI IMG/M metagenome (GOLD analysis project Ga0302293, IMG submission 198758) | Peat permafrost microbial communities from Stordalen Mire near Abisko, Sweden - III_Fen_N2_2 | ecosystem: Environmental > Terrestrial > Soil > Wetlands > Permafrost | place: Sweden: Abisko... | reverse complement strand
ACCTGTATGTGATTACACGGCGGCTTTCACACTTACGAATGGAAATCCTGTTGATGGTACATATTCAGGAACCGGAGTAACTGGGGAAGTTTTCGATCCTGCAGTTGCCGGAATTGGAGGAGCGATCATCACCTACTCTTTTACTGACACTAACGGGTGCGTAAATACCGATCAGGAAGTATTGATTGTAGACGATTGTGCGAAACTTGATGAATTGACAGCTACCGGTTTTGAAGTTTACCCGAATCCGTCTACAGGAGCATTCACACTTTCTTCCGAATCAGCCGTTATTCATGCTATCCTGATTTACGATGCCGCAGGCAGATTGATCTTTGAAGAAACTTACGACAATCCTTACACGATTGAACTTGATCTTACCGACTTCGCTAACGGTGTTTACCAGGCGACGATTTTGTCGGAAGGAACATTCTTTGTACGAAAACAATTGGTGGTGAATCGGTAGTGTGAACTGAAACTTGCGAAGGCTAGAAATCACTTTCGTTACGCTAACGATCCGAACATAAAAACAGTTCATCATTAGTCAAATTATGGTCGATTACCGATGAAAAACCTTCTATTGTTAAGTGTATTTCTTTACCTGCTAACTCCGGTTTTTGGCCAAAGTAAAACAGGTTTTGAAGAATGGAGTTTGGATGATTCACTCACTTCTTTCATTCCTTTTGAGCAAGTAACGGATACTCCTTTTAACCGAAATTGGGATAACCAATTCATCTAAAAATGGTTGTTCCGAATTACGCTAAAGCAAAAACTTTTAATGACATAATCAAAAATTTACAATTGCTATCTCAATTTCATGAAACCCAGTATTCATGGTCCTATAAACGTTTCTAAACATGCCTGAGGCAGTCACGCGGTTAGAAACGGATAACAAAAAGCCGATTTCCCATATCCTGTTTTTCCCAAGTTTACTGATTGACATTCATCTCAACATTACCTCGTCTACTTAAGTAATCAAGGTGTGGACGGGTTAAGAATATTATTGAATTTCATTTGAGCATGCGTTATATTTGGATCTACCGGATTGATATAATTATTAAAATAGTTGCCATTCATCGTTCCTTGATACAACTCCGCTGATCTCTGGGCAAAGGTATATTCCTGTCCAATGAACGTTTCACTTGCCCAAGAGTATGCAGCGGTGTAAGTGTTATACCTGCCTCTGGCTACATCAAACGGATCTGCCAAATTCACCGGTTGTACAGTAGCTATTATTTTTTCAAAATCCATGTGCGCATGTTTACCAATGGATGTTCGATGGTGTCCGCCAATAGTACCATCGGCCATTTTCTTAAACGGCGAATCGCCGGTTGGATGCGTATTGCGGAGAATATCATCAACATATAAACCACGTTCCAACCAATAGTCAACATTGGCTACGTTAAACATTTCGTGCATCCCACCAGGACGCAACACATTCATAAGTTGTTTCCATGATTGACTCCGGCCACCATTGGGTCCTGAGGTTCTAAATCCTCTAATTTCGGCAATTACAGCAGGGTTGCGCGCATTTAAACGGCGACGCATTTCGATTCGCCACATTTTCCTTTCCGCTTCAGTTCTATGAGCAACCTGAACATCCAACATACCTTCAATGGTGGGGACAGTTGAAAAATGGAGTTCGGCCGCACGCACTTCGTTAGCTGATGCCTCTATAATTTCGTCATCGATTAACGACCACTGGCCATCGGGATCAATATAATTGACCGGATTGTTTTGTGCGTAACTATATGGAGCACCATAATTCTGATGTTGCGGATCGGGGCTTAAGAACATCCGCATCCATGGATCGTATAGACGCGTGCGATAATTATACAACTGTATTTCTTCATCGTATTCCTGTCCGGTATATAAATAGGAATAATCGAGTGTACCCATGCGACCTACCACATATCCGTAATCGTCATAAAACAGCTGTAAATCAACAACCCCATTGCTACGATTTACAAGCGCCTGTGTTGATCCTTGATGATCTTTCAACACTAGCCACGATGAACTTACATCATCGGTATTGCGCACTAGTGCTAGCACACCATCTGAGCCTTGAACATAATAATTATAGGTAGTTGTTCCACCCGATTCCACAATTTCCACCAATGGCGACGAATTATTCCCACGGATGTATGTTGTAGTGGTGGTAAGATTTCCAGCGGTAACTATTTTCCGCAAACGATCCTGCTGCCCGTCGTAATACACTTTCATCGAACCGGAAGTTTGATTTGTACCACTCCAATTTGCGGTGTACAACATGCCGTTCTGGTCATAGGTCATCGTGCGTGTTGAAGTGGAATCAATCCGCCCATACACCGGACGGCCATTGTTGGACAACACCGGAGCATGACTATTGTATTTCAATGAGGTATAAAATCCTCCATTGCTTGACGTGGCATATAATGTATCGGAATCGTAGCTAACGGCTGGAGGCGATTGCCTATTGTCATGATAATTATAGTTACGGATTTTTTGTAAACGATTATGCGTTTGATCATAGGTGTATGCACGCATCGATGTGTCTGCACCATACGTCTGATCGTAATATATGCGGGAATGTTGAGTTAAATTTCCGTTCAAATCAAAATCATCGTACCAAGGATGATCTTTTGATCCGCCATCGTAAAAAGGGACACCGGCTTCTTCGTTGAATGATAAATTCACACGTCCTAAACTATCATATACAAAACCTTTATCGTTTTCGCGATACACATTGGCTTTGTTGTTGTGATACAATTTGCGCTGCGCTTCGTTGCCGTTATAATACGATTCGCCCCACAATTTCCCCCACATATCATCTACAAAATTGTAGTTGTAACTATTCTGCATAATGTTACTGGTATGCGAACCATTCGTGTAGGATTGATGGATGGCCGTGTTCCATCCGGGCGCATTATAACTGTAACCGGTGTTAACCGTTTTTGTGGCTGAGGTGCAATGCAATGTTGTTCCCTGCAATGATCCGTCGGGGTTCCAGCTATAGGTTGCATATTCACTAGCATCGGCAGGTGAACCAATGGTTACACATTTGTTGAGTTTGTCAAATGACTGATTAATCACAAATGCCGTGCTACCTTGTGCGGGATAAATCGTGGAAAGAATATTACCGACTTTATCATATACATAGCTCACTGAATAGGTACTTCTTTCATTTGAACTGCTCGTGATAGTTGTTTTTACGCTGGTAATATTATCCTGACTGTCATACCAGAATTGTTCAACGGAGGTTGTATTATCAGCACTAATGGTGGTGCGTTGTGTAAGATAATCGCGTTTAAGGGCATAACCAGTACTATCACCTTCGTTTCCGTCATAATAATTCCGAGTTTTAGTCACAGCAGGATAACCGGTTGGGTAACCTGGAATGTTGGCTTTACCATCGAAAAACGATTGTGTCCATGAAACATTTGCCAAGTATCCTGATTCGATCAAACGATCATACTGATCATACTTGAAGTATTGCACACGCGCTGCGGTTTTATCATCCTCCGTTTGAGCAAAGCGCGGGTTGTCCCATTTATCGTATGAATAGTGTGTTGTTCCAGATTCCGGAAACTGCTGCTGAACCACATGGTTCATAAAATCATACGTGTAGTTGATTTTCTGCGAAGACTGTGCATGTTTTTTACGGTTAGCCATGGGCAAATTAATCGTTTGCACATTTTTCTGAGCATCATAAAGTACCGAAGTAATTGGTTTTTCAGAAACGGTATTATCATTCGAAAATGGAATAAAACTAAGCAATAATCCACCGGCATCCATCGCAATAATAAGTGGTGCTGTTTCCGGATTGGTTACAATATCAACCGCATCAAACACGTATCCGGCAACAGTGATAGCATCATTCAGGTAAGTGGGAAAATCACCATACATCCAAGCTTTTGCTTTTTCCCAACCGGTTTTATCACGCAGGGCAAAATCTTTTCCGGCGTTGAATTGGAAAGAAGGCGTAACGGCTGGTTCTTTATGATAAACTTTGCGGGTATAAACAAAATTTTCATCGCCCGATCCGTTTTCAATATAGTTGGCGGCATTTGTAACCGTTCCTTTGATTTGACCACTACTCCAGTTAAATGAGGTAACAAAACCAGCCTGATAACCGGGTGCTGTATTCGTGAGTTTTGCAGGTTTGGTAGTAATTTCGTCGCGCTGCATCACATCGTAAATTATTTCCGACACTATAAGATCATTTCCTGAAACTGTTTGTTGCTGAATCGTATTTAATGCGCCATCGAGATACGTGAGTTCTATTAACGGATCATTCATGATGGTGAGATTGCGTACATCTGCTTTAGAAAACAAACTGCCAGACGAAAAATTCAACGCCATTTGTGTTACACTATTTGTAGCTGTATTGACCGTGTTGTTGATCAATTGTCCATCTACCCAAACCAGCATGCGTGTCCCTGCAAAATAAACATCTAACTGATTAACGGGATAATGATTGCTACTGTACGTATAATTCAGGGTAGCGGCATTTGTCCATGAAGTACCGCTTTTCGTTTGCACGATAAGTGAATTCGTACTATAATGCAAGCGCACGCCACAATTGCCAAAGTCAAGCGTAAAATCCTGAGTTCCTGCTCCGCTGCTGCTAGCTAGTAGTTGCGTTTGCAAACTCACCCCCCAATCACTCAGATTTGTTGGCAAATTAGCGGTATGCAACGTCATTGTTGTTGAGGTGCTCAGATAGGCACGAGTCGGAGAATAAACAACTCCGGAACCCGACCTGGTCCATTGATTGGTGTGCGCAGGGTTCCCCCAATTATAAACTAACCCAGCTCCGCGTGCCGTAAATTGTGTTTTTGCATTGGGTGCTTCCGACGAATAAGTGTATTGATTCGCAGCATCTAAACCCGACCAATAAGCATTGGCAAATGCTTCGGGCTGGTCGTTTGCGCCTGAAGAACCGCGCAATACAGATGCATAGTTCATCTGATTGCGATGCACCAGCGAATTATTATCCAACGCTGCTGTTTGCCTGTTAGTAGGCATATCATAAATCTTGCACGTAAAATTGGCATCGCGCGGACAGAAACGGAAATCATCAAAATACGCAGCCTGACCGCCATTACCGTTGTCAATTGTGAAACTCAGGTTAAACGTGGAGTCGGAAATCGGGAAAACCATTTCCACGTATTTCCATTGGTTGAGTTCGGTGGATGAAAAAGAGAACAATTGCGATACAATCGTGGTTCCAGTTGAGGCATTCTTTACCAAAATACGCACTGTTGAACTGATCGGTTGGAGGTAAACACCAATCTGGTAATCTTTCCGCTGATGTGCCGGCTGTTTAAAATTAAATGTAAACGGCAAGTTCGTATAGGCACAACGTTCACCTGTATTGGCATACGAAGTGTTGTAGTAAGAAGTATTCGTTAGAATTTGTGTTTCGTATGGCTCAAAACCATTGTAAAAGGAGTTATCTGCGGTAGCATTTACAAAATCAGCTGTAACAACCGAGTTCCTATGAAGTGTATAATTCGTTACATCCGTGAACGAATGGCGGGAAAGCTGATGATGCACCCTAACCGAATCATGCGTTTGTGCTTCAAGAACATGCGCCATCCCGTCAATGATCATATTGGTTTGATCAAGACGCCACGCAGATGCAGGTGGTGTATAACTGCTGCTACTGATGTTTTGAATAACAGTTTGCAAGTCAGCAGCACTTACAGGGGCAATTAATGTAAAAGTTCGCCATGGCGCCCATTGACTTGTTTTTCCGCCATTAGCAGTTGACAAATTCGTGAATCTTTTCCACTGTGTAAGGTTTCCACCAACAGCTGTCCAGTCGGCGTCTTCACCATTTTTCGTATAGTTTACAGTCATTGCGAGGTCGGTCATACGATGTAAACTATCTTTTGCAAGTGCCGGCCACAACTGATAAGCATACAGATAATCGACTTCATTGAATACGGTGATGTGCGTCGAATCAGCCAGGGTGCGTGTCCATGCTGATTTCATTTTTTTGACTTGACCTCGGCTGTTATAAGTAGTAGTATTTCCCGCCATCTGCGCACCACGATTGGCCGGTAACATATTCGTGAGTTGCATATATGCACTTCCATTGGTTGCAACAGCAGCAGCGTACACATATTCATTCGCCTGCAACTCCTGGTGGTTATCCGATAAAACGCGGATATGATAGGACTTACCAATAATTAGCGGATTGGTTACATTGGCAACAGGAGCAGAAGTATTGCCTTCATTATCGTGCTGAATATAGATTAGCGATAAATCATCGATGAAAAAATCGTTCACTTGTGCGTGATTGCCCGAGTCCATCACTTTCACTTCGAAATACACGTTATGCGTTTGGCTTCCAATTGAAATTCTGCGCTGTATGAATCGGTATGCGGAATCAACAAAATAGCTATTCGATAAAGTAATGATCGTATCCGTGTAAGATGATGCATTATCAGCTTTAGTGCGGATGCGGAAACTCATACCGCTGATTTGCGGACTGCTGTAATGAAACGTGAGTAACGCATAATCAGCGCCCGAAGGTTTATCGATTGTGCCGTGCAAACTGCTTTTATTCCCGCTATCACAAGCACGCATTCGGTAAGCATTTGTTCCGTTATAAGAAGAAACAACCGATGATGTGTTGGCGGTTTGTTTGGGTTTACAATCGCTACCGTGACTGATCCATTCGGTATATGGGTCACCGGTTTCGAAACTTGTAAATTTAGAGGAGAGTATTTTTTCCTGCGCATGTGTTTGCAGATATTCATCAGGTAGATGTTTCAGACTAGTTGCCGGATTTCCATTGAAAAAATGATATACCGCTGCGCCTTGTCGTTCATAATCAGCACCGCTTACCCAAAAATTATCGAGGTAAAAATCATAATAGGATAACGGATCGCCACCCCAAATTTCGAAACGAAACGAATGTGCATCTTGCGGCACTGCATAATGCAATTCAAACGGCACCCACTTACCGTAGTTATCTTCATCCATGTAAAGTGTTGTTGTTTCATGGCTAAGAATTTTATTCAACGAATCGTAATAAATAATCTCCACTTTAAACTTTACTTCCAGCGATTGATGTTTATCGTACGCATAAAAGCCAACTGCCACCGAATCCTGCGGACCTTTATATTTCGTAGCAGCGTCAACTCCTGCAGGAGCACGCATCTGTAAGGCTTTATTCAAAAACAATTGTTTCGTTATTATTTCGCGATTGTTCAATCCGGGCATACCTTGATTGTAATAATCGAATTTCACGCTTTGTGTTCCCGATAAAGCATAGTCGGTACTAAACCAATCGCTTCGTATGTTCTCAAACAGTGGTTCATTGTTTTTGTCTTCAAAACTGGTGTTACTTTTCTTAAAAACAGTTGACAACTCATCTACTCCGGGTAGCACTTTCACTTCGTTGAACTGCGCATAAAAACCGCCATCGGCAGAGGCATTGAACTGGTCGTATTCAATTGTTATTGCTGTATGATCTTTCAATATATGCGTTTCGTACTTATGTGTGGTGCCATTCAGGTTATTGAGCTGCACCACCGGATAATAATTTTTACCCGATGAAGAAGGTACTATACCATAAACAAACGAAGTGGCTGAACCGGTTTCTTCATTGCGCAAACTCATGGCACCGGCATTGACTTCGGGCGAATATTCAAATGTACTGGGCGGAGCAGCAGGTACATAGGTTGTTGCGCCATATGTAGAAGGATTGCAATTCGTCATCGACTGGATGGATTGCAAAATGGAATAAGATGAATTAAGCGGGAAGATATTCGTTGCATACGCAAGTACACAACCAGCCTGTACGCGTTGGTCACCACTATTATAAACGGAATATTTTATGACTTCGTGCAGTTTGTTTTGATTGTTATACATCAACGTTAATCGTTCGTCGTTAATCGTCGAGATAGATATTAATCGCCGGCCATTGTACGTAAACGTTAATGAGTCGCGCAATTGGCTATCACGTATTTTCGAGATATTCCATACTTGCGACGTGCTGCCGCCTTCGGTAATATTAACGGGCTCATCATGCATCACGTATTGTGTTCCATCTCCTGTGGTAACCTGCCATTGTCGGCCAGTCACGGTTTGATTCGAATTCAGGCAAACAAATTTCCATGTTACAAAATCTTCTCCTGCACTTAACTCCATGGAAGTGGAAGTGGAAGAAACAGTATCCAATTTGAATTTCTGATCCGGCATTAGTAACCAGAAAGCATCGCTCAACGCATCATACGCCATTTTCGGATAGTCGTTCAGTTTCCAGCCTAACCCGTTCACTTCGTTTGATGTACTGAGTGGCGATAGAGCAACTGATCGACTACTGTAACTTAACGCAACCTGATACTGGATCAGTTCTCCGCCAATGGCAGCCAACGGTACGGTTAAATTCAAATCGCCGGTAAATAAATTCACCCCGTTATAATTACGATTGCCTTTGTTTTGCGGAATATTAAATACATAATCAGGATTGGGGTTAATATCAGGTGCTGAGGTAATAATGGCGCTAATACGTTTCATGGCAGTTCCAGAGCAACCGGTGTTCGTATTCACACCTACAATCCAATAGGTAGTTGTTGTGCTGATGCGCGGTGTTAAAAAGTTTAATCCGGTGAACACTAAATTCCGACGCAACGAATCGCTGTACCATTTACATGTGTTGGCACCTGCAGGTGGAGCTGCATAAAGCGGAACAACCGAACTACCGTAACGCGTAACATCTTCGGCGAATGGCGCAGCAGAAATCGAATTCACCGTAACTGTTACTAGCTCACGAGGGCCTTCACAATTCTCTGTTTCATTATAGGAGGTTACATAAAAGGTATAATCGCCGGATAAATAAGGTGTTTGGAAATTTTGTGTGGTAGCAAGTACCGAATCTGAATCCTCATCAGGATACCAGCGACAGGTTGTACCATTTATAGGTCGAGCCGTGATAAGTGTTTGTCCGGGAGCACACATTATTACATTCGCTACTGCAGGTAAACCGGGCGGATCTATGATATTGACCGAAAGTGTGGTGGGTAGGCTAATGCAATGAAGCGAACTGATACTGCGCACGTAAAATGTTGTACTTGCGTTTAATACCGTGTCAAGTTGTGTGCCTGTATAATAAGGTAGTTCAGCCGTTGGCGATGAAAACCATCCTATTTGACTGGTGTTCTCAACAGGTTGTGCTTGTAGGTGAAATAAACCTGTTTGGCAGGTAGTGATTGGTTCGCTTGTGGTTGGCGGTGCGGGCTGAGGTTGTGGCTGAATCACAATAGCTGTTCTTGTTTTACTCTCGCAGCCTGTTGATTCTAAAGAAGAGCTGACATAATAAGTCGTGGCAACTTGTCCGGGAATGATACACAAAGCATTGCCTGAATAAAAAGGCGTGGTGCTTAGTTCAGATGAATACCACAAACACATAGTGCCTCCCACTCCGGGTTCAGCAACTACATACGATTGTACGCCCGAGCAAACATTTTGTGGCGAAGGCGCTATAGGCGGATAGGGATTAATGGTAGCCCCAACGGTAATCGTGTTGTAGCCTGTTATCCAATTATTCTCGCTGTTTTTTACTTGTACACTGTATGTACCCGGCGCAGTTGCCGAATAAATGCGATCGTTTGAATTACCGGTTGCATTTTCACCATCACGTTTCCATTGATAAGCGACACCTTCGGGATATACTTTGAGTTGAACGGGAATGTCACCACATATCGTTCGTTTTCGATCAACAGGGGCAATAACAAATGTAGAGTCGTCAACGTTGACCGTAAATTCGCCTTCCTGTGTAGAAAATCCTGAACCTTCGAATGTACCATCAATTGCCTGCACACCCCATGTGTAAATACCGCTATTCAGGTTTTTCACTGTAAAAGTGTTGCGTGTACCGGCGTTTCCTCTGCGGGCTATCTTTCTTTTGCCGGTATTATAATCAGCAGATGGACTCACGATATACTCTCCGGTTGTAGCATTCTGAAGCCATACATTATATGTCATGGTAGCCAAAGGTGTTTGCTGATCGCAGGCATTTGCACAAATCCAACCCATTGTTACGGTTGAACCGGAAATCTGTGCATATAAATTATAGGGCGTTGTAGGTGCGGTATTAGCTGTTCCGGTTGCACTTTGATTATAGACAATCGCACGCAATTGTGTGGATACTGCGCCATTCATTCCTGTTAATGCAAAATCAGGATGATGATCACTGTTATAATCGCCCCACATAATTTCGCCATGATCGGCGCCAGGCCCAGAGGAAATAAGTTGAAAACTACTCATGCCGGAGTTCTTGTAAATACTGAATCCGTATTCATTATTGCGAATCCCCGAAATCACGATATCCTGAAAACCATCGGCATCATAATCCATGGCACTCAATGATCCGTTCCAGTCATAACCGGCTGTGCGAGTGCCGCGCATTTCGGTAAAAGTTCCATTGCGATTGCTTTGAAAAAAGTACAACGAATCATTGTCTGACGATGGCGGAATACCGTCAATCACAATATCGAGGTAACCATCATTGTTCAGATCAACCCATGTTCCGTAGGCATTGGATAGCGCAGGCAAACCTGTATTGGCAAGTGGCGTAAATACAGGTTGATTTTGTTGGTAAATCACCACGGCCTGACTTCCTACTACATCGGAAAGTTCCAGAATATCCAAATCGCCATCGTTATCGTAATCGCCTTGATAACCGCGTGCTGTATGAGTCTCGGTATTGATTTGAACAGTGGCTGTAAATACTCCTTTATCATTCTGATAAATCCAGGTACCGCCAGAAGAAGCTGTAAGCAAAATATCCGAATCGCCATCGTTATCATAATCGCCCCATTCTGCGGTTCCTCCATTCGTAGTTGCAAAAACACTGGTGTTGGCTGTAAATGTACTGTTACCATTGTTGTGGTAAAGGGTTGTTCCCGATGAACCGGTAATGATCAAATCAAGATTGTTATCCTGATCGTAATCGCCCCAGCTTACATCACCAGATCCAAATGAAAGCAATGCAATTCCCGCGTTGACAAATAGACCATTGTCATTTCGATAAATAATGGTGAAGGGTAAATTTTGACTGTTAAATCCACCCATTACAAGATCCAAATCGCCATCGTTATCATAATCTCCCCAATCCAAACCACCATCCCGCAAAGGTGCAGCAAGGTTTATACCGGAGAAGCCTTGGGAAAACAGCGGATGGCTCGAAAGAAAAAAAATGGAAAACCAAAGTGATACAATGAACAATGGAGAATTTCCTGTTTTTTTTGGAAGAGAATTTTGCATAAGTCAATAGCGTTTGGGTTGGGATAAATGTAAAAACAATCCAGCAAAAAGAAACGGCACTTTAACTAATTTCTCTTTTCGAAGCTAATTTTGATCCTGTTTGATAAT
>Ga0302293_10001517_pt1 | contig 11374 bp, 10 predicted proteins | sample III_Fen_N2_2_FD_198758 | JGI IMG/M metagenome (GOLD analysis project Ga0302293, IMG submission 198758) | Peat permafrost microbial communities from Stordalen Mire near Abisko, Sweden - III_Fen_N2_2 | ecosystem: Environmental > Terrestrial > Soil > Wetlands > Permafrost | place: Sweden: Abisko... | reverse complement strand
AAACTTCAGATAAATAAGTACTGATAATTTCACCATCCCAATGAAAGAACCAGGTGGAAGTTCCGGCCCTTTTTATAATGTTGTTTCAAAAGATGCAGTCAGGAACTTTACCTGACAGACAAAAATCAGATAAGCGTATTTCCTGCCCCTTCTAGAATAGTAATGCTTAACTTCGTAGAATATCTTGACAGCCTTGTTCAAATTTATTGCTTGCCAGCCGTAGCAGTTTTTACTATTGGTTTATTAAACTTATTTTTTATGGAAACAAAACAAAATATTATTCCCTGGGAGCAAAGATTCTCCGATTACAGGAAAGCGATGAAAAAGCTTACTATTGCCATCAATGTTTTTAACCCCAATGAAGAAGAAAATCTTGAATCGGAGGAGATTGACGATTTACTGAAAGAAGGTATGATCAAGCGTTTCGAATATACACATGAACTGGCCATAAATGTTCTTAAAGATTATGCCGCGTATAAAGGGCACCACACAATCCAAGGTCCAAAAGACGCTACCCGGAATGGTTTCAAAATGGGATTGATTGAAAATTCTGACGAATGGATGGCTATGCTGGCCACAAGGAACGAAACTTCATTTTTGTATAAGGAAAAATCGGTCAATGAAATTTTTGAGAAAATCCTGGAAGTTTATTATCTGCTTTTGTTGAAATTTGAGGAGAAGATGGTAGAACTTATCTGAAACAGTAAATAAACAATATTACACAGAATTTCTATTCGCCCAATTGATACTGCAAGCGCTTCAATTCTATTTCAGCAATCTTGGCGGCATAATTCAAATTCACCAACTGATAACCTGTATTTTCAAAACTTTCCTGTGCAGCTTTAACGTCCAGTATTGTAGCCTGGTTCACCCGGAACCGTTGCATAACAACACTTATTAATTTTCGCGACAATTCCACAGAATTTTCCTGTGAGTTCAATTGCTGCAATGATGTACTATAGGACTGGTAAGTTTTTATTGCATCGGCAGTAAGAGCATTGAGAAGGTTCTGCTGTTGCAATTTTGCATTGCTTACATTATAAACAGCCGTTTGCTTCTGAACCTTATAAGCATTACCATTATAAATCGGCACCTGCAAAGTAAGGCCTGCGTAAGGGCCATAATTCTGATTCACACGCGTCAGTCCTGCATCGCTTTGGTTACGGTTAAAATCCAAACCGGTGTTGATGCGCAAAGAAGGATAACGCAATGCTGCAACTTCCTTTACAATCTGCTCGTTGATTTTTACCTGTTGCCCTGATGAAAGGTATTGCGGATTCTTCTGCAGATATGTAAGAATAGAATTCATCTGCATGGATTTATCCACCACAATACTATCGTCCACTGAATAGAAATAATAATCCTTAATACCCATAATTTGTAAAAGCTCGGTTTTTGTCTGGTCAACTATCAATTGCTGGGTTTTAAGGTTTTGTTCTGCCGAATTCACATCGATCAAAGCCTGCAGATAATCCGCATCATTAGCCATCCCGACATTCTTTCGGTCATTAACTATTTCCAGTTTCTTTTGAGATACATCAAGCGAGGTTTGAATAATTTTCAAATAGTTCTGCTGCCTTACAATGTCATAATATTTTGCCATTACGGCAGCAATGCTGTTCTCAATTTGCAGGTTGAGTTCCAGTTCGCTTTGAGATTGAAGATAATCCAGGCGCTGCCTGGTTGCAACAACCCTGAGGCCATTAAAAAGTAACATCCCGGCACTTATATTTGAAGACAATGAATTACCGGTTGTGTTGTTTATGGTAATTTCTTCACCTGTATTAAGTTTCTGATAATCGTTACTGATGGATTGCGTACCGCTTGCACTGGCGTTTACAGAGGGCAGGGCACCTGCCACACCCGCCGTATTGTTGATTTTATTTATTTCAACAGAATTAGCGGCAATCTGAATATCAAAATTATTTTTTAGGGTTGTATCGATGGCGCTTTTCAGGGTGACTGCAACCTGCCCCTCCGCAAATAGCGGCAGGACTAAGACCAGGAATAAATATAACCTGTTCATATGTCTATTATTTAAACTGATTATCAATTTCATCCTTGCTTACATGCTTTCCGGAAATGAAGGTGTACACAGCCGGGATCACAAACAAAGTAAGGATAAGAGAGAATAATATGCCACCAACAATTACAATACCCAGGGGAACACGGCTGGAAGCAGCATCACCTAAGCTCAGGGCAATAGGCAAAGCTCCAAGTGAAGTAGCCAGGCTCGTCATCAATATCGGGCGCAACCGTTGTGTCGCGGCTTCAATTACTGCCTGAATTTTTGTTAACCCGAGAGCCCGTTTTTTATTTGCAAATTCCACGATAAGGATTCCGTTTTTCGTAACAAGGCCAATCAGTGTGATCATCCCGATTTCGGAGAAAATATTGAGAGTCTGCCTGAAAAGCCACAAGCATAAAATTGCACCTGCCACTGCCAGAGGAACGGTTATCATAATAATCAGAGGATCCTTGAAACTTTCGAACTGTGCAGCAAGAACGAGATAAATAAGGAGCAGGGCAAGCATAAATGCAAAGGCTGTATTGGATGAACTTTCAGCATAGTCGCGCGATGGACCGCTTAAAGAGGTCTGAAAACTTTCATCAAGCAGGGAGTCGGCAATGCTTTGCATCGCTTTAACGCCATCGCCAATTTTCTGGCCTTCTGCCAAGGAGGCAGAAATGGTCGCCGCTTTATAACGGTTAAAATGGTATAATGTCGGAGGATTGGCATTGGTTGACATACTCAGCACTTCTGACAAGGCAATATTATTCCCCAGATTGTTACGCACATACAATTTCGAAATATCCGTCGGTTCCTGACGGTCCTGTAGCCCAACCTGGCTGATAACCTGGTACTGACGGCCATTCATAATGAAATAGGCCAGCCGTCGTCCACTGAATGCACTCTGCAATACTCCCGCAATATCGGTCACTGTAAGGTCTAACTCACGGGCTTTTATCCTGTCAATCAGAATATCCACTTCCGGTTTGTTGAATTTAAGGTTCACATCAACATTCTGAAAAGTCTTATCGTTTTTTGCAGCGTCCAGGAATTTAGGGATTACAGCCTTTAATTTTTCAAAATCCAGATTCTGCAGCACAAACTGCACTGGCAGGGAGCCTCTCGATCCAAGACCAACTGAAATAGTTTGCTCCTCTATAGGAAATATCTTCAGATTGTTAAACCTCATTACCTTTTTCGATAATTCCTTTACGAGTTCGGATTGGGATTTTTTTCTCTCCGAAGCCGGGATAAGGCCAAGTCTGCCGCTCCCGGCATTTATTCCGGCATTTCCAAAACCCGGAACGGATAGAAAAGAGAACTGAGCTTCAGGAACTGAGTCGATGAGGTAGTCGCCGAACTCCTGACCGGCTTTTGTCATATATCCATAGCTTGCACCTTCGGGCCCTGTGATCTGGAAACGGATACTTCCCTTGTCCTCGAGCGGGGCAATTTCACTTTGCAAGCTCCTACCAATAAAATAGATGATTGAAAGGCAAACCACTACAATTACCCATGCCATCCATCGTAGTTTGATAAACTTTTGAAGCGTGTTCTTATAACCATTTTCCATGCCTTTGAAAAATGGTTCGGTACTCCTGTAAATCCAGGTGTGTTTTGCATTCGGCTTATTAAGGTATACATTTAATACCGGTGTAATTGTGAGAGAAACAAAGGCGGAAATCAGCACGGCAGCGGCTACAACAACGGCAAATTCCCTGAAAAGACTGCCAACAAATCCCTGAAGGAATAACACCGGTAAAAAGACAATTGCCAGTGTGACAGAAGTGGAAATGACTGCGAAAAATATCTCCTTACTTCCTTCCAATGCTGCTTTGCGGATGGGCATGCCACCCTCAAACTTTCGAAAAATATTCTCCGTCACCACAATCCCGTCGTCGACCACCAACCCGGTTGCCAATATAATTCCCAGCAATGAAAGGATATTTATAGAAAATCCTGCTAAGTGCATTATAAAGAAAGTGGCGATAAGGGAAATAGGGATATCAATGAGTGGCCGTATGGCAATGAGCCAGTTCCTGAAAAAAATAAAAATGACCAGGATTACCAGAATGAAAGAAATCATGAGTGTCTGCTTCACTTCCGTCAATGACTTGCGGACATTTGTAGTGTTATCAATCAGGACAGTAAACTGGATGTCGTTTTTATTTGTCTTTTTTATTTCATCAAGCCTCTTATTAAACTCATCCGAGATGTTTATATAATTGGCTCCAGGCTGAGGTGTGATAGCCAAACCAACTGCGTTTACCCCGTTCAGTCGCCAGCTTTGTTCATATTGCTCAGGCCCCAGTTCAACTTTTGCCAGATCGCCAAGTCTTACAATCCCATTATTATCTTCGCGGATAATCAGGTCCCTGAAATCCTTTTCAGTGGTTAACCGTCCAAGGGCCCGGATTGTAAGTTCCGTCTTGTTACCATATATTTTTCCGGAAGGCACCTCTACATTTTCATTGTTCAATACCGTTGTAATGTCGTTGAAAGTGATATTATAGGCATTCAGTTTGTCCGGATCAATCCATAGACGCATTGCAGGGCGTTTCTGTCCGACAATGTTTACCCCGCTTACTTCGGGTATGGTTTGAAATTTATTCTGGAGTACATTTTCGGCATAATCGCTTAACTCAAGCAAGCCCTTTGTCTGGCTTTGCATGGCCATTAAAATAATAAAGTCGCTGTTTGCATCAGCCTTGGATACCACTGGTGGGGCATCGATATCCTGTGGCAGATTACGTACCGCCTGGCTCACCTTGTCGCGGACATCGTTGGCTGCAGCTTCAAGATTAGTGCTGAGATCGAATTCAACAGAAATTCTGCTGTTGCCCACCGAACTGGAAGAGGTCATAGTCCGGATGCCAGGGATGCCGTTGATGGATTTCTCAAGTGGTTCTGTAATCTGGCTTTCAATGATATCGGAATTGGCCCCTGTGTAAGAAGTATTGACAGTTATTACCGGCGGATCAATCGCCGGGTATTCACGAATACCCAACAGATTGAACCCTATCACCCCGAATAGGATAAGGAACAAACTCATTACTGTTGCCAGTACGGGTTTTTTTAGCGAAAGTTCTGATATGTTCACGTTATCGGATCATTGAGACAGAAAAAAAAATTTATTTATTATAACGGGTATTAAAACAAGCATTAATTATTTTGTATTAATTATTTTTAATTGTTCTTCTGATCATTTACAATAATTTCAATAATCAACAAAGTAGTATTTATTTATTATTGTTCAGAACTGCTATTTTTATCAAATAATTATTTCAAAAGGCAATTCCATTTTCAACATCCGCTATTCGAATTGTAACTTAAAATCTATTTCAGTGCCTTCACCTTTTTTACTTTTACAGCAGCATCCGGACGGACAAACAGCATTCCACTAACGACAATACTATCCCCGATATTTACTCCACTGGTAAGTTCCACCACGTTTTCATTCCTCACGCCGGTTTCAACATTCGTAAACACAGCTTTATTGTTATGCACTACAACAACCTGATTTGAAAGTGCATCAGGAATAATGGCATTTGATGGCACAACTATTACTCTCCGGTTTTGATTGATCAAAACTTTTACAAAAGCCCCTGGAAGAATACTTCCTTTATCAAGAAATGCCCTGACCTTAATATTCCGGGTAACCGAATTTATTTGTGGTTCAACAGCCGCGATTGTAGCTGTTAAATTTCCATCAGAACCACTGGTCTGCACCCTCACCTTGCTGCCTTCATGAAGAAGGCTTATATAGGTTTCGGGTACAGTGAAATCAATTTTTACCCTGTTGGTTTGTTGTAATGTGCCGATGACAGTTTGAGGCGTCACATAAGCTCCCGGGCTAACCTGCCGCAGACCCAACTGCCCTGAAAATGGAGCGCGGATGACTGTCTTGTCCATCTGTGCATCCACAACCTTAATATCAGCCTGTAATGTATTCACCTGGCTTAATGCAGCATCATAATCTGCCTGGTTCACACCATTCACTATGAGCAAATCATTTAGACGTTTTTCGGTTTTATTTGCAAGGTCGAACTGCGCTTTCAACTGCTCTCTTTGTGCCTGTAAATCGGCAGCGTTAATTTTGGCAAGTACCGCGCCCTCTGCTACTGAGCCACCATCCGGGACATTTAAATAGGTAAGACGGCCACTGACCTCGGGATGCAGTTCTACCTGCTCATTTGATAATACGGTTCCATTTACCTCAAGGTTGCTCGAAAAATCTTCATTGCCGGCAATTATTATACCTACCAGGGCCGGGGTTTTATCTTTCGATTGTTCTTTGTTCTTTGCTTTGCACGAGATCAGTAAAGTCAATATGACAAGAACACCAATTGATTTTATATAATTCATATTCCTGTGATTTTTGCTTTTTGCAGATTATTTTTAATTGTATTCAACGTGAGATAAAATGCAGACTTCCGGGTTTCTGACATGCCCTCAAAGGCTATTGCAGTAATTTCATTCAGTGACTTTTTAATACCGGGCAATGCTTTCTTTGCCTTATCAGTCAATGTAAGACAATATTTTCTTCTATCCTTTGAACTCCTTATCCGATTAACATATCCTTTGGCTGACAGGTGGTCGATTATACGGACAATGCTTACTTTATCCGTTTCCAGTTGTTGAGCCAATTCGTTCTGGGTAATGTTACTTTCTCCGAGTTCTATCAGAAGAAGAGCATAGTAATTTCTTTGAATATCAAGGAAATTAAGCCTGCTATTTAACAGTTGCAGGTAGCTTTTCCCAAGGCGTGAAAGCATTCTGCCAAGTGGTTGAAAAGTATGTATGTCCGTTGTCTTTCCCATACTGAAGTACGGGCAAAGATAGATTAAATCTGAATTTAGTTTACACTATTAACTAATATTTAACAATGCCTTTTTCTGCAATCTTCAATAATTCTTATTTTTACTGGAAATAGTTGGTGTGACAGTAATTATTATTTTTTGTATATTTTAGTACGAGGCATGGCTAAACAAACAGCCATTCATTATATACAAAAGAAACAACGGACCCTGACTTTAATTCAGTTCAGGAATTCTGATGCTGATAAAAGATAATACCTCGCATCCATTATGAAAATAAATTCAAAATTAGCTACTCATCATTTTAGCTAACTGCGCCGACTGGAACATTGCCGAACGGTTGTAATCAATGGCTAATTGTTTGTAATTAATGAGGTCGATAATGGTACCGATGAAACATAGTCCTGCTGTAAAGAAGAAGAGAATGCCCATCCCGATCTGGTTGGTCAGAAACCGCTGCAGCCCGGCGAATCCCAGGAAACCTGCCAATGTAGCCAACAGAACGATCTGGGGATCGCGGCGGCGGTTCGGATAGATCATCATAAATTGTTTTTGCTGTGCTTCATTGAGTTCATTAATGCCATTTTTAAGCATCGTAAATTCTTCATAATCCATCCCGGGAAGGGAGTAAAAATACTTTTCGTCCATGGCTAATCAGTTTTGGTAGTTTGTGTTATTTGATTAATTATTTTCAGGCTTAATAATTCATTTCATATTTCTGCCGGATCAGTTCTTGTATCCTCATTTTTATGAATGGCAATCCTTGCCAGTTGAACAATCCGATATCCGATCATTGATATAGCAAAAAAGCCAAGCGGATGCATTGCAAATGATTCGGCGAACCTCCCCCTGAACAACAAGGCAATACTGCGCCCCAGACCGCAGCCTGGACAATAATGAAACCCTAAAAATTTCAGCGGACATAATGAAACCAATTTACTGTCGGGATTGAGAAATGCCAGCAATATAAGGGCCACAATCCAGATAAACAGTTCCGGATTCGCTTTCTTAATCATGTTCCTAATGTTGATCATGTACTTTTGACGCAACATTTATCAATAGGTTGCATTGTCCCTGCTAAGATAATACTTTCCGGGGGAGAAACTGAACTAGTGAACATATCAAAGCTATTAGCGTAAAAGCATTCTATTTGTTTCAGACATTCAGAACAACGACATCTGCACAGGAAGTGCAAACTGTTTCAATATTTTGCCGGGTTGCACAGCAGCGTCACCATTGATACAAAACACTTCAGATTCTTCATACCGAGAAGCTATAGAAATGTCGGTACCACCGGCATGTTTCATGAATAAATCCTGAACCAGTTGTGGATTGTTGTTATCCTGCGAAAGATGTGAGAGCAACAAATGACTCATGAAAGCAGGCTTATGGTTGGTGAACAATTCCAGTGCCTGGGAATTTGATAAATGCCCATGGTCACCGCGTATCCGCTTCTTCAGAAACAGAGGATACCTACCTTCGTTCAGCATGACTTCATCATAATTTGCTTCCAGAAATGCGGCATGGCAAAGTCTGAAATTTTGAATGACATGTTCACAGGCTTCACCTATGTCCGTAATTATCCCAACAGTTATCCCATTTCCTGAAACAGTAAAACTATGAGGATCCCGGGCATCGTGCTGTTTTGGGAAAGCACTCACAAGTAGTCCACCGATCTGCACTGGTTGATATGCATGCAGGGGCATTACAAGGTTTGGATCAAGCCTTATCCCGCTATGTTTATATGCAACTTCTGAAATATAAACCGGTATCTGGTGTTTGCGGGCAATTACCTCTGCGCCCCTGATATGATCGGAGTGCTCATGCGAAATAAAAACTGCTTTAATTTTTTTAAAAGATAATCCTGACCGTATTATCCGCTTTTCCGTTTCACGGCAGCAAAGACCGGCATCAATAAGTACTGCATCATTATTATCGCCTACATAGTAGCAATTACCATTACTTCCGGAATTTAGCGATGCAATATTAAGTGACATGATTAATGCAAAGAAACTGAAATAATAATTATAATTCTCAGTTGTTGATAATTAGTGGCTGATGAAACTTAAGGAGTTCATCATTGCTCTGGAAGGTATTATGCTTTTGGAATATATCTGTGAATTATGCAATATTTTCCATAAATAATGTAACACAAACAGCTAAGCGATAATTTAATTTTGTGATGAAAATTTAACGATGACAATCTATCAGAGTAAAGAAAAAAAATATGAATACTGGAAAAGTATTATTGGGATTGATTGCAGGATTTGCGGCAGGGGCATCGTTAGGAATAATCCTGGCCCCGGCTAAGGGTTCTGAAACGCGTAAAATATTTAATCGTAAACGTATTGAAGAACACGAGCCATTAATAGAATCATTTATTGAGTTTCTCGATTGCGTCTCTGGGAAACCCGGAAATATTGATAAGGTTTCAGATGAACTGATAGGCAAAGTAAAATCAACAGTACACAATCTGGCAAAGGAAAGAAGAGGAGTGGAAACAGAATCCGGCAATTATAAAGCATAACTTGGTGAATTCCGGGAAGGATTTCATGAAATGATTTATTACTTTATTGCTGACAAGTCTTATGGCAACTCTCGCATTTGAGAGTTGCTATTCTTTTGATTCGGAGTCCGGTCATAGCAAAGATTTAATCCAAAAGAGCTATTTACCCTGCAAATTGCAGTTCACTCAGGTTCCGGTACAGGCCATCAGAAGCTTTCAATAATTCGAGGTGGGTTCCCTTTTCAACAATCCGGCCCTCATCAAGCACAAGAATAAGATCTGCCTGGCGGATGGTTGAAAGGCGGTGAGCAATTACAATAGAGGTTCGTCCCTTCATTAGTTTTTCGAGTGCATCCTGCACAAGACGCTCACTTTCGGAATCGAGCGAGGAAGTAGCCTCGTCAAGGATCAGTATTTTCGGATCTTTTAGCACAGCACGTGCGATTGCAACACGTTGGCGCTGTCCGCCCGACAGTTGAGTCCCACGTTCGCCAACAAGCGTATCAAGTCCTTCGGGGAACTTATTTATAAATTCCAACGCATTTGCTTTTTGCGCTGCATCCACAATCATTTCATCGGAAGCACCGGGTCTCCCATAACCAATGTTCTCGCGTATAGTCCCTCCAAAAAGAAAAATATCCTGCGGTACTATTGCCATCTGTCCACGCAATACCGAAATCGGGATTGAGAGGTTTTCTCTGTCATCGAAAAGTATACGCCCCGAGGATGGTTCATAAAGCCTGAGCAGAAGCGATACCAAAGTAGATTTTCCTGCACCGCTTGGTCCTACCAGTGCTACGAGTGTATCAGGCTTTATCTCCACGCTTATATCACGTAACACTTGCATATCCGCTCGTGTTGGATAACTGAAAGAAAGATGATCAAAACGGATTCCTCCATGCAGGATCTGATAGGGGGCAAGCAATGGTAGTTCTTCAACGGGTTCTATTGTTTCGTTAAAGATTTCAAGCAGATCCTCTGTCGCTCCGATAAATTTCTGAACCCGTGCAAAAACATCAGCCATGCCACCGATAGTTCCACCAATAAATACAGAATATATCACAAATGAAAATAATTCACCGGTAGCCAGTTCTCCTGAGGCTAACAGTGTTGATCCCTTCCAGATTACGGCAACCATAGTGCCAAAAAGACCAAGAATAGTGAATGAAGAAAAGGCGCCACGAAGTTTCCCGTTCTTGATGCCGGTTTGTGCAATCTCCTGTGTTTTTAAACGATAGCGCCTCATTTCGAAAAATTCATTCGTAAATGATTTCACACTTTGAATCCCCTGTAAAGTTTCCTCAACAATAGTATTGGAATCGGCTACCTGGGCCTGAGCCTGTTTGCTTAACTTACGGATATATCGTCCGAAAAACACCACCAGGATCATGATGACAGGAAGAATGGCTAACATAAAAAGCGTGAGCTTAAAAGAAGTAATCAACATAAGGCTTACACCACCGACGATGATAATTAATTGTCGGATAAATTCGGCCAGGGTGCTTGTGAGGGCATCCTGCAAAAGTGTTATATCCGATGAGATACGGCTGTTAAGTTCCCCTACCCGCCTGTGCTGAAAAAATTTCATCGGCAGCCGTATCAGGTGGTTGAAAGTACTTTGACGCAAATCAGCAAGGGTTTTTTCAGCCACACGCACAAATAAAAAGATGCGGAAATAAGAAAATACGGATTGTGCAATCAAAACAACGATGAGGATAAGAGCTATACGGTTTATTTCCTGTCCAAGTTTTCCCTGGTTCCCATAATCTACCAGTTCGCCAAGCAGTTTCGGGAATGCCAGGCTGGCACCGCTCGATCCGAGAAGGAATAATAAGCCCAATCCATATTCATACCGATAAGGCTTTATGTAATTGTATAGTTTGAATAGTCTTCGTAAACCCGGAAGGGTAATCTTTTTCTTCAAATCCTCGTCACTCATCAAAATATATTTATATCGGGCAAAGGTAAGTTGCTTCTATAAACACACTGTAGAGTCTTAAGTTCAACCTGCAGATTTAAAACAAAATAAAGGACAGAATA
>Ga0302293_10001514_pt1 | contig 11389 bp, 6 predicted proteins | sample III_Fen_N2_2_FD_198758 | JGI IMG/M metagenome (GOLD analysis project Ga0302293, IMG submission 198758) | Peat permafrost microbial communities from Stordalen Mire near Abisko, Sweden - III_Fen_N2_2 | ecosystem: Environmental > Terrestrial > Soil > Wetlands > Permafrost | place: Sweden: Abisko... | reverse complement strand
TGGCCTCCTTCGCAAGACCCTTCATGTTTACTTCCACGGTTGTTATACGCGGGGTCGACGTGCTGTCAGCTGTCGAATAATTATCAAATCCGACGACGGAAATATCTTCCGGAACGCGATAGCCCTTTCCCTGAAGTACTTTGATGAATCGATAGCCGACTTCGTCGCAGTTGCAGACAAACGCCGACGGCATGTCATCCGGCAGTACAATATCAATATTACGGCCGTCATTTGTACGATCCGAAATCAGCCAGTCCTGTCTGGGAATCAGATGGTGTTCGATCATCGCTTTATAGAAACCCATATAGCGGTCCTGAATACTGGACGTAGCCAGAACATTCCCGACAAATCCGATACGGCTGTGCCCCTTCAGGAACAAATAGTCCGTCAGCAGATACATATCAAAGAAGTTGTCCGTTGTGATGGAATCCACATCAAAGTCTTTCTCGTAAAAGTCCAGATAAACGCAGGAGATTCCGGTGTCATAAATGCACTGCAGATATTCCGGCGTCAGCTGTCCGATGATGATCAAAGACGTCACGCGCTTTTCCGCGATCATCTTCGATATGGTCAGGGACGCTTCATCGTCATAGGACAAAATGTCGAAAATACTGTACAGTCCCCTCGACTTAAGTTCTGCCGCAAGCTTCTGATAAAGTTCCCAGTAAAAAGACGAACTGATCTGAATATATCGCTGTGCCGTCAGAATGCCGATATCGCAGCCGATCATAAAATCCGGCTCCGCTTTCGGGGAAGATTTCATGTATTTATAGCCCATTTCATCGGCTGTTCTGAATACTTCATCACGTACAGAAAGACTTACGCCCTTCTTCCCCGACAAGGCATTGGAAACAGTGACATTGCTGACATTCAGCCGATTTGCAATGTCGCTCATGGTGACCTTTTTTCGGGATCCCTCTCTCATAAACGTACCGCCTTGAATCAAAATTGTCCTTGAGTGTTATACTATGCCACTCAAATTAATAATTCAAGTTGTTTGATTAAAAAGAATTTATTTTTTATCAGTCGTCCCGTTCTTTAATCCTTTTTAATCGATAAAGTGCACAAATTTGAACAACTGCCTTTGTCAAAGTGACAAAATATCAGTTTTGTTGCGGTTTCCGGCTTACATATATGCTTACACTGTAATGGAAAGATCTTCCACTTGAACTTTTGTGTACTTTACAATTTCATCCATGCGCGGAATGTCGGTATAGGATACCAGCGAATAGGCGGCGCCTTCTTTTTGTGCACGTCCCGTTCGTCCGATTCTGTGCAGGTAATATTCATTTTCCTTTGGCAGATCATAGTTGAAAACACCGTCTACATCCTGTACGTCGAGTCCCCGGGCAGCAATGTCCGTTGCGATCATGATCGGGAATTTACCGCTGCGGAAGCCGTCCATAATCTTGTTTCGCATATTCTGATTAATATCCCCGTGCAGACAGTCGGCGGAAAGGCCGGCTCGCTGGATGCGCTCAGTCAGATGCCGCACGCGCGTCTTCGTATTGCAGAAGATAATGATGCGCGTCAGATTTTTCTCTCGGATGATTTTGAGGAGTGCATCCAGCTTATCCTTCTCAGGGACGGATACCAGATACTGTTTGATCTGCGGCATGTCTTCCGCCTTCGGAGCGACATCAATTTCGATGGATCCTTCCAGATACTGCCAGGAAATATCCATGACATCTCTGGACATCGTCGCTGAAAAGAGAGCGATCTGTTTCTCCTTGGGCGTCATATCGAGAATTTTCTTAATATCCTTGAAAAACCCCATGTTCAGCATCTCATCCGCCTCATCGAGTATGACGGAATATACATAGGAGATATCGATAGTCCTGCGGTTCACATGATCCAGCAGACGGCCGGGGGTTGCGACGACAATCTGCGGATGGTCGGCCAGCTCCTTGAATTGACGGTCCATGCTTTGTCCGCCGATGATCGGACATACTTTGAGTCCCTTGATATATTGACCGATGCTCCGGATTTCAGAGCAGATCTGCAGTGCAAGCTCGCGTGTCGGGCAGAGAATAAGATTCTGTACAAAAGTCTCATTCATATTGAGGTATTCGAGCAGCGGAATGCCGAAGGCAAATGTTTTTCCTGTTCCGGTAGGCGCTTTGGCGATAAGGTTATGTCCGTCCATCATGATGGGAATTGCCTGTTTTTGTACCGAAGTCGGCGTATGCAGGTTCAGTTTTTTTAGCGCCTGTGAAAGTTCATCGGAGAGTGCAAGATCAGTAAATGAAAGTATTTCCATTGGGGTCCTTTCTTGTAAGGGGAGGGCGTGGTTCTGAAAGCAGCATCATAAAAAGTGTTTTTTCTTAAATAGCAGAATGATTCCGGTCATGATGGCCGCAACCGCCAGAAAAAGAACGAAATATCCGTATTTCCAGGAAAGTTCAGGCATCTTTTGAAAGTTCATACCGTACCAGCCGGTAATGAAGGTCAGCGGAAGAAAAATGGCTGAAACAACGGCAAAAAGCTTCATCAGTTGGTTCGCATCGTTATCCGTCTGCGACTGATAGGCCTCTCGAAGCTGCATGACACCTTCACGAAGAGTTGCGGCTGATCGCTCCAGACGGTCAATTCTTGTATGGATCAGATGAAACATGCGGCTCGCCTCCACGGTCAGCTGAGAGTTCTCGTTGTCTTCGAGTACGTCCGCGAGATCGGCCATAAGGCCTGCATATTGTGCCAGAAAGAGCGTCTTCTGTCTCAGACGGAAGATAAGCTGCCGGTACTCCATTTTTTCTCCGGCCAAAAGTTTTTCCTCGAGAATCGTCTCCGTCTCATCGAGGTCCCGGATCAATGCCATATCCGCAGATACGATCTTTTCCATCAGCAAAAACAGTGCTCTCTCGGGAAGGATCGTCAGCATATGCTTTTCCGTTCGCTCCATAACGATCGCCTGTCTGACCTTATCGATAAGGGCGCCCGGTTCAGCGACAATAACAAGTCCCGCAGGTGTGAGAAAAAAAGCCATTTCTTTGGGTACGAGTCCGATTTCTTTGTCGGATATCTGATTCAGCACCCCATAGATCAAATCGTCGAGCTCTTCAATTTTCGGGCTTTGAATCACATGGTTGGTACATTCCCGAATCGCATAGTCCGGAAACCGAAGTATTTCATTATATTTCGACACCTCATCCGGTGTAAGAAAAGCAATAAAACGCTCCTGCAGCACACCGTCCAGAGAAATTGCAGAACGAACTGAAAATTTGTTTAACAGTTCCGGATTTTCCGAATGCTCGTCATTCGGCTGACTGGCGGAATATATCTGCATATGTCACCTCAGGCGGCAGGTGTGCCTGTCACGGCAGCAACAACCGGCGTTCCAATCGTTGGTGTTGGTCCTCCGGCGGTTAAATCGCCTTCCTCATGAAGAGGATCGACTGCCGGAAGGCCGGTAATCATGATTCCTTCTTCTGACGCAGAAGAAGGAGCACTATCAAAGAGTGTAGCATTCCGGTTGTTTTTGTCAAATAAATTATTGTATGCGAGGATTGCATACTGCTTAATCATCTCGTTATTCGGGACAGACTCGTAGGATTGATACGTATTTCCTTCTGCATCGATAACGGCACGCCCGCTGATCACCGGGAAATACTGATAAAGACTGCTTAAATAGCTGTTATAGTCCGGAAGGTCTATGTTCGCCGTCTGCAGAAGGAGCGTGGACATATAGTTCGCACTGATCTTATCAATCTCCTGTTCCGGGATATCATAATTGGCCCAAATAAGGAACGGAGTCTTATACAGATTCAGCATCTCATCCGGGGAAAGATCTGTAAGACTTTTCCCGAGAATCGTCTTGTAAAAATTGTTCTTCAAATTCGGAAGATGATCACCGAAAAAACAGATTACGGTCGGTTCGTCTGCATTGGCAAAGTAGTCGACCAGATTCTTAAGGGCATCGTCCGATGAGTGAATCAGCGACAGGTACTGCTCCGTCTCGGGAAACTGGCCCGGATAATCAGGAAGCGTAACATCCTCAACAAAGTTGGGGTACTCCGTTGTATAACCGCCGTGGTTCTGCATGGTGACATTGAAAAGGAATATCGGCTGTCCCTTCGGTTTGTTCTCATACAACTCGATGAGTTTGCTGTATGACGAAGCATCACTGATATATGCTCTTTCGTATGAAGGGGTTAAGAAATCGTCCATGGAAAGGAACTTGTCAAAGCCAAAGTCGGAGTATACTTCCGGTCGGTTCCATCCGCTGGCAACAAACGGATGTACCGCAATGGTTTCGTATCCGTCGCCTTTCAGAATTCGGGCAAGAGACCCCGTCGGAGAGGAAATATACTGTTGATACGGAATACTTCCGGCAGGCAGAAAAGCCATGGTGTTTCCCGTCAGGAATTCAAATTCCGTATTGGCTGTACCGCCGCCGTATGTAGATACATACATGCTGCCCTTAATCGCATTATCCGAAACATTGTCGTAAAACGGTGTCACTTCCTTGTTGGTAATATAATCGCCCAGCTGGGTCAGATTTGCATAGGATTCACACATGATCGCTATAATATTCGGCTTCACAACCGTATCTTCCGTTATCGGCGTCTCTGTCGGGACTCCTGCCGGAGGTACGGGAGATGCGGTCGGCAGCACGAGGAGACTCGCGGCTTCCGCGCTCTTTTTTGCAAGTACCGTAACCGCATTATCCACGCTGCCGTATTCGATGACCGTTTTCATGTCCGAGACGGAACCGACATCATAACCGGAAGGTTTCACGACGTTCATAAATTGTGCATTCATAGTAAACGCTACGACGAGTCCGTTCTGTTCATAATTCGACGTCTGATTCCAGACGTTATTTGTAATTCCCACTTTTTGCATGAAATTAAACGCTGCAACGGAGTACCTGTCCGTTCCGAACAGGGATAACACCAGAAATGCAGATAAGGCGACGCTCGCGGCTCCGAGAAGAATACGGGTCCGGATACGCGGCATGGAAAAGTCGATTTTCGCGACCAGCAGATTCATCAGTACAAAAAACAGAAACGTGTACACAAGTACGACCGAGAGCGTCATCTGGTAGCTTGAAGATACATTCATTGCTGTTTTAGCCGAAAAAAGATCCCAGGGCTGCAGCGGTTCTCCGCGGAACTGCAGTTTGAAATAGTTGATTACAGCCAGAATATAAATGACAGTATTCATAAAAATCATACTGATGCGAAGGCGGTTTACCAGCGCAAACGCTATTAAATACAGAAGAAGATAGCAGAGAAAGTTCAAAGGATATACCTGCGCTCTTTTCACCATAGCAGAATTATCATTCAGTGCCTCAGCAAGAAAAAACATGCCGACCGGAACGAAAAGCAATGCAGCGATTCCGGCAGCCGTGCGCTGTTTACCGGAAAGTTTCGGCTTAAAATAGAAAACCAGACCGCATGTCAAAATAAGAGCGGCACAGCCGACCAGCGCGCCTATATTGAAATAGGAATAGCCGTAAAGCGCCTCCGTCTGATATTGTTTGTCCTTAGACACACCCGGCAGCACAAGGGTTGACTCTTCCTGTTCGGTTGGAGATGACACCCAGACGACCGGTGCTTTGTCCCATCCGGTATCCACCGCCCGCAAAGTGTAAGAGTATGTCTTCGATGTATTCAGTTTTGCATTCAACGCAAAACGATAGTATGAATCATCCTGTAAGTCCTTAATGGCAACGTCGCTCTGTGAAATGATTTTGCCATTACTGTTCATAAGAACGAATTGAATCGTGCCTTTTGCATTCTCTTTCACATAGGTTGCAAATCGAACTTCAATAAAAGAAAGGTTTTGTCTGACAGGCACAAAATACTGTTGGTAAGGTGCATCCGACGTCAGAGAACCCATGGTTCTGCCGCTTTCTCCCTCACAGGAATTAGCATCTATATTCCGGAATGCGGAAAGGTTGGCCAGCAGGATGCCGGCAAAAAGGCCCGCCAGTAAAACTGACAGTAAAATGCGTACTTGTCTTCGTGATGTCTTAATCATTTCTCTCCTCAGACGGCAATATAATTTACATAAAATTAATAAGCAAATTACATTATACTTTTTGACGGAAAGATGACAAGCTTTCCAGTATTGACACTTGCACAGTTTTTCTCCTATTCCGTAAGAATTTATGATAAAATCGAACGGAATTGTTATCATTTATATATGATAGCAAGATTAGCATCTTTATTCGGAGGTAATACACGTGGATCATGATCAGATTCTTTCGCAAATTCAACTGATCCGTCTAAATATGCAAAAAGTGATGGTGGGAAAAGAAACTGCCGTTAATCTTCTGCTTATCGCCCTGCTAAGTAACGGGCACGTCCTTCTTGAAGACGTTCCGGGCATCGGGAAAACAACCATGGTTCACTCCCTGTCCCGATCTCTTGACTGCAGCTTCGCGAGAATCCAATTTACCCCCGATGTCATGCCTACGGATATCACCGGTTTGTCGGTCTACAACATGAAGACGCAGGAATTCGAGTTCCATGCGGGACCGATCTTTCACCAGATCATTCTGGCCGATGAAATTAACCGCACGTCTCCGAAAACACAGTCCAGCCTTCTTGAAATTATGCAGGAACATCAGGTTACGGTCGACGGAACAACATACAATCCTCCCTTGCCCTTTATGGTTCTTGCTACGCAGAACCCGATCGAACATGCCGGAACATTCCCTTTACCGGACGCACAGCTGGACCGTTTTTGCCTCTCCGTTCATATGGGCTACCCCTCAGTGGAGCAGGAAATGACCATTATGTCACGTGTCGAAAAAAATCCGGACACGTCTTTTCTTGAACCCGTAATTCAGACAGAGTCCATTCTTGAACTGCAGGAAGCATCACGCAATGTTTTTTGTGCGGATTCGATTAAAAGCTATATCGCAAAAATTGCCGCAGCTACACGCAATCATCCGGATCTGAAACTGGGCATCAGCCCGCGCGCCTCCATCCATCTGATGCAGACGGCGAAATCATTGGCTCTTCTTGAGGGAAGAGATTATGTGGTTCCGCAGGATGTCAAGCAGATGTGCCTTCCGGTTCTGTGTCATCGTCTGATGCTGCGTTCCGCATCGACTTCAGCCGACAAGACCCTCGAAAAAGTTCTGAAAGAACTTCTTCGCAGCCTTCCCGTACCTAAATAATATGACGGCGCGCCGTATCGGCTTTTATGGTCTTTGGGCAATCAGCCTTCTGGGCTTACTGTATACCGGTATTCCTCTCTATTACTATATATTTTTTATGTTTGTAATCGTCTTCTTGTTATCTCTTGTTCAAATGATTCTTTCCGTGCTATCGTTCAATATTCGGACAAGTCTTTCCCGGCCGTTGGTTGGCAAGATGGAGGATTTCGTATGGGAATTGGTGCCGAGAGCCATCCACTTACCGGTTGCAAATGTCAGGATTTCGGTTGCAATTCCCGACATTTCCGAAAAGCGGCCGCTTCCGAATACGTTTTATGTCTCTCCGTCATACCAAAAATCTTCCCCTGTTTATGTTCACATTACACCTTTGTACAGCGGAAAATTCCCGCTTCGAGTCATCCGGATTGAGTTCACAGATTTTCTTGGCCTGTGGTATATTTCGTTTGATGCCGACCGTTTTATTCTCGATAACCCCATATATCTTACCGTGCTGCCCGATACATCTTCCTTTATGTATTCATCCCTTCTGTATGACGAGATTATGCTCCCGGTCCGGCGAACAAGGGACCGCGCGGAATCTGTCGGTGTTCGTGAATACGAACCCGGTGACAATATGCGCAGCATCCACTGGAAATATTCTGCGCGCGTCGGCAAGCTTCACGTGAAGGAATATGAAAAAGGCGCCAAAGACCTTCATCTCATCTATGTGGATTTGACCGCGCCCGTTGTCAGCGGAGAAGATGCCATCGCTGCGATTGACAGAATGCTCTGCGGAGTCGCAAGTCTGAGTCATTTTCTTCTTCGGGAACAGGTTCCGCTTATGATTCTTTCCTATGGTGAAAAGTCAGACAAACGGTTTGATCTGCTGCACGCAAATTGTATGGATGCCGCCCGGCTATTCCTTTCCGAATTGGAATTTGTAAACGAAATCCCGCATGAATACAAGGAAAAAATTGCAAATTTTGTCCTTGCAGAAAAGGCTACCCTAACGGTGTTCAGCATGTCTGCTTCAACCGGTCCTCTGTCCTTTCTGACCTACCGCGCAGGAGATTATTCGACAGTTTCGCTCTGCATTGTTCCGCAGCCGGGGTTCGAGTGCGAGCAGCAGAATCTTGCAAATATGTTTACGGATAAAGGAATCCACACACTGCTGCTCCCCTCTTTGCCGCACTGCAGGAAGGAGAACGAAGGATGACTGCAAAATGGAACACAAAATACTTCTTCAGCGTTTTTTGCGGATATCTTTGTTCCGTGGGCATTCTGTCATTCGTTGTTAATATTTTTCGTTTTTCCCACTCACTGAATGAGTTTCATATTCTCGTTGCATGCGCTGTCATGATGCTGGCTCTTATGATCATCACCTCGCATTTCTATGTAACCGTGACATTTCTCGGAGGACTCACAATCTCACTTCTTTTTGCATATTTATTCAGGACAAAAGAACTGGAGTCCCTATTTTCGGGAGCGGAAAAATTTATACGTTGGCTTGTTCCGTTCTATCTGGATAAAGCTTTTACCAATCCCCGGTACGAATCCATCCTCTTTTGTGCGATTGTTGGCATTACATGTCTTATTATCTTTCTGTTTTCGAGTGTTTTTAGAAGCACGCTTGGAATGGCTCTGGTTTCTTTGGCTCCGGCAGTAGCTCTGCATCTTTTCATGGCAGAGCCGCTTCCGTATATTCTTATGATCCCTGCCGTTTTTGGTGTGATTATTCATATGTCTCTAACCGCCAAGAGCGTTAAGCGCTCTGCTTCGGAACCGGCGACATCATCACGAGGATACTGGCAGACGGTACTGGGGATGATTCCCGCAATTTCTGCGGGGTTACTGCTCATGGTCATTCTGACGAATTTCTTCCCTGTCTCCAGTTATCGATCACAGGTTCTTTCTGATTCAGCCAATGACATGTTGTCTATGTTGAATCTCCCCTTGCCGGGCTCCTCTGTACAGAGCGGATTTAATCTGGCCAGTCTCGGCTATTATCCGGAAGTAACAAGACTGGGCGGATCCATTCATCCTTCAGGAAAAAATCTGATGGTCGTGACGACATCTCATAATGTTCTGCTTCGTGCAAGTATCTTCGAAACCTATGCAACAACATCCTGGAGCAGCTACAGTGCTCTCTTTACCTGCCGTTTAGATTCGCCCTTTGCCAAAGCACAGACAATTGATGTCTTTGACATGAAGCGGCCGGACAGTACAAAAATCCCCGCGAGTCTGATCAATGCGGTTCTGGCTCCAGCCACAATAACGGTGACATACTTGAATGATGATCTCGGAACTGCGATTTTTTCGGCAGATCATCTTCTGAACGTAACAAAGGCATCGGCCCCGGTGTATTATAACGAAGATCAGGAAGTCTTTTCGCTCAAAAACCCCAAAAATGATCAGTCCTATACGATTACCTACAATCGTTTCCGGACGGAACGATCCGGTTTTGTCAATGGATTGCTTGCATTGGAATCATACATAATTGAGAACCCTTCATCCGGTGACTCAAAAGCCAAGCTTAAAAAAATCTCTGATGAATACCTGCCTGTGAACGTACCGGATACCGTTGTATCATATGCCAAATCAATCACAGCCGATGCTTCGACACCTCTTGAGAAGGTTCTTGAAATCAAAAAGAACCTGAAGGAGAATTTCACCTATTCCCTGATTGTAGCCGACCCTCCGGCAACGGATTTTGTAGAGCACTTTCTCCAGACCCGTGAAGGATATTGCACATATTTTGCCACGGCGATGACCGTTATGGCCCGCGTCAACGGCATCCCGGCGCGTTATGTAGAAGGGTTTGCCGTACAGTTGCCGCCGGGAACAGACAGCGCAGCAAAAGTCACAGTGGCGGAGCGGAACGGGCACGCCTGGTGCGAAGTGTACATTAACGGTATTGGTTGGATTCCGATCGATGCGACACCCGGGTATAGTTCCGGGGAAGGTTCCACAACCGGCACAGATCCAAATTTGCCGGTTACGGGGTTCGACTTTACAAGAAATACGATCACACCCACACCGGGCGGCAATCCTTACGACACGTCGAATCATACGGCGAACGGAACACAGGCAAATGGCTTTTCATCGTTTATGCACTGGATCACCGTAGATCATGACCGTATTCTTCTGGTTCTCGGAGTCGCATGTGCTCTTCTGCTCTCAGTGCTTCTCTTCCTGACCCTCCGGCGCTGGGAGAAAACATTTATCTTGATTCCACTTGTTCTGTGGGCCGTGGATGTACCTCCTGCCGAGATTCTGACAAGCCTCTGGAACCGCTGTTTACGGCATTTGTCATTAATGGCCATTCAAATCGATCCGGACGAAACCGTATCGGATTTTTCGAACCGCATGAAGTCATTTCCTGTGTCTGTATCCGGCTGCGGCCGTGATACATATCATTTTCAACTGTCTAAGAATGCTGTTTTGTATGAACGATGGACCTTTGGCCAAATCTCACCGACAGAAGAAGAATTGTCCCATGCCTATGAGGAATGCGCAGCACTTGTCGCTCAGGTTAAGGCCGCACATACGTCGAAGCTGTCATACCTCCTGCATTTTCTTCTTTGGGCAAAATAGATATTCATCAAAAACCCGGTCTGCATCGTGCCTACATAAAAACGGAAAGGATGACAGTAACGAGACCTGCCAGACCGATGGCGATACCGCTCATCGCGCCTTCGGTTTCGCCGATTTCAATCGCCTTTGACGTGCCGCCCGCATGACTGCATGTTCCGATCGCAACTCCGATCGCAATGGAATTTTTCACACGGAAAAGTCGAATCAGGAGCGGCGCGAAAACGGCTCCGAGGATACCGGTCATCACAACCGCCGCAACCGCGATCGAAGGAATCCCGCCGATGTTCGCTGAAATCGCCAGCGCAAAAGGAGTCGTAACGGATTTTGTCAGCATCGACTGCGTCAGGGTATAATCCAGATGAAAGGCTTTGCACAGCAGATATGCCGATCCGACCGATACGCAGGAACCGACGATGGTTCCAATGAGAACCGGCAGGAGATATTTCTTCAGGAGCGAAAGCTGGGAATAGACGGAAAGCGCAAGAACAGCCGTTGCCGGACCGAGGAAAATCGAAATCAGATTTCCGCCGACATTGTAGCTGGCCAGCGGGATTTTGCATATCGACACCACCGCCATACATAGCACGACGGAAATCAGCAGGGGGCTTGTAAAGGCAGATTTCACTTTCTGATTGATCAGAATACCGATTTCATAGGCAAAGATGCTTAGAAATATTCCGAAGAAAG
>Ga0302293_10001512_pt1 | contig 11410 bp, 7 predicted proteins | sample III_Fen_N2_2_FD_198758 | JGI IMG/M metagenome (GOLD analysis project Ga0302293, IMG submission 198758) | Peat permafrost microbial communities from Stordalen Mire near Abisko, Sweden - III_Fen_N2_2 | ecosystem: Environmental > Terrestrial > Soil > Wetlands > Permafrost | place: Sweden: Abisko... | reverse complement strand
AAAAGCTATATCGACCGGGGAATGCTCCCACGGGAAGCTATTTTGCTAAAAATCATGTTCGTCGACTCGATCGATAAAACATCGGTCGGAAAGACTAACAAACTCGCGCTGCGGGAGAAGTACGCGAAAAAAGCCTGATCAAAAAAAAGCCGTCCAGTTTAACTGGACGGCTCGTTTTTTTACTGGGCGGCTATGTCTATCGAATAGACCTGACCGTTGGCAAGAGGCACCAGAACGCGGGAAAGCGCGAGAACCGGAGTTCCGGAAACGGCCGCCGCAACAGGAATCTTTTTCACGGTGGATCCGTCTTTGGGCGAAATGATCATCACGACGTTACCTGCGGCTCCGCACCATAGATTTTTATCAACGACGCATACCTGGCTTACGGCGTTTGTTACCGGTTCAAACAGTTTTTTTCCGGTTGTCAACGAGAGGCCATACAAAACGTTTTTCGAATAGACATAAACGCCGGATGCCGTTACTACCGGATCGGCAAAAACCTCGATATTCTTTGACTCGTCGAGTTTTGACTGCCAGACTATCTCATTCTTCGCGAGGTTCACCGCAAAGACGGTTCCCTTTCTGTCGGCAAAAAAACCGATACCGTTTTTTACCGCTACTGACGAGGCGACAGGCTGAACCGCTCCCGTCGAAAGGTTTGATTCCACAGTTCCGTTGTCCGGATTGATTATCGAGAAAGTTCCCGTTTTTGACACTACGGCAATTTTTCCGTCAACAATCGAAGGTGTCATGTCAGTTCCTTCAGGAAGCGCGATTGTCGAATTCAGCGAACCATTTTTAACGTTATACACGGCTATTCCTGTATCCCCGGCGAGATACAGACGATTCGACGCGATAACTGGATGCCGGCCATATAAACCGGTATTCGTCTTGTCCAGGGCAATTGACCAAAGTTTTGCGCCGCTCATATCGTCATAGACAACAAGGTTTTTATCACCGGCAAAAGCCACTTCGCCACCGACCAGGACAGGCGGATTAATTACGTTAGTGCCGTTATCCGATGGTGATGTCCATTCCGTTTTACCGTCAGCCGAACAATTTACAAGATTGCTCTTCGAGTCAGATGCGCAGAATGACCCATCCGTTTTTGCTATAACGCTTATCAATTTCAAAGCGGATACCGGTATTAAAAAAGAAGTATCTTTTTTTGGCTCTTCTTTGGCGGGCTCTGCCTTCTTGACTTCGGCCGTTTTCACTTCGGCCTTTTTTGGTTCCTCATTTAGAATTTTTTCGAGACTGATAGTCTTGGCAATATCGGTTTCGCCTTCAACAGAAATAGTCTCTGTAAGATTCTTGTAGCCATCATAGGAAATATTCAGTTCGAGTTTGTCGCCTTCATTATAAATTCCGGAAAAAGAACCCTTAAAACTCGCAGCTTTATTGACTATCGTAATTGCTTTTACCGGTTCAACCGAAACGGAAACATGAATTCGTCGGGCTACTGGCGGAAGCGGAACTGCGGGTAAATCGGCGGTCGTCCCTGTTCTCGCAGGCAATTGAGTTTGAACATCGACGGCGACACCAAGCTTGAGGTTGGAAGCGTCGACAAAATCGGTTTTTGTCCCGGCGGTAACAGGCTTGACGTTTTCAAGAACGGACGCCGCAATAACCTTGTACTGGTCGGTCTTTTCGTTTTTCTCGGCAATAATTTCCTGCAGCGATTCATCGAGAACCTTCATCGATTCCGTGCTTAAAGAGGCTTCCTGTCCGGCAGTGACGAGCGGGGCTGCCTGGTGTATCTCTTCGGAAATATTCTCCGGCAAGCTTTGCGCATTCTCGACTGATGGCGGATATACCGCGACGGAACCCTCGCTGACAGCTATACGTACCGGATTTTTTTCTTCTTTGCTGACCTGAAAAACGGTTCCCCGAACGCCGCAGACCATCTCGGCCGTGCGGACCTGAAAACTGTCATCTCCTGAAAGCTTTCTGACCTTGCATACGACTTTACCCGCGTTGAGCTGCATCTCGGATTCGGTGTGCGTTGAGTCCGCAAGAAAGCGTTTGACCACCAGGGTGGATTCAGGCGCAATATGTACGCTTCCAAAATCCGCGAACTGAATCTCGCAGACGGCATCCATATCCGTGCCGATCGTTGCGTCAACGGGCACATCCACGCCGATATCGACGGGAACGGCCGTGTCATTGACTTTCATGGTGACATTACCGCAAAGAAAAGTAACCATGCCCTTCAATACGACATGTTGTGCAGCTGTTTCAGTCACGGTTGCGACCGGTGCGCTTACCGGGGGGATCGTCGAAGTTACCGGAGCGCCTTTGGAGCAAGATATCACTATAAAAGAAAAAAACAGAATTGAATAAAAATTAACAAAACCAAAACGGTGCTTTATAGTGGTTGCAGTCATCTTTAGTACCTCATTGTCAGAAAAAAAGCATTACGCGTGGGATTTCGGCATATACTGGATACTGTAGCCCTCACATTTGGAAACGTCAAGACTTTTTCAGGAAACCGATTATTCCCTTTGCCGCGATCGCTCCGTCGGCTACCGCTTTCGCAACCTGCAGCAAGCCGCCAATACAATCGCCTGCGGCAAAAATGCCGGGGAGATTTGTCATAAATAAGGAATCGACGACAATGTCAGATCCCGATACTTCGACTCCGAGTTTTGCCGCGAAATCGGCGGCTCCGGCCGTACCGACGGCGACGAAAACACCGTCAACGGGAAATATGGATTGCGATAGTGAATCTACGGTTATGCCCGTCAGTTTATCACTTCCCGTGAAAGATATGATCCTGTCCGTTATGACGGAAATCTCCGGCGGCAGAAGGCTGGTCGAAAGAGGAACGCCATTCGTAAAAAAGGTGATATCTTTCGTGAAATGAAGCAACTCGGAAAGCTCGCTCGCGGCGTAGTCTCCCGATCCGATCACGGCTACCTTTTTATTCCGGTAAAAAAAACCGTCGCACGTAGCGCAAAAGCTGACTCCCTTGCCGCGAAATTCCTCGAAACCGGGGACGCGGAGAGACATGCGTTGCTTGCCTGTCGCTATAAGCAGCGCAGTTGCGCGGTGTTCCTTGCCGGAAGAGGCGGTTGCGTCCCCTAAGGTTCGCACGCCTGCCGTTCGCACGAGAAAATCTTCCTCAAAGGCGAGGCTTACCACTTCTTCGGACAGCACGGTTACGCCAAAACGCAAAGCCTGCGATATGCCCCTCCCTACGAGATCAACGCCGGAAACAGGCTCCTGAAAACCGTAATAATTTTCAATCGTTTCCGCCCGCTCGAGCGCTCCCTGATCCTTTCCGATCACAAGCACGGTATAGCCCGCTCGGGCAAGATATACAGAAGCGGAAATTCCCGCGGGTCCTTTCCCGATAATCAGTACGTCATATTTCACTGTTCGTCGCCCAAACCGACGCGAATTACGGAAGCGACTTTCTGGACGCACGGAAGCCCTTCGACTTCGTTAAGCGCGGCGCGCATCTTTGCCTCGTTTACCGGATGAGTGATGATCGTAATCGTCGCGCTTCCCTCTTTCGCGTCCATCTGCTGGAGGCTCTGAATACTCACCGAGTTTTTCGCGAATATATTCGCGAGATTGGCGAGAACGCCCGCCGTATCGTCCACGACGCATCGAATGAAAAAGCTGGTAACGCAATCATTTATCGACATGACGTTTCGCTTGTTGAGGTCAAAGTCCGTATCCCGCTCGAAACCGATCCGATCCCTGAACGCGAGATTCATGATATCGCCAACCACTGCGGATGCCGTCGGAAATTCTCCTGCGCCGCGTCCGTAGAGCATGGCGTCTCCGAGGCTCGAGCCACGGATAAAGATCGCGTTGAACACGTCATTGACCGACGCGAGCGGGTGGGATGCTTCGATCATTACCGGGTGTACGCGAAGCTCGATCCCGTCCTCATGGTTTATTCCCATCGCGAGAATTTTGATAACGTATCCAAATTGCTTCGCGGCGACTATATCGGCCGAGGTGATATTCGTGATGCCCTCGCGGTATATTTCGTTATAATCGACGTGACAGCGGAACGCGAGCCCTGCGAGAATCGAAAGCTTGTAGGTTGCGTCGTATCCTTCGACGTCGTTTTTCGGGTTCGCCTCGGCGTATCCGAGTGCCTGCGCTTCCTTGAGCGTTTCGGAAAAATCCGCTCCGGTAGCCGTCATTTTCGAAAGTATGTAATTCGTCGTTCCGTTCACTATTCCGTAAATGCGTTCGATATTATTCGCGGAAAGCGAATTTCGGATCGACTGCAATACGGGGATTCCGCCGCCCACGGCAGCTTCGTAAAGCAGCGTACAATCATGCTCTTTTGCAAGCGCGGTAAAATGCCTTCCGTGCTTGGCGATTACTTCCTTGTTTGAGGTAACGAGGTTTTTTCCGGAAGAGAGAACCGCGTCTATAAATTTTTTCGCAGGCGTTTCGCCTCCCATCGTTTCGACGACGGTATTGATCTCAGCGTCGTTCAAAATATCGTTGATGTCAGTGCTGAGCATTCCGGAAGGAACTTTGATACCCCGGTCCGACGTCACGTCAAGGTCGACAATTTTTTTGAGGCGAATCTTGCATCCGGCGCGCTGCTCAAGCATAACGCAGTCATTCAGCAAAATTTTCACGACGCCCTTACCCACGGTGCCAAATCCTATCACGCCAATTATTATATCCGACATTGATCCCCCCTGATATGTATATATTGAATTAGCAGTATAATACAAAAAGATGGCGTGGAAAAGACATAAAAAGGCTCTTTTATTTGAAAAGAGCTTTCAGTTCTTCGTGACTCATCCGGGCAAGCCATGATTCGCCCGAGGAAACGGTCATTTTTGCGAGCTCGCGTTTAGACTCGAGCATCGCCTCTATCTTCTCCTCAAAAGTATTACGCGTTATGAAACGATGCACGAAAACGTTCCTCTTTTGTCCGATACGGAAAGCACGGTCCGTTGCCTGATTCTCTACTGCGGGATTATACCAGAGGTCAAAATGAATTACGCGGCTCGCGGCAGTGAGGTTTAGCCCAAGCCCGCCTGCCTTGAGACTCACAAGCATTATTCGCGTTGCCGCTTCATTCTGGAATTTTTCGACTGCCTCGTCACGTTTTTTTTGCGTCATCCCGCCATAGTACAGGATCGCCCGCTCGTCCAACTCATCTGCTATTATCGTTTTGAGTATTTCGAGTACTTCCACATATTGGCTAAAAATAAGGACTTTCTCGCGTCCTCGAAGAATTTCTTCGAGCAAGGCAAGAAGAAGTGCGCACTTTCCTGATCTTGCCGCATCGGAAGGGCTCTCCTTGTCATAAGCCCGCGGATGGTCGCAGACTTGCTTGAGCGAAGTAAGAAGTTTCAGTATAAGAGCCGAGCGTTCAAAAGGTTCAGTTGCCTTTTCCGATTCCTCAAGAGCCTGAAGGACGACGCTTTCATATAAAGCCGCTTGCCCTTTTTCAAGCACGGCGTATTCATTAATAGTAACTTTATCTGGCAAATCAGTAATAACGGTTTTGTCGGTCTTGAGCCGCCTGAGTAAAAAAGGCGCAGTAATGGCCTTGAGCCGATTTGCTTCCTCTTCTCGCCTTTCGACCTCGATCGGCACGCGAAATTCTTTTTTAAACGATGCAGGCGTACCGAGATAGCCGGGAAACACAAAATCGAAAAGAGAGCGCAAGTCTTCGAGCCGGTTCTCCACCGGTGTACCCGAAAGTGCAAGTCTGAATTTCGCGGGCAGCGCCTTAAGCGTTTTGGAGGCGGCGGTCTCGGCGTTCTTCATGAGATGCGCTTCATCGGCGATTATAAACGTGAATTCCTCGGCTTTGAGCCGCTCGAAATCGCGTACGGCGGTCTGATAGGTCGTAAGCATAACGCGTGCAGGATGCGAGAGCGATCGTGCGGTACCGTGAAAGCGCTTGACGGTAAGATCGGGCGCAAAGCGGGAAAGTTCGCGTTCCCAGTTCGAAAGAAGCGCCGCGGGAGCGACGATCAGCGTTCGCCCGTCAAGAAGAGCGCCATCCTCTTCAAGCCTGAGAAGCACAGCGATTGCCTGTACGGTCTTTCCAAGCCCCATGTCGTCTGCGAGTATGCAGCCAAACCCGTTTGTTAAAAGCGAATATACCCAATTAAGACCCCGTTCCTGATATGGTCTGAGCTCGGCATTAAGGGAAGCGGGCACTGTGACCTTATGTTCGGAGAAAAGTTTTTGCAGGGATTTATCGACATCCTCGGATACTATGGCTTCTCCTGCCAAATAGGACCGGATAAATTCATGCTTTTCGGGATGCGACGAGCCCCTTGTTTGCTTTAAAAGTTTCGACACTTCAAGGGGATCGAGCCTGATGTACCCGTCGCGAAAACAGACGAGCGCGGACTTCTGCTCGACGAGAAGTTCAAACTCGTCCGCGCTCACGACTTCGTCGCCTATCGCTATTGCCCACTCCCAGGAAAGAAGGCTGTCCATATCAAGATATGAAACGAGCGACGTGCTTTTTTTGGAAGTTTTTTTTGCGGAATTCGCGCGAAGCACTAGACGGGGCTTCAGCTCGCCATGCAGGTTTTTTGGCAAGACGATACCGACCCCAAGCCGGGAGAGAATCGGCGATGACGTGTCGAGAAAATCGACCAGGCGCTTTTCTGAAAGGGAAACCGAATTTTTTTTCGAGAGTTCCAGAATTTCAGGAAGGTATGCGGAAAGAGTGACGGGGGCGCTGAGTACGGTTCGGTCACCGGTTACGTCAAGCGCATCCTTAAGGGGAACGGATTTTCCCTCAACGACAACATCGAGCGAAAGATTGAATGTCGGTACGGGTGATTGCGTTTTTACTTTTTTTTCGGAAAGACAGAACCTGTATTTCCAGGCGGAAAAATCGGTGCGAAATACGGAGAGCCACGTATCGATGGCGAGCGGCAAGCTTTGAAGCGCAGGTTTGTCGACGCGTATTTTCGCGCCGGAAAAAAAAGCGTCGAAAAGATTCCTGAAAAACTCATCGCCTCCCGGTACCGAATACCGCAACGAACGCACTTTTTGCGTGAGAAAAGCAGAGATGAGTATATCCACCGAACTCCGGGCTGAAACAGCCTTCCTTGCGCTGGCGCTCTTTGCTTTGCTTGCAGAAGGAAACAGCGCGCACTCGTAACGCGAGATATCATTGATTGCATCCTTGATCGATGCGACTTTATCGATCGGACGCCAAACGATTTCAAGTTCGCGCTCCGATACGAAAGGGACCGGAGCAAAAGCGGACCCGTTCCAGATCGTTCGTAAAAGCCGTGCTAAATAAAAAAGAAAGCGATATTCGGCCGATCCTGAATCGGACGAGAAAAGGAGAAAAACCTGACAGGTATCGATGATAGAAAATTCGACAGGATCGCCGCTGACAGGCGTCACAAGTATTCGCGCCTTCGTGCCCGGTGCGAAGGCGTCCACTTTTACGGAGATATCCGCCGAGGAAAACATTCGCTCCAGTTCCCCCGATCCAAAACTCGAGGTCTTGCCTTTCGTCATAAGGCCTACGGGAACGGAGTCATCGCTTTCGACGTGAAACCGCGCAGCGTGTTTATAAAACCCGGCAAGAACCGCGGAAAAATCCCGCTCGCTGAATGAGGGCGAAGAGGGCACAAGGGATTGCGTAAACTCAAGAAAGCTTGCGTCAGGTACCAACGCCGGCGGTTTTTCGGGAATTTCGCGGGCAATCGGCGCCGTCTCTATCGTAAACGGCGGCTCGAGGGAAAGCGAGGTCTTTACGCCAAAGCGTTTTGAAAGGTCAATACCCCGAAGGGAAAAAAGCAGCGACGGGTTTGCGTCGATTTGCCGCGCGATGATGTAATAGACTGCGGCCATATGTTTGCACGGATCTCCCGAGTCCGGGCACGAGCAAGAGCGCTGCATATCGCGCCACTTTTGAGGTATCAGGGCAATTCCGGATTTTTTAAGCGCAGCAAGGAGTTCGGGCGGAAGTTCGCCCGCGGTTATTCTCGAAAGCAGCATGGGATCGCGTTCGATGAGGGCGTACACTTCCTCTTTATTTTTTAAAAGCGGAAACGTAATAACGACGCCGTAATAAGGACTTGACCTTCCTGCGACTCTAGCCGTTACAGTGCGTCCGTCAAACTGTATCTTGGTCACCTTCCCGGTGTTTGCGTACGATTTTCCCCGCGCGAGACGCTCGCCCATTTTATAACTGTCAAGAACGTCAAGAAACCACTTTCCCCAGGGCGTTGTGCCATACTGCTGTGCCATGTGGAAAGAATAAGGTAATGATAATGTATGCGCAAGGGGTTTTGTCTGCAACACCTCTCGAAGGCCTTGGAATTAGTCTTTTGATTCCAGACAAAGAAAATTATCTTTTTGGGGAATGCTATATTTATCGAGTATTATAGTTATGGTATTTATTGTTTTATCATTGTCAAATCTTGTATTATTCAGGAATTTATATATGTTTATTTCCCAATAGTTTGGATTATAATACTGAAAATATAAATTTGTAATGATATTCTTATCTTCCCTTTCCGGAATTAAGTTTATCAGATTTTGAAATTCCGGAAAAGAATACTTTATTTCCAGCGGTATTTTATATAAGGACAAATATTTAATTCCGGATTTATTGATAGTAAAACCCAGCTCACCCGAATAATTTAAATTATCGGATTTAATCACATAATCAAATTTTGCGCTTGCATTATCCTCATCGATTCCATCGATCCCAAGTACGCTATAGTTGCCTGGCTGCCAGGAAACAGTATATATCCGGGTTTCATCAGGTTCGATTAGGCTTTCTTGTATTCCACTCATAGTATCCGCTTCCGAAGTTGGCGAACCATTCAATGCGATTGTTACCGATGTGCTAGTATTGTTTCGAAATTCAATTGATCCGTAATATGTTTTGTCATTCGAATAAACCGCACAACCTGCGAGACAAACAATCGCAAATAAAATAATTACAATTTTCTTCATTTATTGGTTCCTTTATTGTTACACTTCATTTTTTTCTTTGTGGATCCGCCGGGCCACCATGACTGATAATATCAAAGGCAACTTTCTTTCAAAGGGACAAAATTATTTCAAATATTTTATATTATTCGTTTCAAAATCAAATCCAGTTATCAAAGTAAATTTCCAAACATTATCTTTTGGATTTAGCATTGCCCTAAAATTTATCGGAATGAGAACACCCTCGATATTCAAGCGTTTCTCTATGGTATATTCTATTGAAAGAGTCGCTATATCCCCGGAAAACAAAAGAAAAGTATTTTTATTTTGCTTTTTATCGGCTAATTCATCGTTAAAGACAACAATCGGACCAAGGCCAAAAAGAAAACCATTTGATAATCGGAAGCCCAGCGTTTCTGAAAACGTTGTCAATATAAGCGATTTCTCCATTCCTCCGAATAAAAGCATACTTTGCATACTAAAATTATGATTTGTTTTTCCCAGCTTATATAATTGTTCGTAGGAAACCCCAAACTGGGATAGTAGCGGAAAATACGACATATTTTCATTCGGTTTGATTTCCTGGTATATGTCATCAAAATCATCTTTGTCCATCAGATAATATGACATGCCAATTCTTGCACCAACAATCGTTCTTTCAACCGGCTCATTATCTTGAGAAAAGATATTCGCGCAAAGTATAAACGAAAGCAAGAATGAGACAAGAAGCGCTTTTTTATTCATTTTCTACAATTCCTTTTTAGTCAATTATTATATGATATTTTCATATCAATATTTTTTTCCTTTTAAAGTTGCTGAAGCAGCCTGCAGTGGAAGGAAAGTATAAAACCGGTATTCAATTTGCCTTCATCGAGTCGGCTGATTTTTTTTACGTTCTTTTCCTTCACCAAAACAAAGAGAATCGCCTGATATCACAACCGCAGTTATTGAAGTTTTGGCTTTTTCCGTCGTTGGAGTTAGCGTCAAAACACCGTTTACGTTCGTATACGTATAAGCTTCAGACTCAGGAGCTCCGGAAAAGGTCCCGTCCGAGTCGGAGTAACTAAGAGCATTTAAACTATTGTCAGTTATAACAATAATATTTTTAAACCAATTTTTTTTTCCTGAAGTAGATTGGTATTGCATTTCTTCTTTCCATGTTCCAAGAAGTCCCGTACCGGAGTTCTGCCTTGCGAATCTATTGTCATAATAAGTATTATTTATCAAAGCGATTGGAAAAACATCTATGCTCCCATATACAGTCCAATTTGCTTTGGATAAATCCAAAGTCGAGGAGTTAAAAAAACACTCTTCGGAAATAACCAATGTTTCAATAGACCTATCGATTGCGACACTTCCCCTTTGGCACGTAAAGAATGTCGAATCGCCAAGCTTTTCGCTTTTTATGTCGCTTTTATTAACTCTAAGAAACGAGCCATCAACCGCGAAAGATTCATCTGTCACCATTGTACCCGTGTAAGCGCCCATATCGGTCGAAGTACCCGATAAAGAAACGGTCGCTGTCCAGGTTCCAACCATGTCCTGCAGGGTAAGCAAGGAAACATTCGCCTCACCGTTTCCCGTTTTCGAGGTATCCGATATTGTATTTACTTCCGAACACGCAACGAAAAAAAAACCGCAACATACCAAAAAAAATTGCTTTGAAAACTTTTTTATCATTTAGTTTCTCCATGAAACAGGTATTGAAACCTGCTTTATTTCATTATTGATAACTGTAACCCCACAAAAATTTCTTGTAAACTAAAAATAGCCTTTCCCAACGAGAAAGAACCACAGTTCAAAGAACCATAACCTGGGTTCAAAAAGAGATAACCGCAGTTCGTTCAGAACCGCGGTTATATATTGCTGTTGTACGCAATCGAAACATACGATATGATAGAAATGTGAAAAAACAAATCATTCGAGCGCTGCAGAAAACTATCAAGGACTTTTCCAGGATCAAAAAACTTTCCCTGATCGGTTTTGCTTTGTGTCTCGCCATAATAATCCTGGAAATCACAGGGCTCCTCCGTTCCGCGCATGTCAAGTTCATTTCGGATTTTTTTATTCTTGGCTTCTTTTTCCTGACGCTTTTTTTGCCCGTACTCGAATACTTTTTCCCCTTTGTCGTCATCGCCATCGGTCTTATCAATATTTATTTTGGTGGCGATCTCCTTGGAATGCTCTTTATGGTTTTCGGACTCATGGTTGCCCTCAGGCATGGGTGGCTCAGGCAATACGCAAAAACCAAACTGGGACTTTTTTTTGTCAGTTTCGCCCTGATACTTTTTTTCCAGTACAAGAGATACGGAATCACCCTAGCGATCGTTTCAGCAGTGGATATCACTCTTGCGTTGGCGTGTATCGCAGGATTTATCTTTCTTTTTTTTGATCAAATCAAACCATACCTGATCGATAAAAAACCTTTAAGTCTCAATTCCAGAAACTTCACCAAAAGGCAAATTACCTGTATTTACGGCGTGCTTAACAGAAAAAC
>Ga0302293_10001507_pt1 | contig 11426 bp, 8 predicted proteins | sample III_Fen_N2_2_FD_198758 | JGI IMG/M metagenome (GOLD analysis project Ga0302293, IMG submission 198758) | Peat permafrost microbial communities from Stordalen Mire near Abisko, Sweden - III_Fen_N2_2 | ecosystem: Environmental > Terrestrial > Soil > Wetlands > Permafrost | place: Sweden: Abisko... | reverse complement strand
GCCAAATCAACCGGGTGTTTATCAATCATAAATTTACCGGTCTGAATGCGCGAAACGTTCAAAAAGTCATTAATTAAACTCACCATTCGCTCACTACTATTAAAAGCTTCGCCCAGTAGCTGCTTCTGGGCAGCCGACACCTTACCTGCATCACCTTCCATAACCATGCTAATATAGCCCTTAACGCTCGTCAGTGGTGTTCGTAGCTGATGGCTGGCTACACTTACGAATTCGTCCTTAGCCTTGTCTAGACGCTTCAGAGCCCGGTTACTAGACCTCAACTCTTCGGTCGCATTAGCCACCTTTTGCTTCAAAGTCACGTTAAACTCCCGAATCTCTTGCACCGCTAGGGCGTTTCTAATAGCAATAACTAATTCATTTGAGACAGCGTTTAATACCTTAATATCACGAGTCGTATATCTGGAAGCTTTTGTTTCTCCTAAAAAGAAAAACCCTATAGCCCTACCCTCTTGAAACAAAGGCAAAACTAACTCAATGCGATGGCTTGTCATTAATCGCCTAATATCGCTTCCTTCTTCTAGCATATAAATATCCAAAACGCCAGTTTTGTTATTTGACACTTTTACGATTCGATCCGCATCAACCTTCGGTAATTGACGATGACCCGGCGTACCGGCAGACACATAGTGTCCATCATTTGTATAGATAAAAAAGAAGGCTTGTTCACTCTTTAGAGTATTGCTAATTTCAATCGAAACAAGCTCTAGCAAATCTCGTAAATCAATTGTCGAATTTAAAACTTTATTAAGCATCGCAAAAAAATCATCTGTATTGTAGTTATCTTTATAGAAAAACTTATCTGTAATCTTATTAAAAAACTTCTTAACTGGCTGAAATATGAAAGCCAGTAATAGAGCTAATACTATATTAATAGGATTCGTACCAATTGAGGATTTCGGATCACCGTTAAATAGAATGACCGAAATAAAATATGCGGCAAAATAATACACCGCAGAGAGAGTTGAAAGTGAAAGAACGTAAGCAACCGTACGAACAGCAGCTAATCTAATATCAAATAATTTATACCTAACAACACCATAATATAGACTAATAACAAGTATCAATAGTGGTGCAATACCAAATTCCGTTACAGAAAAAATACCGGTAAATAAAGGTATTATAAAAGAGAAAACCAGTACTAGCGGCAAAGAAATTCCTAATCCTATACTAATAGACATGAGTTGTCGTCTCTTAGCGCCACGTAGCTTCCTAAGACCGTGCGACATCCCATAAATAATAAAACCAATCATAATAAATAAACCTACTGCATAAAGCCAAATTAAAGGGCCAAAAATTACCGCATAAACATCAGACTGAGCCTCGACGCCAGCAACTACTAGCGGCGTAGCGCAAATGACACACACAACCCATAACGGAAATTGGATTCTATTTACCAGTTTTTCCATTTTGCGCGCACTCGACAATTTAGCCACAAACTTCATGAATATTATGACCGCACCAAAACTTGCTGAGAAAACGATATAGTCAGCAATCGTAGCAATCTCTTTGGATAGACCAACATCATTACTTATCTGATTTGACACTATCCACAAAGCGACAAAAACACTAAAAGCAGCAAATAAACGGTTGATGACATTTTTATAGCCTCCTTTTAAGAGACTTACTGCCGACAGCGATAAAAGGCCCGTTGCAATTATTGCGTCAATTGCGAAGTATATACCTCTCATGCCTAGGTATTATACAGCTTATGCTACCTTAAATGCAAAAGCTTAAAGGCCGTTTCTAGAATCACGTTCTTTTTTACTATAGCTAGCATGTGGGTTAAGCCCCATCTGCGAGCGACCAATTAAAGCAATCAAGCCCAAATAGTGCGACAATCTAGGTGTTCTTATAACACCACTCTCGCCACTATAGCTATCCATATAGCGGAATTTGGGAGCCCAAGTTGGACTACGTCTATGATTACCGTTGCCAGACATTAAATGTAAAAATACCTCACTCGTGCCTATTGCCGAAGCCACGTCAACGCCTTGACTTATAGAAGGAAGGGACGCACCATCTTGCACTGCTAATAATGTATTAATATCACCGTATTTAGGCACGTAAGGTAGACATCGACTAAAGTCGACTTTTAAGTCGGCAACCTCATTCAATGGCATATCCCTTGGGATGCCCATTATATCTTCAAAGGATTTACCGTGTTCAGGATGGAAAGAAGTTGCAATTGCCGAAAAACCTATATTCATGACTAATAAATCAGGTATATTCTGTTCTCTCGCCGTACGAGAAATCATCGTGCCCAATTCAAGATGAGTCAACTCAGATTCATCCAACACAATATCGGCACCTTTCATAAATTCTTTAATATTATCCTCGTTCACACCATCAGTATAAATATCTACATTTGCGCCTGGTCGCATATCACAAACCATATCTCTAAAGACTTCAGCTTTATTACGCCCGACAAAGCTAGACGTTGCACCAATAACACGGTTTGAATTTTCTCTTTCAAAAACTTCAGGATCGGCAACGCTAAAATTCTCAACACCCATCATTGCAAGTTTATAACCTAACTGAAAGCCATCACCTCCAGCACCAGCAATAGCAATGCGCGCTTTAGAAATGCGCTTTTGTTCTTCTTCATTCCAGAAACCATAGTTTCTTTGATATGCTTTATCTTTATAACTTTCCATATTTAGTTTCCTGAGCTTTTTAGAACTTTACCCCAATAAGCGAATGATCCTACTGGTATCGTCATACGTTTAACGGCCGCCTCACCGATACGACGCTTAAACTCATGCGCGTCCACTTCAAAACCTAAATTTTCATCATTATATTCGGGAACTAATTTTGGTTCGGCGATTCTATTCATCGGCAATTTCATGGCCTCGAGACCTTTCTCGAATGCTGGCTCCACTACACCAAAAACTGGACCAAGGTTATTATCTAACACATGCGCCAGACCAGCAGTCATAAGATCTCTTTGGGTTATTAATGAAATACCTACGCTATCATGCCTAGAAATAAATCTAGACACCTCGACACTGTTCAATGGAGCTGGGGTACTAAATGCTTCGGGAAAAAATTCTTCAATAGGTAAAGGCGATTCGTACCCAAGAGTTTTTTGGATTAAACGCATACACGCAAAAACAGCAACTCTACCAATCTTGTTTTCAATCAATACGAGATGAGTTGAACGCTCGTCATTTTCATCAAGCTCAGTGCCATCATGCCTCTTTAAATCACCTTCTAGCATACCAGTCTGATCGATATAGACGTTCGCCCTTAGCCTTAAATATGCCTGTAATATTGAATCCCGAGTATAAGATGTAGTTTCTTCGGGGCTAAAAACACCTAAAGCAAATCGATTATCTTCATGACCGCTAAAAATATCGCTTTCGATAATCGGAACAGCTTCTTGATTTGTTATATATTTATTACTAACTGACGACATAATGGCTTTCTTTGTAATATCTTATAGATTATTACATAAACACTAATAAATGTCAATAGCGCTATCGCTTAAATAACATAAACTGTCAATGTTTTTTATTATACGTGATATAATTTTAATATCTATGACTAAAATAGCCATCATTGAAGACGATCCAGTTATTAGCCAGATGTACCGAATGAAATTTGAGGCGGATGGCTTTGATGTTCAATTAGCTAACAACGGCAAACGTGGCGTTGACCTGGTAAAAGATTTTACTCCTGACCTTATTTTGCTTGATTTACAGATGCCAGAAATGAATGGCGTTGAAGCGCTGACGATTATCCGCAAAAATGACTGGGGTAAAACTGTTCCGGTTATTATCCTTACTAACCTCGGCGAAGAGGAATCTCCAAAAGAATTACGCACCCTTGGCATTCATAGCTATATCGTTAAAGCCAACTTGACTCCACGACAAGTTGTCCAACACGCCAAAGACGCTTTGAATATCGCTTAATTTAAGCGCCAAAGAAACAATCCTTTATTTTGATGTTAAAAATCAACTAATAACAAGGAGCATTTGCTTATAAAAACAAAGCAAGAATTATTAATATTGGAATCGGATAAAATCGCCGCTCGCGAGCGAATTACTGAGATTGAAGCTGAAATTATTGCGTTAGGGCCAGAGTTTTACGAGGCTTTTAACCAGACTTCGGAAACTTGGCATGATAACGCGCCATTTGAAGTCGTGCGTGATCATCAAACATTACTGGCGGCCGAGAGGTATACTTTACGAGAGATATTATCAAGTAGCGCGATTAGTATTCCGAAACAAAAGAAAGGCGCAGTTGGCATTGGCTCGACCGTCACTTTAACTGACAAGAAAACCAACAAATCGATAACCTATTTTGTCGCTGGCGACTGGACGCCAAACGCCGGACTGAATACCGGCCTTAAAATAATTGTCAGTCGCAAATCACCTATTGCTGAGGCATTTTTTGGGAAAAAAGTTGGTTGTGAAATTAAATTTAGGGATAGGATATTTAATTTAGATAAAATTGAATAATAAAACCAGCTCTTTACGCCTCGCGGGTCCTGTCGCCCGGTCCGCCCCAGGTTTTAAAAATGGATTACCATTTTATAGAAACCTGGGTGCGCCCCGCCGGACGCCACCCGTAGATTCCTACAAAGCTAGACTTTATATATCCTGTTGGCCTTTTATGTTGGCGACTTTGCGGGCGGCTAGGATCACGTTTTCAAATAGCGCAGTAATTGTTAATGGGCCGACACCACCTTTGATTGGGGTAATCGTTAAATCGTTTCGAGTGCGAACATCTTCGGCCAAATCCCCTACGACTTTGCCGTTTTCCGACGCCGTGCCAGCATCAACTACAACCGCCTTTTCCTTCAACATTTCGCTGGTAATTAACCCTGGAGTGCCAGTAGCCGTTACAATTATGTCGGCATTTTTAACGATCGAAGATAAGTCTTCGGCATCGCGACCGTAAACTTCAACGTCGTAATGAGAACTTTTCCAAAGTTTAAATAACGGTGCACCAACTAAGCGGCCGCGGCCAATAATTGCAATCTTTTTATAGTTTAGCTCGACATTATAACCGGCTAGCAGCCAATCAATTGCCTGGGCAGTCGCTGGAGTAAATTTAGTATTTTCGCCTAACCCATCGACATCTTTGTCAGGCGAAACAGCATTCACCGCTTCGGCCGTTTGGTCGGTATTTTCCAGAGGTAATTGGACAACAATTCCATGTACGGTTTCGTCGGCGTTTAGCTGCTCAATAGTTGCAATCAATTCGTCTGATTTTACATGATGAATATCAACTTCGATAGCCACATCTGAGCCATAGTTTTGCTTTAAACGCATATAAACATCGATAACTTCGTTTTCGCCAGTCCGCACGATAGCAAGGCGAGGAATAGTCCGCCACGACAAGCGTAAAGCCCTCGCCTGTTTAATTTGGCGTTCCTTAATATAATCGACTAATTCATTACCGTTTAAAATCTTCATTACTCTACATTTTAACAGATAGCAGCTTGGTAGCAAAATTAAGCAAAAAATAAGCTTTGCATTGTTAATAAAAAGCGACTATTGTTATGTAAACATGAAGCCAAAAACTGCCGAGTTTAATTGCTATAAATTGGCTAATCCCACACTACTTTCGAGGCCCACAGACATTCCCGACGACTACATAGCCTACAATCCATCAGCCATTTGGACAGACAGACGCAAGTCCGGAAGAGCCTCCGATGTCATATACGTTCGAGTCGAACCTGATCGTTCATGCCCAGGTTCATCACACTTAGGCAAGTCGGTTGTTCGGCCTTATACCATTGACGTCAATAATTTTAATAAGCCGCTCGAACCCTATTATGACGCGCCAGAAATTGTCGGCGAAGATGCCGCTTTGACCAAGATTAAAAGGCGACTAGCTAGTGGTACGTTTGAAATTATATGGCTACTTAGTTGCATACATGTCAAACCATCCAAGACTAGGCCGGACCAAGTTGAATCATTACATACCAAGTTTTTTGCCGGCACAAACCTTGATAAGCTAGAACATATCGCCAACGGTCCGGTCGGCATGAAGGATATTCGAATCGCACAGAACCCCAATTCGATAGGTTTACATATTTATGGACGCCCACAGCCCGAGGCTTTTAGTGGCAATATTACCTATGCGACCGTTTCAAGTATTGATAGACTAAACGCCAAAGCAATTTCCGATGCTAAATTTATTGACGAAGATCTGTTCCCAGTTGGTAGTGGCATTTGGGGCGGCGCAAACGATGTTATTTGCGCAAAAGGCGGCAACAATACTATACTTGCCCACCGAGCTTGGTGCACTGGCGAAAATGGCGTCGGTCGACATTATGAATCGTTATTACTAAACCACGATACGCGCAATAATACCATTAGGAATTTGGGCATATTAGCCACCGCAAGTTTATTCCCAGAAGGAACCACAAAAGCCGACGAAGCTGTCGACCTACATGACGTCGTCTTCTCTGGTGGCGGCTATAATGGCACGTTAAATCACGTCTCTTTTGGCGTCCGCGATGGGTCGATTGGGCTAAGTAGCACTCATAGGCATTGATTGTGCTAATGCTAATATTTTACAAACGAAAATTACTGATATACAATAAGCATAACCATGGATAATAATAACTACACAACCGACATCGAGCGCTTCAGGCGCGCCACAAACTATTTAACCGCTGCACAGATTTTCTTGCAGGACAACTTTTTGCTCGAACGCCCTTTGACGTTTGACGACATCAAGCCACGCCTGTTGGGACACTGGGGATCAGGACCTGGCGTAAACATGATTTACGCACATTTAAACCGCCTAATTAAAAAATATGGCCAAGAAATGATGTTCGTTTTAGGGCCAGGACATGCTTTCCCTGCACTTCAGGCTAACTTATTCGTCGAAGGTACTTTGGGAGAGTTTTACCCAGAGGCATCAAAAACCTACGAAGGTATTGCTCATATTTGCCGTAATTTTAGTTGGCCTTACGGCTTTCCAAGTCACAGCAACCCTGGTACTCCTGGTGTTATCCTTGAAGGCGGCGAACTCGGTTATTCGTTGTCTACCTCTTATGGCGCAGTTCTCGATAATCGCAATTTAATCGTTGCTTGTTTAGTTGGCGATGGCGAGGCTGAAACTGGCCCAGCTGCTGCTGCTTGGCATTTGAATAAATTAGTCGATCCAAGGACTAATGGTACAGTTTTACCAATCTTACATTTAAATGGCTACAAGATTTCAGCTCCAACTATTTTTGGAAGAATGAGTGATGATGAATTAAAGGCTCTATTCTGGGGCTACGGATACGAACCAATTTTAGTCAGCGGTGAAGACCTCGATAACCAACTCGATGAGGCCCTTGATCGTGCCCACAAAATGATCTGGGATATCAAAAATTCCGAAACTGAAGTTGTCTCACCACGTATGCCGATGATTATTATGCGCACTCTAAAAGGCTGGTCTGGCGTTAAATACCTTAATGGCAATAAAATCGAAGGTAACTGCTTGGCTCACCAAGTCGTTTTAGCTGAAGCTAAAACCGATCCCGATCAACTCAAAATGCTTGAAGAGTGGCTACAATCATATAATTTCAATGAATTATTTAGTCGCGAGAATGGCTTTGGCGAATTCGTAGACAATATCGTTCCCGATCACGACTTACGCATGGGTGTTAGCAAGCACGCACACGGTGGCGACGCTGTCTACAAACCGCTACACTTACCTTTAGCTGACCAATTTGCCGAAGATGCATCAGTTCCTGGAACAATTGGTTCTAGCAGTATGATTCGTGCTGGACTATATCTGGAAGAAGTCTTCAAGATTAATGCCGAGGAAAAGAACTTTAGGTTTATGTCTCCGGACGAAACCTATTCAAATAAACTTGATGGTATTTTTGGCGCAACCGCACGCGGTTGGGTTTGGCCACGCGAAGAATGGGACAAAGACCTAGCTCCTGATGGTCGCGTTATGGAAATGCTTAGCGAACACAATTTGCAAGGTTTAATCCAAGGCTACGTTCTTACGGGACGCCATGCAATCTTTGCTAGCTATGAAGCCTTCATCCAAGTAGTAGTAAGTATGATGGACCAATACGCCAAATTCTTGAAACACACCGAGGATTTCAAATGGCGCGGTGCGTTCCCGTCATTAAACTATATTCTTACTAGCTCAGGTTGGCGCCAAGATCACAACGGCTTTAGCCATCAGAATCCAGGCTTCATTGACGATGCATTACGCCGTCATGGTGATTTCGTAGACGTTTACTTCCCTGCCGATGGCAACACAACACTTGTAGTACTTGAAATAATCTTACAAAGTACAAAACATATCAATGTTATCTGTGCCGGTAAGACCGTTGAGCCACGCTGGTTATCGCCAGAGCTTGCTCGCGAAGAAATGCAAAAAGGTATCATGACATGGAAGTTTGCTAGCGATGAAAATCCCGATGTTGTGCTTGTCGGAATTGGCGACTATCCAACTAAGGAAGTTATGGCCGCTATCGACATTGCCAAAAAAGAAATGTCAGATTTGCGTTTACGCTGTGTTAACGTCTGCTCACTAACCGCCCGCGGTTTTGGCCAAGGCCGACACTGTATCGACCGCGAAGAGTTCGATCGACAATTTACAGCCGATAAGCCAGTCATTTGTAATTTCCACGGCTATCCAGAGACTATCAAAGCGATACTTTTCAACTACACCGACAATGCTAATCGATTTGACGTTCGCGGTTACGTTGAGTGCGGCAGTACAACAACTCCATTCGATATGCACGTCCGTAATAAAACAAGCCGCTACGATTTAGTTATGGCTATCTTCGAAAAACTAATCGGCACTGGTCGAGTTAGTGAAGAGTTTGGACGAGGCGTTATTGAAAAGTATGCTAGAAAAATCGATGAGAATACCGAATACATTAAGCAGCATGGCTACGATTTACCAGAAATCGACGCATGGCAATGGATTAATGACGGCGGTAGCGAAGCAGCATTACAATCTTCACACGATTTGTCAGATAGCTAAAAAGACGCATAATAAAAAACAAGCGGCTAAATGCCGCTGTTTTTTATTCTAGTCGATTAATGATTTCTGAAACTTTTTTAGCGAATTTCGCTCCGACCAAATGATCGACGATATTTAATTTAGTTATTGTGACATTATCAAGAATCGATAAATCATCAATATTTTTTTGAACTAAAAATTCATCAAGGTTACCATAAATAACGTCAATAGGCGCATCGATAGCTTTGATATCATCGTACGTGCTCTGTTTAATGATCGTATTGTTCAACGATAGCCTAAAACTGTCCCAAGTATCCTCAGTCACATCAATGCCGTCGTCGACCCTCATTAATTTTTTTAAATTTTGCGACTGTTTAATTGTAAAATTCTTATTTTCCGACAAAAATTTATATAAATTCATAAATAAATCTATTTGAATGTCGGGCAGATTAGCCTTTTTACTGCCGCTTTTAAGATACAACGGCAAAGACAATAAAAACAGCCGACTAATATCTCTTGGGTATAACCGTCCGTATTTAGCAGCTACAATTGAGCCCATCGAATGACCGACAATAATATACGGTTTTTTTATCGATAAATGTCTAAGCGTCCTTCTTACATAGGACACATGATCTTCGACAGAATATTGGCAATTGGCAGGTCGAGGTGAACGACCGAAACCCAGCATATCCAAGGCTACGACCCGATATTTGTTCATGTTTATATCTTTTATAAGAACATTCCAGGTCGCGGAGGTTGCTGCAATGCCGTGTAGCAAAACAATCGTCGGCCGTTTTTTTGCACCCGAATCAAACGCGACATGGAGCAATCGGCTCGAGCCAAGTTCTTTAAAAAATTTTTTAATTGCACCAAACATACAATTAGCATAGCAGACACTAGACCTTATCGTCTAACGCCGTAGAATCTACCCTTAATTAGCTCGGCAAAGAATAAGTACACAGCAACTACCGCAGCGAGTCCGACGACCTGTAGCGGCGTCAGGAGCCCAAAATGGAATAGACTTCTTAGCGGCGAAAGAATCACTACTAATGCAGCGGTAATAACTAGAAGCGTGCTAAAAACTAAAATCTTCGCTGGTCGACTTTGCTTAAACGAAAGCGCCCTTGTGCGAATTATATAAACAACAAAAATCTGGGTCATAATTGATTCAATAAACCAACCCGCCTGAAAGACCGATTGATCGGCGTGAAATATAAGAATTAATACACCAAAAGTTGTAAAATCAAACACCGAGCTAAGTAGTCCATATGCCCACATAAATTTCTTAATATCTTTAATATTTAAAGTATGTGGCTGTGTTAATTCAGCCTCATCGACATTATCCAGAGGGATTGCAAATTGTGAGGCATCGTAAAGCAAATTGTTTAAAAGAATTTGAGTCGCTAACATCGGCAAAAATGGCAAGAATAATGATGCACCAGCCATCGAAAACATATTGCCAAAATTCGAGCTTAAGCTCATCCTTAGATACTTCATCGTATTAGCAAAAGTTTTACGACCTTCGACAATACCATTTACAAGTTCATGTAAGCTCTTACGCATTAAAATGAAGTCAGCAGCGTCCTTAGCGACGTCAACGGCATTATCAACCGAGATACTAACATCGGCTGCCCTAAGACTTGGAGCATCATTTATTCCATCCCCCATATATCCCACGACATGATTATTTGCTTGCAACGACTGAATTATTTGCATTTTCTGTTCTGGGTTAACTCGCGCAAAAATAGTCGTCTTCTCAACAGCTATTTCGAGCTCGCGATTAGACATCTTGTCTATATCATCACCACTAAGGATACCTTCGATACTAAGCCCAATGTCACCAGCAATCTTTTCCGTTACATATGCATTATCGCCAGTTATAATTTTGATACTAATGCCCATACTAGTCATTCGGCTCAAAGTATCGGAAACCGACGCCTTAGCTGGATCAAGAAATGCCAAGAATCCATAAAACGACATGTCATTTTCGTCTTCAGGTTCATAACGTTTTTCTGGCCCGATTTCTTTTGAAGCAACCGCAAGGACCCTAAAACCATCTCGGCTTAATTGATCATAGGTCGCTTGAATTTCATCCTTCAACTTTTTAGTCAGATGAATTTCATCAAATCCATATTTATTCGAGATTTTTAATACTTCTTCTGGGGCACCTTCAACTATTAAATACCGACGAGCGTCATGAGTATGATGAACAATTACCGCTTCGCGTTTTCTCTCAAAGTCGAACGGAATTTCGTCGATCTTGTCATACATCGAAATATCGACGCCTTTATGCGATTTCACGGCAGCGTCCAGGGGATTACCAAAACTTGTCGAAAAAGCACTGGCTAGATAGCCCAAAAGCAATACATAGTCAGAATGAGAATCTTGGCCATCGACATATTTAACTAAAGAAATAACATTTTCAGTTAGCGTTCCTGTCTTGTCCGTACATAAAACGTCCATGCTACCAA
>Ga0302293_10001505_pt1 | contig 11435 bp, 16 predicted proteins | sample III_Fen_N2_2_FD_198758 | JGI IMG/M metagenome (GOLD analysis project Ga0302293, IMG submission 198758) | Peat permafrost microbial communities from Stordalen Mire near Abisko, Sweden - III_Fen_N2_2 | ecosystem: Environmental > Terrestrial > Soil > Wetlands > Permafrost | place: Sweden: Abisko... | reverse complement strand
TTACTTTTGATACCAATAGCAAGTCGCAAAGAGAATGGCTGAAGGGCCTTGATAGCTTTTATACGGCGCATTACTCAAAAGCGCTAAAGAATTTTGCGGTAGTTCAGTCACTTAATCCCACTAATTCTCGCGTACAAGAGTTTATCGACGCGGCAAAAACTCGTATTCAAAACGGCGAAGACATCAAAGACTATTCGGCAGTAATAATAATTATCGCCGGCGTGGTCTTATTGGGTGGAGTGGTTGTTGGAGTTATCTTGATTGTGCGCCATAAAAAGAAGCATAACGCTTACCGCGCTGGTCTAGCGCAAGGAACTGTACAGCCAATCGTACCGGGGGCGCCCGTTCAGAGCGTGCTGGTCGGCTCGCCAATTGTAACCCCAGCAACTAGCCCCGTGGCAGAAATACCTTTAACGCCTCAGCCTGTTCAATTAACCCCAGTGGCGCCTATACAGGTTCCCGATATGCAAATACCTTTGCCACCAGCTCAGCAACCTCAGGCAACTCCTCCCGCAGACAATCCGTGGTTTAGTCAGGCCAATACCCTAGGTGGTCCTGAGGACACAACACCCAAGTAGTGCGAAAGAGGTTGACTTACTGGCCTAGCTAGGCGATGACACACTCACTGCCCAGATTAAGAGTGATCCCCTAAGATGTTATAATAGATATAGCAGGAGGAAATCATATGCCAGCAGGAGATCAAGTACGAAACGCAGCCCAGAGCATGAAAGCCCAAGCGGCCCAGAATCGCCAGCAGGCAGTCGAGATGCGCAAAGCCGAAGACGAGCTTTTACGTGTCGCCAATCAAATGGATAACGACGCGGCTAATTTGGAACGACAAGCCGGTGAGGCGGATGCCGCCGAGGTCCGTTCGCAGGACATGATGAATAAATTCAGCAGCTAAACTGATTTACCAGAGGCCAAAAACAACTTTATCCATTGTTCAAGCTTCATCTGAGAAGGCTTGGTATCACTAGGCAAGCCAACGGCCGTGCGGGGCATTTTGGCAAATATTTTGGGATCCGAAAAACAGTCAACAATCAGCTTGCGATAAGCTGGTAGTTTAGCGCGTTCAATGAGTGAGTCTTGACGGTGGACGATTTCAAGCAAGACGGTATCGACGTTAGGGTGTGGCCAAAAATCCGTCCGACGAAGTGGCTTTCTGATACGTACCGCGAATTCAGGTCCAATCATCATACCCAGCTGGCTAGTAAAGCGGTCCGAATCAGGCAATAGCTTGTTGGCAAATTGTTTCTGAACTATCAAATAGGCCGCCACCGGAGGATTATCTGCCTGGGCGATTTTTCGAACAATTGGTGAACTTAGGTGAAATGGAATATTGGCGAATATTTTATATGGCGTAGTTGGCAGTGGCATTTCTAAAAAATCACCCTTATAAATAGTCACATTGTCATACGGCTGCATGTTTTCTTGAAGCTTGGTTATCATGCGTGGTTCGACTTCGATAGCCACAACTGAGCGACAACGGCTAGCTAGCACTGATGAGACAACGCCACTGCCGGCGCCAATATCATAGACGACATCATTTTTATTTATCGAAGTATGCCCAACCAGCTCTTTGATAAGCTGTGGGTTGCGAAGAAAGTATTGGGAGTAGTGGTCTAATCTTTTCATAATAAGGCGTGCTTAATCTTGTCATTATACAACAATTTCTGACAATTCGGCTGGCTTTAACACTTGTACTATGCTAAAGTTAGATAAATAGTTAAAGAAATGGATTAAGATTATGGCCAAGCATAAACGATGGCACAGTGCAGACATAAAACGCCTTTTAAAGAAAAAACTTAAAGCTCAAAAAAGATAATTATCTGCTGAAAGGTTTAAGTAAACCAAGGAGCGCCCTGTGTCCAAGATGCCTTATGGGGTGATTTTTTATATTTGCGTCATGTTCTTGCTGGCGCAATTCACGGCGTGTCAGCGGTTTTTGGACATAGGCGCCCAGTAGTTCCTGTAACAGCGCCTGGTCGCCTGTAGTGAAATACAAATCGTCAATCGCGTCACGTACTAACGGTTCATAGCGACTAGGCGACTCTGTTGTTAATGTTTTCAGCTGATCAGCACGATAACGTGCGCCTAGCGTAGTAAAAATCCCTGAGTCCGGAGTTACTGCGAGATTTTTTAAATTAAGGGGTGATTCTAGTGGGTTCATAATGGGTATATCTACTCACTATAACACTAAAGCTTAAAAAAGTCAATAGTTAGTACGCACTCTCCAAGCATAATTGACGATGTGCCTTTTAGGTTCGCCGAGGACCAAAAGTTAGAGTCTATACTCTAACTTTTAGTTGTTTATTTAATTGGCGCCATCGTCTGGCCTGGAGTCGCCTGGAGCGTTGCAGCCAGCCGTCGTTAGCGTCATAATCAAGTTCCTCGAATCTTAAATCAGTTCGTCTGATTGGTTTGTTGATAATGTGTAATCTATTCATAGCACCTCCTACTAAATTAAGTATTTATTAGCCGGATGTTTATTTCCTTTTCCTCCTGTCATACACAACCCTCCCGTTATGATAATTCAATTATTTAATAAATTTTGCCTAAACTCTATGAAGATAATCACAGAAGTCACATTTTATACGCTATAGTAAAAGAGGGGTGCCATGAACGAGGAAAGTTTGAGCAAAATCGATAGATTTTTCGCCCAGTATCCATTGCGACGGTATGAAAAAGGGCAAATATTGGTTAACGCTAACGATGACGTGGATCGAATTTATTATATTGTTAGTGGTCAGGTATCCCAGTACGATACGACAGACAGAGGCGTACAGATAGTCGTTAATGTCTATAAAAGTCCAGCCTTCTTCCCTTTCAATCAAGTAGTCGCAGGCGCGCCAAATCTATATTTTTTTGAAGCGTTCAGAGCGACAGAAGTTAGGGAAGCGCCAATTCAAGACGTTATTGATTTCGTACGAGACAACGCGGACGTAGGTTTTAGCCTAATCCGGCGTCTGAGCGTTGGGTTGGAGGCTATTGAGCGACGGATGGCTCATGCCATGAGCGGGCGGAGTATTAACCGGGTGACGTTTGAACTGGTGACTCAGTGTAAGCGTTTTGGCGTTAAAGAACGCGATGGCTCGTATCTGCTGGACATGCACGAACACGAGCTAGCAAATCGGGCGGGTCTCAGCCGCGAAACCGTTAACCGCATGTTGCATATTCTAAAAAGGCACAAACTGGTGGCTATAAATCACAAGATGCTGATAGTTTTAGACCTAAAGGGCCTTGAAGAACGCTTAAAGTTTCACCTGTAACTGGGGTGTCGGTGTTGCAATTTTTGCACCAATAAGTATAAAATAGATTTAATTAAGGGGGATATATTATGTCAACGACAGCAAAAACACTTGAGCGTATGCCGAGAGAAGGAAAGATATTCGGCGTTTGCGCAGGACTGAGTGATTATTTCGGAGTAGATATTGCCGCGATGAGAATTATTTTTGTGGTTTTGGCCCTGGCGACCGGTGGCGCGATGATTATTCTGTACTTGATTTTGGCTGTCGTGATGCCTGTTGCTGACGAGTCGCACATATCTAAAACTGCCCGCGCAGATGTTAGTGTTGGCGATAAATTTCATAAACTTGGTCATGAATTTCAGGAAAATCGAGGTATCAGTCGGGTACAAAACTATTTTGGAGTTGGTCTACTAATTCTTGGTATCTGGTTGTTACTTGTACAGTTTTTCCCAAACTGGCTGGGTTTTAATTGGGAATACGTATGGCCAGTTATTTTGATACTTACGGGACTATTTGTAATTTCAAGGAGGGGGTAGTAAGTCATGGCTAAAAAAGTTGATGCGAAAGAAGCTGAAATTATTGAAGTCAAAACTGCTCATGTTGACGATAAAGCCACTCAAAAATCAGAAGAGGCACAGCCAAAAAAACGTGGCTGGAATGCTGGCAGAATATTTTGGGGTTTGCTACTGGTAGTAGTGGGCGGATTAATACTTGCCAATAACTTTGGTTGGGTAGATGTTCATTGGGATAACCTATGGCGTCTTTGGCCACTAGTGATTGTGGCGGCTGGATTGTCGGTACTATCGTTACGTAATTGGGTTTGGCGTTTAATTACTACGGTTTTTGTCGTACTCGCGCTTGGCGCTGTCGTAGTAGTTTCACTGGTAGATTATGGAGATTTATCAGACTCAAATACTTTTAGTACGACGTCGCAGAAGTTATCTAGCGATGTTAATTTGGCAGATGTCACTGTTAAGGCTGGCGCTAGTCAGATTAACGTCAACACCGCCGATCAAGACGCGATTGTTGAGGCGAAACTAAATAGCGGTTTTGTCGGTCTGAATCAGCAGGCAGCTCTAAGTGGTAATACTCAAATGGTTACGCTGTCTATGGAAGGTAATCGACACTGGTGGAGAAGTGACGGCAAGAGCGTGCTGAACGTTAACCTGACTCGTAAATTGCCCCTAAAGCTTAACCTAGAAATAGGCGCTTCGGATACACATGTTGATTTATCGCAGGCAAAGGTTCAGTCGGTTAATGTTCAAGCTGGAGCTAGCTCGGTTGTGTTGAGGCTTGGCGACCTGTTGGATAACACGTCGGTTGATATTAGCTCTGGTGTCAGCTCGGTTGTCCTGCAAGTACCCAGCGCCAGTGGGATCAGAGCTCAAATTGACGGTGGCTTGGCTTCAAGAGATATGTCTGACTTAATTAAATTTGGCGATGTTTATGAATCACCAAACTATACGGCTGCGGCAAAAAAAATAACCGTGACCGGTAGTATCGGACTGGCGTCGTTTACTATTGAGCGCTACTAAAAAGTCTTTTTGACAAGATATTTTCGCAATATTCTGTTAAAATCTTTATATATGACTCTCTGGCGAACATCACAGAAAAAACTTGGGGTTGCCCTATTTGTATTATCTATTTTTGGGTTAGTGGCTTCGTTCACGCTGACCTACGACGCGATTGAAACGATAAAAAATCCAAACTTTAGCCCAGCCTGTAATATTAGTCCAATTATCAGTTGTGGCAAGGCTCTTGGCTCTAGTCGAGCTGAGTTATTGGGTATACCAAACCCAGTTTACGGAATCATGGCCTTTACGGCGTTACTAACATTGTCAGTAACCCTGCTAGCTGGAGCAAAATATAAAAAATGGTTTTGGATGTTGGTTGAGGCGGTGGCGGCCGTTGGCTTGATTGGGGCACTATACTTGTTCTTTTACAGCATGTACGGGTTGGGCTCAATTTGCCCGTGGTGTTCATTAGTTTGGGTATCGGTGATTGCCATTTTTTGGATTATTACTACCCATTTAGTTGCGACTGGCGTGCTGGCTGGAAAAGGCGCATCACATCGTATTGCCGATTTCTGGGATAAATACGCCGTACCGACTTTAATAGTTTGGTACTTGGCAATTATTGTGATAATTTTTCTACGCTTCCGTGAATATTGGCTATCTTTGATATGATACGACGATTTATGTGGAAAATTATTGGTTTGATTTACGCCTATATTGTCAAACCGATAGCTTTTTTAAGCACCCCAGATGTAGCGCATAACAGGATGATAAGCGCAGTTAGTTTTATAGGTCGTTTTAGATTGACGAGAGGGCTTGTCAAGTTGGTATTTAAGTCTCCAGTAGACGTCCGGTTAGCTCAAACATACCATGGAATAGAATTTAAGAAACCCGTTGGATTATCCGCTGGTCTAGATAAAAATGGTGAAATTTTACCAATTATATCGTCACTTGATTTTGGCTTTGGCGAGATTGGATCGGTAACGGCACAGGCAAGCGAGGGTAATCCAAGACCTTGGTTTTTTAGGCTGCGTAATACAAAATCAATGGTTGTTCACGCCGGACTAGCAAATCACGGCTCGAGCGTTATTATTGACCGTCTTGGACGATATAACGCCAGTATTACGAAGAATTTTCCAGTTATTTTGTCAGTTGCCAAGACCAATAGTCGTGAGGTAGTTGAAGTTCAGGCCGGTGTTGATGACTATGTAACAACCGTGAAGCGAGCAAAGAATAAAAAGTTTATTAAATTAATCGAACTTAATATATCATGTCCCAATGCTTACGGTGGTGAACCGTTTACGTCGCCCGAAAGATTGGAAAAGTTATTATCTGCGGTTGATAAGGCCCGACCAACTCAACCCATTTTTATCAAAATGCCAAGTGGTCTGGAGTGGACTGACTATAAGCGGCTACTGGATGTAATTACAAAACACAAAATTGCGGGTGTAACGATTGCTAATCTGGCCAAAGACCGCAGTAAGGCAAATTTGTTAGACGAGCTACCAGACGACGTACGTGGTAACTTGAGCGGTAAACCGACTCAGGCGATTAACGATGAATTTATACGACGTACTTATCTGGCATATGGTGATAAGCTGACTATAATTGGTGTCGGTGGAATTTTTTCAGCCGATGATGCTTACCGCAAAATTCGACTTGGTGCTAGTTTGGTCGAACTGATAACGGGTTTAATATTTTGCGGACCTCAATTAATGTCGGAAATAAATGATGGATTAAGTAGACGCTTGGCCCGCGACGGCTTTAGTCATATCAGCCAGGCGGTTGGTATCGACGCGAAACTTGAGACAAGGTAAATACTACCACAACGTAAGTGTGGATAATTTTATTAGAATGGCAGTATACTAGTGTTTGTGATGCATAAAAAAGTGAGAGAGTTTTTTCAGGAATTTCCTGTTGAGGAATATCGTAAAGGCGATATTATTATCTTTGCCAATATGAATTTGTCATCAGTTTTTTATATCGAATCTGGTACCGTCATAGAATACGATATTGGTGCGAAGGGTGCGCGAAGTATTTTGAATACTTTTAAGTCAGCAGCTTTTTTTCCGATGTCAAACGCAGTTAATGGAATTGATACACCGTACTTTTTTGAGGCCGAGAGACCAACTAAGGTTCGTCGAGCTCCGGCTGATAGAGTTGTCAAATTTGTTAAACAGAATCCCGACGTACTATATGACCTATTGCAACGGACATTTAGAGGAACGGATGGCTTATTGGCGCGCATGTCTGAAATTATGCACGGCGACGCGGAAAGCCAAATAATGCGCGAATTGGAAATTATCCTAATGCGTTTTGGCAGCGAACCTGACCCAGACGGCGCTCGGCTAAATCGAAAAGTGTTTGAAATTGAGCTGGCGGAACGAACTGGTCTGGCACGCGAGACGGTTAGCCGCGCAGTCCAACGACTTAAAACCAAGGGACTTATTCAAATCAAACGCGGTCGTTATGTACTGCCAAAAAATGACTAGCGTAGTATGATAATAGTAATATGACTTACGAAACAATAGTTCGAATTATTGCTGACGGCGCTCTTATACCGGTAGTCCTGATTGGTGGCTATATGCTGCTTTTCAAGATTCCCAAGAAGCATCGGTTTGAATCTTACAGTCGTATTTTATTGGCTGGGTTGACGGCTTATTTATTAGCAAAGTTGGCCGCTTCTATATATCAACCATCAAGCGAACGTCCCTTCGAACTGCTTGGCCAGCAGGCAGGAGCTTTATTTTTAAATAACCCAGGTTTTCCATCAGACCATGCTCTGTTTGTGACGGCGATTACCTGCGCGGTGTGGTTTGAAACCAGAAATAAACTCATTAGTTTAGTTTTGGCTGGATTGGTAATTCTGATTTGTGTTGGTCGTGTTTTGGCGCTTGTTCATACGCCAGCAGATGTTATATTTGGAGTTATTTTTGGGCTGATTGGCGCGCTTTGGTACATAGATTACAGACCTCGCACCGAAACAACGACGTTATCTTTGCCTAAATAACAAAAAGCGGATATACTATAAGAAATTATAGGCTACACGGGAGAAATAATATGGCAAAACTTATTCTAGATGAAACTGGGCCCCGCGCCGTTAGTCTGTCTTATTCTTGGTGGATGATGGCGCTAATTGGCGCTGCTCTAGGTGTAGCGTACTGGTTATTAACGTTGTTGGTTGGTCATTTTATTATTGATCCATTATTTTGTAGTGGTGCTGTTAAGGCTTCGACTTGTTCTAGTTCGGTAGAGATCTCTGGCAATGTTGCTGGTATTTTGGTCGCGACTATTGGTTTGGGTATTCTAGTGCGCCTGAATGTACTAAGACCGCTCATCGTTGCCATTGCTACCGCTGCTATTTTGTGGGGACTAGCCAGTTGGACTGACGGCTTAGGCTGGGCCGAAGTTGTAGCTTGGAGCGTACTTTTGTACGCACTCTGTTATGTTTTATTTTCGTGGATTAGTCGTTACGCCAGGTCGGTGCCGGTATTAGTCGCCGTCGTGGCGATTGTGATGATTGCACGCATCGTGCTTGTGCTGTAGGTGTTATAATTAAGATATGAATGAGGTTATTTTATTTGTTATTTTGGCGGTTGTTATCGCTGGTTTTGCTGTTGTCCTTTATATTGTCAATCAAGAAATGCGTAACCTGAAGGCTGGCAGCGCGGTTGAATTATTAAAGTCAGACGTTACCGAGCTTTCGCGCGGTATTAATAATCTACAGCAGGCGATGGGCGATAAATTGGAACGTAACAACACTGTAATGCAGACTTCAATGCAAAAGCAGCTCGGTGAAAGCGCGAAATTGGTTGCCGATGTCACGCAAAGGCTGGCGAAATTAGACGAGACTAACCGCCGGGTCGTGGATGTGGCAGATGAACTAAAAACTCTTCAAAACGTTCTCCAAAATCCAAAACAGAGAGGCGTATTCGGTGAGTATTACCTAGAGTCGGTGCTTGAAAACATCTTGCCTTCAAAGAATTACAAAATGCAGTACAAGTTTAATGACGGCGAGACGGTTGACGCCGTGGTGTTTTTAGATAAGGGTCAGATTTTGCCAATCGACAGCAAATTTAGCCTGGAAAACTATAACCGTATGGTAGGCGAGAATTCTAAACCAGAGCGTGAAAAATTACTTGCAAAAGTTAGAACTGATTTAAAGAACCGCATCGACGAAACCAGCAAATACATTCGCCCAAGCGAAAAAACAATGGATTTTGCTTTCATGTTTATTCCTAGTGAGTCGTTGTACTATGACCTATTAATTGGCGATGTTGGTACAGGTTCAAGCGCGCGTGATTTAATTGAATATGCCTTTCGTGATAAAAAGGTCATAATTGTCAGTCCAACTAGCTTTATGGCTTATTTACAGACTGTCTTGCAGGGCCTACGTAGCCTACAAATTGAAGAGCAGGCTAAAGACATTCAAATCCGAGTCGGCAAGCTGGGACAGCATATCGGCAGTTTTGATAGTTATATGCAAAAACTTGGCAGTTCTTTAGGCACGACAGTTAATCACTACAACGCTGCCCATAAGGAACTTGGCAAGGTTGATAAAGACGTAGTTAAGATTGCCGGCAATGTGCCAGCCGTTGAACCACTCTTAATTGATAAGCCGCACTTAGACGAATAGAGATTTGCCTATATAAAATATCCCGCATGACGCGGGATATTTTATATTTAGAGTCTAACTCTAGTTGTCGTTTTCAACTCGCACAAGGTCTTGCAAGAAGAAACCACCTACAGCACCAATTACTGGCGCAAGAACATAAACAGCTAGTGGCCAAACTTCCCACTTAAGACCGTTTAGAGACAAGGCTACGGCTGGGTTCAAAACGGCGCTACCACTTACATATGAAGCTGCAGTTGCGGCTAGAAGTAAAGCGATAAAGACACCAAAACCAACAGTTAGGGCTGATGCAACGCGGTCTCTTTTACCACGAAGCGCAGTTGCCATTGCGAATCCAAGGACTAATGAACCAACTAACTCGGAGAAGAAGACGTACCATTCTTTGCCAGCTGGAAGTTTAGCAACTTCGAACAGCGAAGGAGCGGTTTGTCCATACAGTTGCGCGTTTGCGTCGAGAGCAGGGGCGCCACCTATGAAGGCATGCAGTAGTCCTAGGGCGGCTAGCGCACCAAGGAATTGAGCGGCGATATAACCAAGGGCTCGAAGTCCACTGATTCTACGGCTTAGCCATGAAGCGATCGTAACGGCTGGGTTGATGTGGGCTCCGGAAAGAGCGCCAACCAGCAGGACAACTCCAGCTATGGCAAACATTACGATAATCGGCTGACCTTGGCCGGTAATGAACGCTGTAGCTAGCAGGAATGTTCCAATAAACTCAGCAACAAGTGTACCAATAAAAGGTGCTTTTTGAAGAATTGTGTTTACCAGCGTATTTCCGCTAGTTGCTCTGACGGCATTTACAGTTGATGTTTTTGCAGCGACAGTCGGCTTTTTGGCAGACGTTTTTACTGACTTTGAAACAGCTTTTTTTGTAGCCATGTAATTTCCTCCTTAAGTGAAACATGGGTATAGTATACCACAACCGTGATAGCGTCAACATAGGTGTATACTAGGGTTATGGCATTATTTATACGTCAAGATGAGAATCGGTCGCAGTTGCAAGAGCGCTTGTCGGCCGAACTTCAAGAGAGGGCAAAAGAGCGCGACAAGATAGATAATCACCCGGATGGCGTGACAGACTCAGAGTACATGAAAAATACCAGTCAAACATCGAGCATGGCCTGGCTTTGGATAGTTCTTGTCGTTGTGGTCCTCGGTGTGATTATCTGGTTGACGTTATTTAATACAAAAGGTTAGAATAAAAGTAACCATAACGGAGATAAGCAAATGGATCCATTGAATCAACCAGAGAACCCGGTAACAGGAGCAGATGCATCTAGTCCAGTTAACGCCCAGGGCGAAGAAGTCGAGACTACCTATCAAACCCCAGTCGAGACAATTCCACCATTAGTGCCAACTGAACCCACCATGTCCGAATCAGCGCCAGTCATGACAGAAACTTTTACAGCACCAGTTAATGCGCCACCAGTTCAAGCAGTTGAACAACCAGTTGTGACAACAACCGAAACAGTAGCACCTGTGGCTATAGTTGCGCCTGTGGCCAAAAAAAGTCGACTATGGCTTTGGCTGACATTTGTTGTTGCACTTCTAGCGCTTGCGGCAGTTCTAGTATTTGTCTACGTCTTATAACCTACTTAATCAAATAACAACGGGTATAAACTTCCAAAATGGTTTTATCTGATAACCGCTTGTTTTGAAGTATAATAAATAACAGTTATGCAAAGTATCGATGATGTCCGTCAAACTTTATTAGCCAAGGTGGCTACTAGCGATGTGCCGCGTGAAATTTTGAAAGCGGCTGAGTTTAAGTCTTTGTATGCTCAAATCGCAAAACTCGATCCTTCAGAACGTGGGGCTTATGGCAAACAAGTTAATGAATTAAAATTGGCTCTTGAGGCGGCCGTAGAAGCCCGCGAAGTAGAGCTGGAAAACTCAATTGTAATGTCAATTGACGTGACGGCGCCGTGGGATATTAATTCGAAACCGTTAGATTTATTGCCGACAAGGCAAGGAACTCAGCATCCGTTAACAAAAGAACTTGAAGTTGTAATAGATATCTTTACGCGTATGGGCTTTGAG
>Ga0302293_10001503_pt1 | contig 11443 bp, 9 predicted proteins | sample III_Fen_N2_2_FD_198758 | JGI IMG/M metagenome (GOLD analysis project Ga0302293, IMG submission 198758) | Peat permafrost microbial communities from Stordalen Mire near Abisko, Sweden - III_Fen_N2_2 | ecosystem: Environmental > Terrestrial > Soil > Wetlands > Permafrost | place: Sweden: Abisko... | reverse complement strand
GATTCAGGTTCCCATCCAAAATTATAGGTATGTCCGGCAGTAAACTCATAATCTCCAAGTACAAATGTTGTTTCTTTAACTTCCTTACTTAATAAGACACCGCGTATTTTGTTTTGCCCCCTGTTACTGTTTAAAAGAGGTTGAATTTGATTAATTATATCATAAACTTTTGCCAATTTATTTTCCTTGGCAGTGAATGGAATACCTGGTTTTTGTTCAATTGAAAAAGGAGAGAAACCCATTGCTTCGTATTGTCCAATGGCAAATAATGTTTTTGCCGCAACGGTATTATCGAATTGGTGCTCTGGAATGAACAGTGGGTTGCCTTGTCTGGCATACAAGTCGGCCCATTTTTTAAATTGTGGATTATACAAATCAGGCGAATAAAAATCAATCTGTGGAGAACCTGCTTTCCAAATATCCAAAACATGGGGAAGCGGCCCTGAACTAGGAATAATTAGAGCTGCATTTACATAGGCTGGAATTGCATATTCTGCCTTGCCGGCAGCACAAACCTGACCCGTGTACCTTGCAAAATAATAAGCCATAAAAATTTCGTCAGTTTTCACTCCCTTTCCAAATATATCTTTCCAGCTTCCTTTGGTTTTGAATCCATTTTTTTCCCAGATCTCCGAAAACTCAGGGTTAAGTTCTTTTTTGTTTTTTACCAGATAAGCAATCAAATCGGCTGGCACTTCTTCCTTAAATTTCTGATTTGCCAAGGGATTATAATCTCTTACTGAAGGTATCATACCAATTTCATTTTCAGTCTGCATTAAAATAACCGTTTGATAAACTGCATCTATTTCCCCAATATGTTTTAGCAAGTGTTTGTATGCATTTAAATCCGCCTGCAAATTGGCGTCGGCAAAAGGGGTAAGAATTTCCTGACTTTCACCAGCGTCGCTTTTGGCGCGAGGAAATCGTTTTTGGTCCAATTTTACCCAAGCAGGTGCATAGCTCGACATGCTGTTTTTCCATGAACCAAACCAAAGAAAAACCAATTTAAGATCATAACTTCGTGCTTGCTGAATTAAATTGTCAATCAGTTTATAATCAAACTCACCTTCTTTAGGTTCAAGCAATTCCCAATAAACCGGAACCAAAACGGTATTCAAATTCAATTCTTTTAATCTGGGCCAAACAGGTTCCATTGATTCTATCGTACTGGCAGTTGAATTCCCTAATTCGCCAGCCAACATTAAAAAAGGCTTGTCGTTTACCACCATTTGGAAATGATCACCAACTTTTTGCAGATGTGGAATGCTTTTTTGTGCAGATGCGCTTTGCACCAGAATAGTTAATAGTACAATAGCAAGGAAAATTAGTTTTTTCATCGTTTAGGTTTGATTTTATTCACTTACGAAGTTAATAATCTGGGTAAAACTTTTTCCTAATATTTTGCAGCTTTAGTAAGCTGGAATAATACCGATTGAAGAAATATAACAGTCCAATCTTCGCACATTCGATTGGCTGAACATTTCTATTCATCGGCATTATACCAGAAAAGGTTTGGATTGATTTATAATTGCATTTGGTATAAGAATCAAAATCCGATGTTTTTGCTATTCTCTTCGTTTGCAAAACGGGGATAAAGGTGTTAAATAATGCATCGCAATTGCATATTCCACAATCCTTAGCCACGGCCAGCGCTGAAACAAGGGGCAGACGGGTTTCCCATCATTGAAAAGCGTAATTTACTTTTAAAAAGGTATTGGCGAAAGTTTAACGAAAGCTCAGCACCAAACCACCACTACTTGTGTTATTGCGTGCTAGTTTAGTATATATCCGGAAAAGCATCGAGAACGTTGCCTTCTAAAAATGGTCGATCTGTTCCAATACGTCTTCTTTCTTTGTTAGTCCCAGGTATTGCGACAAATAGTTGGCGCATTCGATGGTATGGGCTGGCTTTTCCTTCAGATGTTTTTTCATCTCGAATAAACTGCTGCATCCCGCCCGAGTAAAAATCTCTTTTAAGGTTTCATTTGTTTCAATGTCAGAATTAATGAACGTACTTAATTTATCAATGCCAAGGTATTTTTTATCTTCTTTCTGAACTCCTACCAGCGCTGCCAGTTTTTTTCCTTCCGGAGTACCATTGTTGGTTAAAAACAGGAATGTCCGAATGATTATTTTGTCTCCTATCTGGTTTGCTTTCAGGTACCCCAATCGTTTTTGCGCGCACAAATAGGGAAACAGAAAACCACCATCGTCTGCACGGGAAGGTTTATTTGACAAGATAGCAGTGAATATATCGATATAACACGTATTCATAAAATAATCGCCGATCCGTTCTTTTATCCGATCAATTGCGTGTACCTGGATATAAACGTTTAATGGTAATTGCTGCAACATTCCAGCCATTCCAAGCTGTTCGGGAGTCAACGTAATACGAATAAAAGTGTTCTTTTTGAAGACTCCAAGCTGAAAAACTGTTCGTTTATGACCATCAATTTCAAGCAACTCGGTTTCAGGCTTTTCGAGATAGACGATGTAGTTATTATAAAAGGCCGAACGGTCGAACGGTGATTTTGCTTCTTTTCTCGGTTCCATTTCGGTCCTGATGCTGTATCGGATTGTTTGAGAGAATAACCACGACAAAAAATCAAGAGAGTCTGTCAGCTTCGAAAGTGCTTCAACCCTGACTTCTGTAAAATCATCGTTAAGGATCGGGAGTTTTTCCTTAAAGGCTTGTGGATTGGGGGAATATTCTTTATCGATATTTCGCAGAAACATGTGCAGCGTTTCGGTCAGACAATAATAATCGTACAGGTTTACCTGTTTATTTTCAGGACCCAAACCAACAAACGACTTGCGGAGAAGTTGATTTAGCTGATCGTTCAGGATGTCTAAATCATGTTTGCTTACCTTTTGCTTCGGGTCGTCAGAACTTATTAATTTTACCGGACGCAGCCGTAAAAAATAAATCATTTCAATTCCCTTCTGATTCAAAAGTTCATAGGCCGAGTCGTCGCCAACGATTCCCATCATTGCTTTGATCCGTTTCAGGTAGCAATTTTTTTGGTGCAATTCCTCCTGTTTAATTTGCTGCGGACTTTTTTTCTTTTCTTTTTTCTTCATGAGGTCGGAATATAATTTTTTTGAATCTGGCATCGAATGTTTATAGAAAATCAGGAGAGATTTACGACCGGAGGTCGAATATCTTCTACCATTGAAAGAACGATAAACATACAAACCCGCGGGTTTATAAATTACCGTCTGGTGTTTTTGGGGTCTGTAGTCATTTTTTCTTTTTAGGAGCTTTCAATAGTTTTTTCTCATCTCCATCAAGTTTCCGTTGCAGTTTCTTCACATCTTCAGCAGGAGGAAGGTTTTCTGGTACAATTCCTCTTTGTGTGAGCATATTCCTAACGGCAAGGTTGTTGTCAATATGTTCTTTCTCAATTTTCGTCTGCCCTTTTAAGTCTTTGCTTTGTACATTCAATCCAGTCATTTCGGCAGCTAAATCTTTTGCTTTAATGCTGATTGTAGGAAGAAAATCAGCAATTGGCCGGCTATCTGGTACACCCATTTTACGTTTAAGCATTTGGGTATTTAATCTGAATAAAGCCTGGTCGCCTTTACTCCTAATTATTGCAAATCCTTGGTTGTCAATCCCACGCTCATAAAGAATACCCGAAAGTTGCTTCTCGGTCTGGCTTAATTTCTCACGGGCTTTTACCCGTTCAAATTCCAAAATCCGTTGCTCAACTAATTCTGCCCTGCGAGTTTGTACTGCAAAATAGTTTTGAGCAAACGCAATTTCTTCTTTTCTGCTATCGCCATTTTGAGCAACTAAATAACAAGCGTACCTTGTTAAAAGAATGTCATCTATTTCTTTCTCAGCGCCTTTTGGCATAGGTATCGTTTTCCTGATGTCAGGAAAATGATAGTCTATTTCTTCACCTGCATTTTTGCAGGCATCTTTTGCCTTTTGGATTACTTTCTCAAAGTTCTCCCATTTGCTGTACCCTAATAAATCTTGTAGTTCGCGGGCACTCCAACATTCAACACCATCGAACTCTAAGGCAGCTGCTTCGAATTGAGAAAACAGGTTTTTAATTTCTTCTGATTTCATTGGATTAAATTTTAAGGTCTAATTTTATCAAAACGGCTCCCGTTATAAATGGGGGGAAATATTCTCGACTGGCTTTTTCATTCTATCTCAATCCAATCAATAACAGTTCCGTTACAATCTGGTGCGTTTGGACAGCATATAAACTCAAAGTCGGTTTCATCTTTGTAAACTTTGTAATCTCCGACAGTGAAAACTGAATTGCAGTGAATACATTCAAGCCTTTCTGTTAATTTAGGGGTACCTTCAAAAGGATAATTTTCAGCCAGGTACTTTTGTTTGTCTTTGATAATTATCTCTTTCATCACAACGAGTTTATTTGAATGTTAATAGTGTCCTTTCATGCTTTACTGCCAATGGTCACGGCTATGAGCAGAAGCGCAAAAATATTAATGCGTCTCAGACGCTAAACCAATAACCCCTCGTTACCGCTACGCTAAACGAGGGGCAGCGGCAGGCTGAAGGCTATACTTTAATTATTTTTTTCGTTCAATATTTTTTTCAAAATATTTTTCAGATACGATCGGGTAGAAGAGAGCAGGTACATCATCCAATGTACATTTTTTGCTTTTCCGGTGAGTGCAACCCTGACTTTCTGACAAAAGCTGTGCACCGCATTTTATTTTTCTTTTTTTACATAGAGTGTCTTTTCTCCGTTCGTAATTAATTCTAAACTATCATTTCTCAGTTTGTTTATTTTTGAAGATGAAACAAATCCATCGAAATAAATAATTAACGAATCTTGTTCAATCTGATACTTGAATTCGGATTGTGCTTCTTGGTCCGGATAATAAATAGTATTTTCTTTTATATCAAAACTTGCAGTAGGAGCATCTTTCTCACTTGCATTCCACCAAACTCCGATTAGCTCTTTAACAAACGGCTTATTTGTCAAAATTTTAGGCTTATTTAATTCATTCTTTAAATTCGTGTTTTGTCCAGAACATGAATTTGTTAAAATCAAACATCCTGTCGATAGTAAAATTAGCTTTATAAATCTTTTTATATCAGTTTGCATATTTCAACAATAAATTTACAACACAATTAGAATTAGCAAAATATTTCCAATCAAGCCGAAAAGCAGCACTCCGCTGGTGCTAAACAATCTAACGGGCTTCTTACAGATCCGATGATTCGAAGTCATCGGATCTGTAGCTTTTGCCTCCGCCAATTTTTGTTTTTCCGTTTTATCCGTTTTTTTGGCTTCACGAAATTTCTATTTGGGTTTTGGGCAATTTTTCCGGTTCAAAGAATTTTCTTCAAGGCAGAAAAACTGTATTTCCAGCTTCGCGAAATTTCTTGAGGAGTGAAAATCCTTTTTTCCAGCGATTAGAAATTTCTTCAAGGCAGAAAATTTGTATTTCCGGCTTCGCGAAATTTCTCGGAGCCATTTATACCGTTTTTCTGGTTTCGCGAAAATTATTGAGCCGGTTTGGCCGTTTCATCATCCGGTTCGCTCTTGCCATTCACCTTTATTGCAGGAAATAACCGGTTCGCGAAAGCTTTTCCGAATTTGGAGCTGGCCGTATAAATGTTTTGTTCGTATTGCCGGGTTAAATTCACTTTGGCAATGGCTTCGAGGGCTTCTGCCATTTTTTCGGCGGTGATCGCGGCTTTTAATTCGCTGATCGCTGTTTTGCTGTTAACGATCGCATCCTGAAGTGTCCCGATGTGTTCGGCAAGTGGATGTTCGCCCAAACTCTGGATACCAAGGATGAGTTTTTCAATCCGGGTTGGTTCCGATTCTGCGGGCGCATAAATAACGGGCGAAATTCCCTCAGGAAACAACAGGTTGGTTACCGGGATTCCGGGGTGGTCGCGATCGTATTTTTTGCCGGCTTCGTACAGGTCGCGCACCTTGTCGTCGAGCGAAACGTCGGCAAAGGCCAGTAAATCGTGCTTGAATTCGGTTTCGCCGGTTACGTTAATGGTGTTGGCTGCTTTTGCTGCCAGTTCGTTGTAGAGGGGTTCGATAGCCGTTACCAGGTCGTCGGCTCCTTTAATTTGCCTTGCAAGGCGGATGTGCCGTTTTACAATGTTCAGGTGCACGTTGGTCGAGTGCCTTTCGTAAAGTAATTGCGCCATGGGGTTTTTGTTTTTTAGTAATACATTTTAGATATCAGTAATTTAACTGTTACTAATTTACAGAATGTTAGTCACAAAAAAACAAGTTAACATTAAAAATATTCAGGAACCATTACTGCGGATTTTGCATCCAAGCTGCCACAACCTTTGTATTTATTGAGAATCGCCATTTATTTTGATCAGTAATTTAGAAACAATCAAAATAATTGGAGGGAAATCAAAAAAGATAAAAAAAGCCGGTCAGGAAATGAATCCCAACCGGCTTTCTTCGCTGACTTCGGCGTGAGCGTTCAACAAACTCCCTTGTACATGCTCCCCGAGCAGCGAAGCGTGTCGAAGGGAGCGGTAATCCGATCTCCGCACTTCCTTCCATGTTAATGCTGCGCTAAAACGAATCCATGATTTCAGCTTTTAAAAAGGTATTGGCGAAAATAAAGAAAGATAACTCCTGATTCCGGCCAGAAAAAAGGATTACCAATGCTCATAATGAATCCGCTCTGGAGCATTTACCGATTTTTGTTTTAGCGTTTTGGCATTTTCTGCTTTATAACCCACCGGTATAATTGACGCAACTTCGAGTTCTTCGGGTATTCCCAGATTCTTCTTTATTAAGCTAATATTCTGCGGAATAAAAGTTACACCATACACATCGTGCTCGGCCAGGCTCAGTAAAAAATTTTGAATACAGGACCAAACTGAAGCCAAACAATTCAGGTCATAAATCCGTTTGGCATCAGCAACTCTGGTTTTGGGTCTGAAGACAACAATCACCACTGAAGGTGCTTCCAAAATCATTTTCTTTTGTTTCGGAATGGCTTCGAGATACATTTCTTTCATGATCTCGTCCTCATTCCGGAACAACGCTTCGAGTGTATTTGCATCAAGCGATTGGTCAAGCCGTTCCGACTCAACTAGCGTAAGTTTGGTTTCTACACTGTTTATAATTATAAAATCCCACTCCCTCAAATGATTGTATGTTGGAGCTTTAAAGCCATTGTCAATGGCATATTTCAGGATATTTCCCGGAATAACTTTATCCTGAAAATCGCGGATGGTGCGTCTTTTTTCGATTGCTTCTTTGAGTTCCATGAGTTACTTTTTAGAATTTCAGTAAATGAATGTCTTCAACATGTATTTGCAGATATAAAATTACGGCAAATGCAGCAAGTAAAAAAGCCGTTAATGAATGATTTCATAAACGGCTAAATTCTTTAACCCATTAAGGCTTCTTTCAGATTATTCTTCGTCCATGATCTCGGTTTGCATACGTACCGAATCTTCGTGGATGTGCTGGAACAACAACTGAACCAGGTTCCGATCCAGGTTGAGGCTTTCGCCCAGTTTCATGCGTTTTTCCATCAGCTCAGCAAAACGGCCAACCTGAAACGCAGTTACGTTGTTTTCTTTTTTATACCGACCAATCTGGCGCGCAATTTCCATACGCGACGAAAGGGTTTCGAGCAATTCACGGTCGAGCGCATCAATGCGGTTACGGAGTAATTCGAGTTGATTTTCGAACAGTTTATTGTCGGTTGTAACGGTCCGGATGATTAATCGATCGAGTAATTTGGCCAGATCGGTTGGTGTCAATTGCTGCTCTTTATCGCTCAAAGCGCACGAAGGGTCGCGGTGCGATTCGATCATCAATCCTTCCATGCCCATATCGAATGCTTTCTGGCTAATGTCGTACAAATATTCGCGTTTGCCACCAATGTGACTCGGATCACAGATAATGGGCAAATTCGGCATAATACGGCGCAATTCAATCACTGTTTTCCAGTTGGGGTAGTTACGGTATTCGGTTTCGCGGAAAGGCGTAAAACCGCGGTGAATGGCCACCAGATTTTTAATTCCGGCCTGACTAAGCCGTTCGAACGCTCCAACCCACAGTTGAACATCGGGATTAACCGGATTTTTAACCATCACCACCGCATCGGTACCTCTGACCACATCAGCAATTTCCTGAACGACAAAAGGGCTCGCCGTAGAGCGTGCTCCAATCCACAGCACATCCAATCCAGCTTTCAGGGCTTCTTCGGCATGTTGCGCATTCGCAACTTCGGTTCCAACAGGCATTCCGGTTTCTTCGCGAACCATTTGCAACCATTTCAGACCAATGCTTCCGATACCCTCGAAGCTTCCGGGACGAGTTCGAGGTTTCCAAACGCCACCACGATATACAAATACACGATGATCTTTTGCAAGTTGTTTGGCTGTATCCATAGCCTGCTCTTCTGTTTCGAGGCTGCATGGACCAGCAATAATAAGCGGGTTGTTGATTTGCGGCAACCAGTGCTTAATTGGGTTAATTTCTAATTCTAACGCCATGATTATTTGGTATAAAGTTTAACGATTGTCTTTTCATTTTTTACGAGCGAATCGCCATCTCCGGCTAAAATTCCGCGAATACGGTTGGCATTTTTCATCAAAGCCATCATTTCTTCGGGATCTGATTCAATGCTTTTCCGGAAAGCTTTCAGGTGTTTGATGTAAACGTCGAGCGATTCAACAATGTATTGCTTGTTTTGTTGAAAAATTGGTCCCCACATTTCAGGCGAACTCTTGGCCAAACGAACCGTTGAGTTGAAACCTCCACTGGCCAGATCGAAAATAATCTCGCGGTCTTCTTTATCGAGCACCGCATTGGCCAGCGCAAATGCAGCAGCATGTGGCAGATGCGAGATAAAAGCCGTACTGTGATCCTGCTCGTCGGAAGTCATGTAGGCAATATCCATTCCCAGCACCTGAAATACTTTTTCGGCAAAAGCCAGGTGTTGCGGGCCACATTTTTCCTGATCGCAAATAATGTTGATTTTACCTTCGAATAATCCTTCTAAAGCTGCCGTTGGTCCTGAATTTTCGGTACCCGACATCGGGTGTGCGGCCACATAATTTCTCCGCTTCGGATGATTTTCGACTGCCTGAGCAATCAGCTTCTTGGTTGAACCAACATCAATAACAGTGGTTTGATCCGAAATCAGATCAAGCACTTGAGTCAATGTTTGCAGTACTTTATCGACCGGAATGGCAATAATCACCATATCGGCTTTCGTTACCGCATTTTCCAGCGTGTCAATTCGGTCAATTATTCCCAACCGAAGCGCTTCCTGAGCATTATCAGGATTGGTATCCACGCCCGTAATCTCATGGGTAAATCCGGCTTTCCGAAGATCGATTGCCATCGAACCTCCAATCAGTCCCAAACCAATAACTGTAAGTTTCATATCTGCTATTTTTCAATTTATAACACGCATTAAAACACCGGTTGGTGAGCCTTCGGCATTTACTCAAATGAACATTTTAACAAACGTTGCTTGCCGAAGTGTCGAACCAAAAAAAAGGGCCTCGTTTAGCACGGGACCCTTTTGTAAAATATCTTTTCGTAACAACAAGACATTACCAGCCGATCCCGATTTGAGAACAGAAGTAATAAAACCAATAAAAAAAACTGTTGTTACTTGTACGTTTCATTTTGCTTTCAATATGTGAGCAAATATAGAGTTTTTATTTCAAATCAAAATTTCAGGAAAGAAAAAGAACTACGTATCCGGATTTAATTTCATTAACCCATTCAGAAACCGTATTTTACCTCCTGAGGCTTAACAAATATTTAAAGTTGCCACATCCGATTCACCTTTATTGAATTATTATTTTCCGGGTAATTACCTGTCCTTTTTCGGGTTCGAAAGTAAATAAATACAAGCCCGGAATAAAATTGCTGACATCAATGGCCGTTTGAAACAAATTGGAACCAACGGGGAAATCCTGCATATAAACCTGTTTTCCGGAGGAGTTATAGGCCTTCATTATCAAATTCTCAATGGTATTTTTTGCGCTAATCTCAATGTTTAACTGATTTTTTACCGGATTAGGATAGCAACTCACTTCTCCTGAAGATAGAAGAGTAGGACTGACAGCTGTTTCCCAATCCTGGATGGCCAGATTATCTACAATCCAGCCCCAGCCATGCGAATACGGATCGGAAAACAACCGAAACCTCACCAAAACAAAATCGCCCACGCTGAAATTTCCATTGGCCAGCATATTAATTTCGTGCTTCACGAACAAATCTTTGGTGGGTACCGCAGTACTGTTATTACCCGACATTGAACTATTCCATAATTTGAGCCACGACGGCTGTAAATTGCTGTCGTACCCGTCGGCAAAAGGCTTCCAGGTGCTTCCACCATCCTTTGAACCTTCAACAATGACGTAATCCCAGAAATTCTGGTCTCCAAATTTAGAACCCGCTTCGCCTGGCTCGACCAATGCAATTTCATCAAAAGTCATTTTTCCCTTTTTCAGGATGATCGGGTATTTCAAAATTGTACTGAAATTAAACTCCGCATTATCAGCGTCGGGACTTAGATATGGATGCGCTGAATTCAATGCAGGACTGTCGAACCCGGTTACGGTTGAAATCGTAAAATCGGAACCAATAAAATCAGTATTCGATCCATCAAAATTAGTGACATACCGCTCAACCGGATCTTGAATTCCTTCAATTTTAAAGGTGTTATAACCAGTTAATGGCAAATATCCGATGTTGCTTTGAGAAGAAACATCAGTGGCCACAATCCGATAACTGACAATATCTCCACCTTTGACCGACCCTTTTGGAAAAGTCAGGTTGCCGATGTACCGATCTGCTGAATCGTTGACCAAGGCCAATTCCTGAATGAGTCCACCATTTATAAAGTACTCTACCTTAGCTGACTTTATACCAATATTATCAATTGCCGTAGCTATAATTTTTGCCGTTGGATTTGCTGACAAAAGAAATTTGATTGGATCGTGTGATATGACTGGAGGTGTATGGTCTATTCCGATTGTAAAAGCCAAGTACCTGATGGGCGAATTGGAAGGAAATACAAATGTGCGTTTTTTCACATCCCTGGCCGAAAAATAATACTGAATTTCGCCGGCTTGGGTAGGCTTTACTTTTACATTGAAAATGGCGGGTGAACTTGTTGGCATCAAGCGAACAGAATCCTTTTTCACAAATTTAGTCGATGAGTAAATCAGGAACAACTTGGTTGAATCCAGGTCAAAATCACTCTCAATTTTAGCTTCAACATTGATTGGAGCAGTAACATATTCGATGTCTTTAAGGGGCGTATGTTTGATGGAAACCGATTTCCAACCCATATCATACATGATTGCCAGCGTATTTGGTCCAGGGTTATGATTGGCCTCACCTTTACCCATGGCATGTGTCATTAACGAATTGGGATCGCCAGCCGGATAAGTTGCATCGTTCAAATGATAAATACTTGAACCGCT
>Ga0302293_10001502_pt1 | contig 11448 bp, 9 predicted proteins | sample III_Fen_N2_2_FD_198758 | JGI IMG/M metagenome (GOLD analysis project Ga0302293, IMG submission 198758) | Peat permafrost microbial communities from Stordalen Mire near Abisko, Sweden - III_Fen_N2_2 | ecosystem: Environmental > Terrestrial > Soil > Wetlands > Permafrost | place: Sweden: Abisko... | reverse complement strand
CTAATTCTGAAAACAAGCTGCAAAGTTAATCATTTCCGACGGAATAGAAAAGTTTAAACCGCTTCTTGCAACACTGATTCTTTTTCTTTACTTTTGTTTGACAATTAAAAGGAATTACCCGCCATTTTTAAGTCGGGAAAATAGAAAAAACTGAAAACACATGAGATATGTCAGAATTCACAAAGAAGGACGATTAATATTAGGTTCATTAGCACTAATTTTACTGTTTTTGAATTTATATATTTACACCCAATTCCCATTTGGTGTATTTATTGTAAATATTGTGATATCAGCACTTTTTCTGTTTTTTTTCCTCTATTTTTTCAGAAATCCGCCCCGTAAAGTTTATATCGACGATCCGAGTCTGGTGGTTGCACCAGCCGATGGAACCATAGTAGTAGTAGAACCAACTGACGAATTAGAATATTTTGGTGATCAACGTATTCAAGTTTCAATTTTTATGTCTGTTTTTAATGTTCATGCCAATTGGTATCCAATAAAAGGTACTGTAATTAAGTCAGTTCATCACAGCGGTCGTCATATAGCTGCTTTTCTTCCGAAATCCAGTCACGAAAACGAACGCTCAACGGTGGTTATTGAATCGGAAGGAAAAACTCAGATTCTTGTTCGCCAAATTGCAGGAGCACTTGCACGACGCATTGTGACGTACGCTCATGCCGGTAAAAAATGTCATTTGAACGAACATTTGGGATTCATAAAATTCGGCTCACGCGTGGATCTTTATTTCCCAATCGGAACTGAGATATTTGTAACGGTTGGAGAATCAACTACCGGTAACGAAACGATTATTGCCCGACTAAACGAAGATTAAATGACCCTTCAGGAAGCTCAAAATCAGGTTGACGAGTGGATTAAAACCTATGGAGTCAGGTACTTCGGCGAATTGACCAATATGGCGATTCTTACCGAGGAAGTGGGCGAACTTGCACGCGTAATTGCCCGCACCTACGGCGAACAATCATTCAAAGACAACGAAAAAGAGGCTAATCTGGCAGACGAAATGGCCGATGTGCTTTGGGTGTTGATCTGCTTAGCCAATCAAACTGGAGTAAATCTTACCGAAGCATTTGAAAAAAACATGCAGAAGAAAACAGAGCGAGATAAAACCCGGCATCTGGAAAACAAAAAATTAAGTCAATAGTTGGCAAAAAGCAGTAGGCAGAAAATTCAGCCACCTTCCCGAATTAACCAACTAACAAATAAACCATTCAACTCAAAAACAATATGAGTAAATTCTACGACCTTTTTAAACAATACAATTGCAATATTACTGACGAAGCAGTACGCCAGGATGTTGAGAAAATTTTGGCTGCACATTATGCCGAAAACGACAACACGGAAGTTTACAAACAATGCCTGAGTCAAATTGACCTGACTTCGCTGAACGGAACCGATACTCATGCCGAGATTATCGGGATGGTGAATAAGGTAAATCATTTCAAAGCCAATTTCCCCCAGCTTCCCAACGTAGGAGCCATTTGCGTTTATCCGGCTTTGGTACCTGTGGTTAAGGAGCATCTCCGCGAAAATATCGGTATTGCCGCCGTATCGGCTGGTTTCCCTGCGTCGCAAACTTTTATTGAAGTGAAAGTAGCCGAAACAGCCATGTGTGTGATGGAAGGCGCTACTGAAATTGACGTGGTTATTTCCATTGGTAAATTTCTGGAAGGAAATTTCGAGGAAGTTTACGAGGAGCTTACAGAGATAAAGTCGGCTTGTCGTGAGGCTCATCTGAAAGTAATTCTCGAAACAGGTGCTTTGCAATCGGCCTCCAATATCAAACAAGCTTCCATCTTGGCTATGGCGGCGGGAGCGGATTTCATCAAAACATCGACCGGAAAAATTCCGGTAGCAGCAACAGTTGAAGCCACCTACATTATGTGTCAGGCCATCAAAGAATGGAACGAAAAAACAGGCGTAAAAGTAAGCTATAAACCGGCTGGAGGAATTGTGAGCACCGAAGATGCCGTGAAACATTACACCTTGGTAAAGGAAATTTTAGGCAATGAATGGCTTGATAACACCCGCTTCCGTTTCGGAGCAAGTCGTCTTGCCAATAATCTGCTAAGTTCTATCGAAGGAAAAGAAGTGAAGTATTTTTAATTGAAGATGTTCGATTTTAGATTGACAATTAGCAATCTAAAATCTACAATCAAAAATCTTCAATTAGAAGTCCCTATTCGCTGCGTATTCAGCACATTTTATAAGCGAATTTTTAATATCGCTATCAGCAAAGCCATTGAGTTCTTCGATGGCTTTGTTTTTATAGGCTTCCATTTGCGAAAGTGCATAAGCCACTCCACCCTTGTCGTGGGCAAACTTGGTTATTCGCTGTATGTTTTCAGGAGTGAAATCTTTGGTCACCAACCAGCTTTGAACCTGATCTTTTTCCGAACCGGTAGAATTAAGAATGGCATAAATAAGTGGCAGGGTTACTTTCCCATCCCGAATGTCGTTTCCGGTGGGTTTTCCAATCTGAATATCTTCAAAATAATCAAAAATGTCGTCTTTTATTTGGAAGCAAATCCCCAGATATACACCAAAGTTACGTAAATGCTGACGTTGCTCATCAGTTGCATCCACCGACAAACCGCCAACTTCGGTACAGGTTGCAAACAATAAGGCTGTTTTTTTGCGGATAATGGTGAAATAATTGGCTTCCGAAGCATCGGAAATTTTGGTGTTTACCAACTGCAATAATTCTCCGTCCGAAAGTTGCATTCCAATGGATGCCATGGCCTTAAGAATAGGCAAATTATTGGTTCTGGCCGAACAGCCGAGTGCTTTTGATAAAATGTAATCGCCCGAAAGAATGGCAATTTTATTGGACCAACGCGCGTTGACCGAAGGCTTTCCGCGGCGTTCGAGTGTATCATCCACCACATCGTCGTGAATTAAACTAGCCGTGTGAAGCAGCTCAAGCGAAAGAGCTCCATCAATGGTGGTTTGACTTACGTTGCCACACAATTTAGCCGAAAGAATCACCAGCATGGGGCGAAGTTGTTTCCCGCTTTTCTGAAGCACATAATCATTTACACTTAACAACAAGGGATTGTCGGTGCTCAACGATTCGGCAAACGTTTTATTAAACATTTGCATTTCTTCCAGAATCGGTTTTTTAACGGTGTCAATAAAGCTCATCGGATTGCTCATAAGGTTGTCAATTGCAAAAGTAAACAAATTTGTCGTTGGTTTAACCCTTTGCGTTTTTTTCTGCATTTTTTTTAATTACTTTTACACTCAAAACTATTTTATATACTAACACGTTTGATATTAAATTTGTTTTTTAGATACTTTTAACGACATTTTATTTTTTGAACATCTGGAATCTACTTCCGATCAAAACCGGATGAATTCCAAGCAATCAGCAAAATATCACGATATGAAGAAACTGTTTTTGATTGATGCTTATGCCATCATTTACCGATCATACTACGCTTTTATTCGGAACCCTCGAATTAACTCCAAGGGTTTAAATACTTCCGCCATCTTTGGTTTTGTCAACACGTTGGAAGATATTCTGAAGCGCGAAAAGCCCACGCACATTGCCGTGGCTTTCGATCCCAAAGGAAAAACATTCCGCCACGAGGCCTACGAGCTTTACAAAGCGCAGCGAGAAGCAACTCCCGAAGATATCCGGTTGGCAGTGCCCATTATCAAAGATTTGATTAAAGCGTATAACATTCCGGCACTCGAAGTTCCGGGTTTTGAGGCTGACGATGTTATCGGAACTATGGCAAAGCTGGCTGAGAAAGGAGGTTTCGATGTGTTTATGCTGACGCCCGACAAAGATTACGGGCAGTTGGTTTCCGACCATATTTTCATGTACCGGCCGAAGCATACCGGCGGATTTGAAGTGATGGGTCCGAACGAAGTAAAAGCAAAATATGAATTGGACAGTCATGAACAGGTAATCGATTTGCTTGGACTGATGGGCGATGCCTCCGATAACATTCCCGGTTGTCCCGGCGTGGGGGAGAAAACCGCCGTTAAACTGTTGAAGGAGTTTGGCAGTATCGATGCATTGCTCGAAAGAACCTCCGAACTGAAGGGAGCACTTAAAACCAAGGTGGAAGAGAACAAGGAATTAATCATTTTCTCGCGTTTTTTGGCAACCATTAAAATTGATGTTCCTATTACTTTCGATGAAAAAAGCTTAGAACTCGAACCGCGCAACGAGCCGGAGTTAAGGGCTTTGTTCGATGAGCTGGAGTTTCGCACCATGTCGGCAAAGTTGGGAAGCACTCCATTCACTTCGCTTCCGCCCGACCAACACCAGCAACAAGCCGTAACTTTCGCCAAACCCAAAGCAAAACCACACGGACAAATGTCGTTATTCGATGAGGATAATTCGACGGAAGTGCAGACCACTGAATCCAAGACAATTACTCAAACGCAGGAGCTACAGCTCCCTGACGAGAATTTTACCGGATTGAGGTCTATCAACGAGACTCCGCATAAATACATATTGGTCGATACCAAGGTGAAACGCATGGATTTGATTTCCAAACTGTTCATGCAAAAGTCATTCTGTTTCGATACGGAAACTACTGGGCTGGACATGTTCACTTCCGATTTGGTTGGCATGTCGTTCAGTTTTGTGCCCCACGAAGCATACTACGTGACCCTTCCCGCCGACAAGCAGGAAGCAGCTCAGGTTTTGCATGAATTCAAAGCCGTTTTTGAAAACGACAGAAACGAAAAAATCGGTCAGAACATCAAATTTGATCTGTTGATGTTGCAGCAATACGGCATCAACCTGAAAGGTAAATTATTTGATACCATGATTGCTCATTACCTGATTCAGCCTGAATTGCGCCACGGAATGGATTACCTGGCTGAGATTTACCTGAATTACCGCACCATCCATTTCGAGGATTTAGTTGGCACGAAAGGTAAAAATCAGATTGACATACGGTTTGTCGATTTGGATAAACTCTGCGATTATGCCGCCGAAGATGCCGATATTACCTTCCGACTCAAACAAATTTTGGAACAGGAATTAAAACAAAACAACCTCGAAAACCTGTTCTACGAAATTGAAATGCCTTTGATGCGGGTGCTGGCCATTATGGAACACACCGGAGTGCGTATCGATGGCGAGGCTTTGAGCCAAAGTTCGGTGATACTAACCAACGAAATGTTGAATCTGGAAAAAGAAATTCACGATTTGGCCGGGTATGACTTCAATGTGAGTTCGCCCATGCAAGTTGGCGAAATTCTTTTTGATCGGCTGAAGTTGGACGACAAAGCTAAGAAAACCAAAACTGGTCAGTATTCCACTTCCGAAGATGTGTTGGAAAAAATTCGTTCCAAACACCCAATTATCGGGAAAATTCTGGACTATCGGGGACTGAAAAAGCTGCTCAGCACGTATATCGATGCATTGCCGCAATTAATCAGTCCGGTAACGGGTAAGGTTCACACGTCATACAATCAGACGGTTGCTGCCACCGGCCGACTGAGCTCAACCAATCCAAATCTTCAAAACATCCCAATTCGCGATGCACAGGGCAAGGAAATCCGCAAAGCCTTTATCCCCGACGATGGTTGCTTGTTTTTCAGTGCCGATTATTCACAGATTGAGCTCCGCATTATAGCTCACCTGAGCGGCGATCAAAACATGTTGGAAGCCTTCAACAGCGGACACGATATTCATACGGCCACAGCTGCAAAAATATACAAAATTCCAATTGAAGAAGTTAGTTCGGACATGCGCCGGAAAGCCAAAACCGCCAATTTTGGAATTATCTACGGCATCTCTGTTTTCGGACTGTCGGATCGGTTGAGCATTCCACGCGCGGAAGCCAAGGAGCTGATTGATGGTTATTTTGCCACATATCCCGAAGTAAAAAAATACATGGATGCTAGCATTCAGCGTGCCAAGGAAATGGGTTACGTGGAAACTTTGCTGGGACGTAAACGATTCCTGCCCGACATCAATTCGCAGAACAGCATTGTGCGTGGTTTTGCCGAACGAAATGCCATCAATGCACCGATTCAAGGCACGGCAGCCGATATTATCAAAATAGCGATGGTACGAATCCAAAATCGATTGGAAAAGGAAAACCTGCAATCTAAAATGACCATGCAGGTACACGATGAGTTAAACTTTACCGTACCCAACGATGACCTCGAAGTACTTCAAAAAGCAGTTATTGAAGAAATGGAAAATGCCATCAAACTTCAGGTGCCCCTTATTGCCGACTGCGGCGTGGGAGCCAACTGGTTGGAAGCGCATTGAGACCGAATAGCTTTGTGTTTCAGCTCACAAACGATGTGTTGACTTGATGTTCCAAAATGGAACATCAAGTTTGTGTAGCACAAAAATTAATGTTAAAATCAGGAATGATATCATAACTATTATTCCTGATTTTTCACATAACTGCTTAAATTATTGATGATTTTCCTCGATTCTTTTCAATGATTTAAGAGCAGACAATCTCACTTCCGGACTTTTATCAAAATTTGCTACCTGTTTAAGTGCTTCTAAATCTTTTAGTTTTATTGTCGCTTGTTTGCGAATTTCTGCAACCTTATCGAAAAGTGCTACAGACTTAAGACCATCCTGGTCAGTCAATAAGGCAACGGCAGATAAGCGAATGCCTGAATTCTTGTCAAATAAAGCTACCTGCTTAATCGTGTTTTGGTCTTTCAATAAATCCACCGCTTCTTTACGAACATCATCATTCTTGTCGAAAAGTGCCACAGTATTGATCGAATTATCATCTTCTAAATTATCTATGGACTTTATTTCAGTATTTTCGACTATTTTTTCATCTTTAACCGCTGTCTTTTTATCAGGCACATTTCCCCTAATGGTTATTGTAACATCTTTTGTATTGCTCAATCCCGGGGCAGATGAAATCACTCTGGAAGTAGTGGTGGTAGTTGTGAAAGGCTTTGAACTAAATGTTGCCATATTAGAGAAAAGATCAGAGAATTGCTTACCTTGAAGTCCAGCCATTCCAGGCATTCCTGACATACTTTTTTGAAGTACGTCACCCATTAGTTCAGAAATCAAATTGTCACTTAGAACCGAAACAGCCAGAACAGAAAACCTTTGCGTTTGTTCCATCGATGGTTTCTCTTTTCGTAGTTCGTCCATCTTTACTTTGATTTTTGAGAAATTATCAACAGTATTTTTGATGGTCTGACGTGAAACAGACGAAATAAAAGCATCGCTTAACTCGAAACCTGCAATGTTTTGTTGATTTGCTTTTATATCCAAAGTCGTAAAAGCATTAACCAAATCTTTCTTCAAGGTAGTAGTGCTATAATTTTCTAATATTTTATTCAGCTTTTTAATAGTATTGCCCAGTCCGTTCGAAAAATCTGTCATTCCTTTTTGAATTTCTGCATCCGAAGTGGATTGATTCATTCCAAAAGTGTAGGTGTTATTTCCGGATTTAATTCTTACAGAATCTTTGAGTGTATTTCCACTTGAAGTTTTTTCCGGTAATAAGCTTTCAATAGCACTTGCAGAATTTTGAGGTTCTTGCAAATCCGTTTTTTTCTCAACATAGCGAACTTCGCTTTTACCGGTAGTGAAACATAGCAACGTAAAAACGCCGATAAAGAAAGGTAAAATCAATGCACGGCGAAGCGTTGCATAACGGAGATTAAATTTGTTTTTCATCATAATAAATCGTTTTTTTGTAAATGAATTATTGAAACCATTGGCTAAATACGGATTGTTTTCCATCACCTCTTCCAGGATAATGCTTTGGTAACTGTAGAGCTCTTGCCCTTCGTCCAGCACGCTGCGGTCGGCATGAAATTCGCTTACGTTTCGCAGCTCGTTGCGAACCCACCATAATACCGGGTTAAACCACAGCAGGCGGACAAGCACTTCCATCATAAATACATCGATATAGTGGCGATGCTTGATGTGCCATTGCTCGTGCTTGAGTATCATGTCTAATTTGGAACCTGTGAGGTTTGGACTCAGAAAAATGATTTTGTAAAACGAGAACGGAGTTGGTATTTCGTCATTTTCAACCAGTTCAAAGCCATCCTTTGTCGTGAGTTTTCCTCCGCGTTTCAACGCCAAAATCCTGATCAACTGGATTAAAAGCGATATAAACAAAATGCAGGTCACAGCAATGTAAATCCCCAATACAATATTTGGTACTGTGAGCAATTCGGCATAACCGGTGTTTTGAGTTGTTTTGGCTGGTGCCACCGAAGCCGGGGTTGATGCAGTTGGAACGATGGTCCTTGGAGAAGCGCTTAATACAACAGGCTGCACTTCTATCTCCACAATTTGAGCCGGCGGCGTGTAAACCACGATGTTGAACTGTGAAATCAACAAACCCACAAGTGCAATGGACAACAAATACACGCGGCAGTTATTGAACGATGTTTTTTCACGAAACAAAAACCAATAGAAAACGACCATTAATGCCGAAGCAATAACATATTTGCCAATAGGCAATCCTAAGGTTAACAATTCTGGATTCATGGCTCTTGGTTTTTATTTTCGTTTAATATCTGTATAATACTCTCAATTTCCTTTTTGGACAGTTTTTCTTTTTGAGCAAAAAACGAAATCATTGAACGAAGCGAGCCTTTGAAAAAGGTATTTTTTACTCCGGACATAAAACTCTCCATGTATGCTTCGCGAGAGATGAGTGGATAATACTGGTGACTTTTTCCGTAACTTTTGTAATGCACAAAACCTTTTGTTACAAGAATGCGCATAAAGGTGGATACCGTATTGTATGCCGGCTTTGGTTCGGGCAATTCAGCCAAAATGTCGTTGACAAATCCTTCCTTTTTGTCCCACAGTACGTTCATTAATTGTAATTCTACTTTGGTTAGCTCTCTGGTTACTTCCATGATTTGATATTTTTAATTAATTGACAGTGCAAATGTATAACTAATATTTTAATTTCACTACTAAATAGTTAGTCTGTGCTAATGTTTAACTATAAATTTATTTTGGTTTCAGTATAAATCCAAAATTATCCTCATTTTCCGTAGCAACAGATTGAAAATTAATGATTTTTAATACAATCTAATAAAACAATTGTATAGCGCTGTAATATAATAGTTTGAGCAGTTAAATTTATTGTAAAAGAGTCGATTTTATGTAGAATATATTATAAATAGATATTTTGAATGCTACTTAAATGATAGCATTAATAAGTTTGTAATATATTTGCAGAAATAATTCTCTAATCAATGAAAATCAACTCGAAAATACGTTACGGTTTACGCACAATTATCGAAATTGCAAATCATACCGACCCAAATGGTATATTGCAAAAAGATATTGCCAAAAACCAACATATTTCGTTGAAATACCTGGACAGCATTATTTCAGCATTGAAGATTAAAGGATTAGTGGCAAACTCAAAGGGACGTGGTAGCGGCTACATTCTTACATGCGAGCCAAAAGATATAACTATGTTGGATATTTACACTGCATTTGAACAAATTGTTGTAGTTGAGTGTATTAATAATAAAAGTTTGTGTGAAAGGAACACCCATAACTGCAAAGCTCAGAATTATTGGATGGAATTCAGTATTGACTTTAGAAAAATTCTTTCTAAAAAAACATTGGCAGAGGTTATTCAGGAAACTTATTATGAATGTAAAGATGTGGAGTTGGTTCAGGAATCATAGAACATCATTTTTTTTATTATTCAATACTACCAATATTATAGTATTGATAACATTGGTAGCAATAAATAAAAATATATATTAGGATATAACATTATTTTTTTGAAATTCAATCCTATCAATTATATAGTATTAATAATATAAGTAGCATTGTAAAATTAAGAATACAAAACCACTTAAAAACACAATTTTATGACTAAAACACATTTCTCAACCTTGTGTATATCACTTATAATAAGTCTGATATGTGCCACAAGTATTCAAGCTCAAACCTTGAAGCTGAATCCAAAAACATTCAGCATGACAATTTCTGGAACTACCAACGTACATAACTTTGATTCGAAAGTGACTCAGGCAAGTGGCGAATTGGTTATTAGCGACAAAAAAGCCCAATCACTTGTTATTGAAATTCCGGTGAAAGGAATTAAAAGTAATGAAGGTTTGATGGACAAAAAAACGTATGAAGCATTTTCTGCTGATAAAAATCCGACGATTACGTTTCACTCTACTGAAATCAATAACCTGACTGTAACAGACAATGACATTGCCGTTACTGTTACTGGCAATATGACTATTGCAGGGGTTTCTCGAAAAGTGACATTAACAGCAACAGGCAAGATTATAAAACCTGGTGTATATGAATTTAAAGGAACTATTCCGGTAAAAATGACAGATTACAAAATGAAACCTCCAACTGCCATGCTTGGCTTAATGAAAGTGGGCGACGATGTAAAACTCAAATACACAGTCACATTTGAAGGTTCAGCCGTAAATTGATGCATCTCTCATACAACTATATTAAAAAATGATTTTAAACAATAAATTGAAAGCAAAATGAAAAAATCGATTCTAACTCTTGCAGCTGTAATTTTTACTAGCAGCACTATGTTTGCTCAGTTACGTGCAACTGATCAGACCGGTATTAATGTATTTGAAACTGCGAAAACGGATGTGCCGTTTACCGGACCAAAAGTGGATTTTGGGGCGTCTATCTCAATGCCTTACATGGCACTGGTAAATTCAAATAGCGTTACAAATCAGGACCCTGTAACTAATACACAAGCATTGTTTAAAAACTCTCCTAACTTTGCTTTATCCATGGCAAATTTGTATTTGAACAGTTATCTGGCTGATGGAATTACGCTTAATGTTACGTTGTATTTGGCTTCGAAACACCACAACGAAACCTGGGTAAAAGGTGGTTATGTTCAGTTTGATAAAATTCCATTTATCAAATCGGAATTGTTGGATAACATTATGAAATACACAACCATTAAAGTTGGACAGATGGATGTAAACTACGGTGACTCACATTTCCGTCGCTCGGATGGTGGTAATGGCATGTATAATACATTTATGGAAAACTATATTATGGATGAATTTGCTACTGAAATTGGTGCTGAAGCTGATGTCAACTACAATGGTTTGGTTGGTGTGCTCTCGGTTACTAACGGAAACCTGAACCCAAGTCTTGCTTACATTGATGTAAATCAGGCTTCGGCAAAATATTCGAACGGACTTCATAACCCTTCTTGGATTGCAAAAATTGGGTATGACAAGCAACTATCGGATCAATTCCGCGCCCGTTTGACAGGTTCGATTTATTACACAGCTGGAGCTTTGTCGAACACATTGTTTGGTGGTGACCGTACTGGTTCCAACTACTCTGCCATCATGTATAATGCTGCACCGGGAACAGGTACTGCTTTTGGTGGTCGTTTCAATCCAGGGTTAACAGATCAGTTGACTACTCTCATGGGCAACTTGTTCCTAAAGTATAAACCGTCAGAAGGAGTAGCT
>Ga0302293_10001498_pt1 | contig 11468 bp, 5 predicted proteins | sample III_Fen_N2_2_FD_198758 | JGI IMG/M metagenome (GOLD analysis project Ga0302293, IMG submission 198758) | Peat permafrost microbial communities from Stordalen Mire near Abisko, Sweden - III_Fen_N2_2 | ecosystem: Environmental > Terrestrial > Soil > Wetlands > Permafrost | place: Sweden: Abisko... | reverse complement strand
TTGAATCAGTTCACGTGCAATTCGAACATACTCATCCGGTATTAATTGCTCAGCTCTCGTGTTGCGGTCAATTTGCAGCTGTTCAAGGAGTTCCTCAACCTGCTTCTTGCCGTCGGGGAAAAGTCCGCTTGTAGAAAGTGAATTCAGGAGCGTTTTTCTTCTCTGTGAAAAAGCTGCGTTTACCAGCGGAAAGAGCGCGCTCGGAGCTGACTGCAGAACGCCGCGGTTCGTAAAACGAATCACAACCGACTGCGTATGAGGCGCCGGATGAAACGATTTCGAGTCAAGTTCAAATAATATTTCTTTGGTTCCGAAAAGACTCGACATGATGGAAAGCGGTCCGTAATGTTTGCTTCCCGGATTGGAAAACACGCGGTCACAAGCAGCCGCCTCAACCGTGAAAACCATTGTTCTTACATCATCCCATTCACGAAACAGCTTCATCATAATAGGCGTCATTACATAGTACGGCAGATTGGAAACAACGATATCCGTTTTCCCGGATGCATCGAATATTGATTTTTGGGAAAGTTTCAGAAAATCCTGACAGATGATCTTAACATTCTCCCGATCCAGCAGCGTCTCCCGGAGAGCATCCAGGAGATGATTGTCAATTTCAACAGCATTTACAAAACGCGCCTGCTCCGCCATTATTTCCGTCAGTGCCCCGAGACCGGATCCTATTTCAAGAACTGCATCATTCGATGTTATTCCTGCGGCCTGTACAATGTCCCGGGCTGCTTCCTCATCTATTAGAAAATTCTGCCCCAGACTATGTGTCGGAAGAATGATGTGCTTTTTTATGAGCTCAATACATCTCTTCTTATCCATTAGCTAAAATACCTTACGCCAGCTTTGAATATTTGCTGGTCCTTTATACCCGGAATATTTTTAGCAATTGATTCACCAACTCTTTCAGAGTGCCCCATTTTCCCGAAGATCCGGCCGTCAGGACTGACAATGCCTTCCACCGCCTGTGCCGATCCATTCGGATTAAAAAAGGTATCCATAGTCGGCTCTCCACTGTCATCTACATATTGTGTTACGATCTGTCCGCTTTTAAAGAGTTCAGAAATATGTTCACTGGAAGCATAGAAGCGTCCCTCACCATGAGATATTGGAATCTGATAAAGTTCACCGGATTTAGTAAGCGACAGCCAAGGTGATTCATTGGCTACTACTTTAGTCGTAACATATCCGGATTGGTGACATCCGATACGGTTAAAGGTAAGTGTTGGACCGTCCGGTTCCAGCGGCAGGATATCTCCGTAAGGAAGAAGTCCTAACTTAATGAGCGCCTGAAAACCATTGCATATTCCAAGCATAAGTCCGTCACGGTTGTGAAGCAAATCGCGCACAGCTGCAGTTATATATGGATTTCGAAATGCCGTTGCAATAAATTTGCCGGATCCTTCCGGCTCATCGCCGCCGGAAAACCCACCGGGAATCATGATCAGATTAGCCAGTGCAATTCGCCGGCTCATCTCAAAAAGGGACTCGGATATTTCTTTCGATGTGCGGTTGCGGATCACCATCACATCAGCGATTGCACCTGCCTTAGTAAAAGCATCTGCTGAATCATATTCACAGTTTGTACCGGGGAAAACAGGAATGAATACTACGGGTTTCGCACCGAAGAATCCGCCGCCGAACGGTACAAATTTCCTGATACTTCCGATATATTCAATGGGTGCCTGTAATGGCGTTTCGACAGTCTCTGTCGGAAATATCGGTTCAAGTGTAGAAGTGAAAGACTTCTGGGCATCTGCGATGGTTATCAGCTGTCCATTCCATGTTATTGCTTCACTGAGCACAGAATGACCAATATATCTGGCGCTCACCATTTCAAGCTTGTCAATTGCATTGCTGTCACGAACACTGACAAGCATGACTCCGAAGGACCGGCTGAACATGTATTCCATTGAAAGATTGTCGGCAAACTGAAATCCGATATGGTTTCCCATGCACATTTGAGCTATTCTTGCCGCAATCCCTCCCTGACGGACAACCGCACAGGTAAGAAGTTGTCCGCGGCTGCCAATTTCCGTTAATGCGCTGAATATACGCAGCACATGGTCTTTACTGTATAAGCCTAAAGAATCCTTACGTATTGTAATAGCAAATACTCTCTGGCCTACAGAAGAAATCGTTGACGAGACAACCCGTTCGACTGTCGTTGTCGCAACAGCAAATGAAACAAGGGTAGGCGGTACGTTCAGATCATTGAATGTTCCTGACATACTGTCTTTCCCGCCTATGGACGGCGTTCCATAGTCCAACTGTGCCTGATAAGCTCCCAATAAGGCCGCAGTAGGTTTACCCCAGGATACATCGGTTTGCATGCGTTCAAAGTACTCCTGGAATGTAAGGCGTGCTTTCAGCGGATTACCGCCCATCGCAGCAATTTTCATAAGGGATTCGACCACAGCATAGTAGGCACCATGGAAAGGACTCCACTCCGACAGCTGAGGGTCAAAACCATAACTCATCATTGATACGGCATTTGTTTCTCCACTCAACACTGGTATTTTTGATACCATTCCTTCTTCCGGAGTCATTTGATACTTCCCTCCAAAAGGCATAAGTACCGTGCGTGCTCCGATTGTAGAATCAAAACGCTGTGCCAGTCCTTTTCTTGAGCAGGTGGAAAGTGAAGATAGCGTACCCTTCAAAGATGACACAAAATCTCCCGTCACAAAGCCTTCCGTCCGGGTATCAGGGAACATCCTGTTCATATCCGGCATTTGTACGATGGCTTTTGCATAAGAAGGCGCACCATTAGTTTCAATAAAAGACCGGGGAAGATCTACTATGGTGTTTCCTCTCCACTTCATGACCATGCTCGGCTCTTCAGTGACAACAGCCACCTGTACCGCTTCAAGGTTCTCCTGTGCGGCATAGGAAAGAAACGTCTCTCTATTTTTCTCTTTGATAACAACCGCCATTCTCTCCTGTGACTCGGAGATCGATAGTTCCGTACCGTCAAGTCCTTCATACTTCTTGGGGACAGCATCGAGATCAATACACAGACCATCTGCAAGTTCTCCGATTGCAACGGATACACCGCCGGCGCCGAAATCGTTGCAGCGAAGAATAAGCTTGGATACTTTGGGATTCCGAAATAGACGCTGGATCTTTCTTTCGGTAGGCGGATTGCCTTTTTGGACCTCAGATCCGCAGGTAATAACGGATTTCTCGTCATGCACTTTGGATGATCCGGTTGCTCCTCCGATACCGTCACGGCCGGTACGTCCTCCGAGAAGAATTACGATGTCACCTGGTTTCGGGCATTCACGTACAATCGAAGATGCCGGCGCGGCACCTATTACTGCACCGATTTCCATACGTTTTGCCACATATCCCGGATGATACAGTTCGTCAACCTGACCGGTTGCAATTCCTATCTGGTTGCCGTATGAACTATAACCGGCAGCCGCAGCGCGGACGATTTTTTTCTGGGAAAGTTTGCCGGGAAGCGTCTCTGAAAGCGGCACACGCGGATCCCCCGCACCGGTGACGCGCATAGCCTGGTAGACGTATGACCGGCCGGATAAAGGATCACGTATGGCACCTCCCAGGCAAGTCGCTGCACCGCCGAAAGGTTCAATTTCTGTGGGGTGGTTATGTGTCTCGTTTTTGAACATGACAATATAATCTTCAAGAACACCGTTGACCTGTATGTTTACACGGATCGAACAGGCGTTGATTTCATCTGATTCATCGAGATCAGCAAGCTTTCCGTCTCGCTTCAATGAACGCATTGCCATCGTAGCCAGATCCATAAGACAGACCGGTTTGGAATCAATACGATCCCCGAAAATATCTTCACGCTTCTGCAGATAATCCTCATATATGGAAGACATGCGCGATGAGATTTCCGTCAGCGGATCACTGAATGAAACATCGGTAAGTTCCGTAAGAAACGTTGTGTGCCGGCAATGATCGGACCAGTATGTGTCCAGAACCCTGATTTCTGTTATTGTCGGGTCCCGTCCGGTCTGCAGAAAATATTCCCGGGTAAACAGAAGGTCTTCAATGGACATGGCAAGACCCATATCGCTTCGCAGGGTCTCCAGCTGTTCTTTTGAAAATGATGAAAACCCGTGAATATCAGAAACATCGGACGGAACATCCAGAATATCTTCCAAAGATTCCGGTTTGTCCAAAGATGCCGATCTGGATTCTACCGGGTTAATCAGATATTTGGAAATGGAGGCTTTCTGGTCTGCAGACAATGAACCATAAAAAGCCAGAACACGTGCGGTTCGAACCAGCGGCTTGTCTTTGCAGGTAAGAATCTGCACGCATTGGGCAGCCGAATCGGCTCGCTGGTCAAATTGGCCCGGCAGAGATTCAATGGCAAGTACAAAACAGGCGTCCGACAGATCAACGGTCTCCTCAAATACATGATCGACCGGCGGTTCAGAAAAAACGGTTGATTTTGCAGCCGGATATTCTTCGGCTGTAAGTCCGGTCACATCATAACGGTTCAAAACCCGCACACCTGTGACGGATGCTATTCCCAAATCACTGGATATTTCTTTGCACAAGCCATCGGCCTCTACGGCAAATGCCTTCTTTTTCTCAACGAAAATTCGACGAACCTGTGTTGTATCGAGCATGTTGACCTCCTCCAAAATGTGAAATATAAGGTCTTATGTTAATTTTTCGGCAATCTGCGTAATCATGTCTGCATTTACTTTGAGAAATCGCTTCAACCCTTCCGCATCAAGCGACCCATGACTGAGTCTTGCCTGATCATACAGGTGAAGTGCAAGTCTGGACAGCTGTTCCTGATCTTCGGCAATACCATAAATGCCGCGAAGGCGAAGAACCAACGGGTGGTCGCTGTTGAGAACCAGATCCTTCTGCTGGGGAAACATCGTGTCAAGATCCTTATATGGATCGTCCTCGGCACCGGTACGCATTTTTTCAAATTGCTTCTTCATTTCATTCATTCGGCGGGCTTCTTCTGTCTCCTGGATAAATGCGGGTAACTGATCCGCGCCGAGAGACACAACTGAAATGTGCAGCTGCTCATCTCCTGAGGCCTTTCTGAAAATTTCCTGCAGAATCTTCTGCTCTTCTTCCGTTCCGGCCTCACCCTCAAATTCCGCATCCACACGTTTAAAGTGGATTTTCGGATATTTGTATTCAAGGAAAGAGATGAAATTATTATCCAGCTCTTCATTCAGAATAATCACATCATATCCTTTTTGTTTGGCAATTTCCACGTAGGCGGCCTGCTGATCCGGTGCCTGTGTGTAGCGAACCGTATCTTTTGACTCTGTAAGCTCTGTCATCGTATGATACGTACCATCTACGGTCTTGAATAGACATATATCTTTCACTTTCTCATAGAACTTGTCATCTTTCAGCATGCCGAATTTCACGAAAATGCTGATATCCGTCCAATAGGCCTCATACGATGTGCGGTCCTGCTTGAAAACTTCACTGAGCTTATCCGAGACCTTACGGACGATATGCGTAGAGAGCTTCTTCACGTATTCATCCTGCTGAAGAGCGGATCTCGAAACATTCAGCGGAAGATCAGAGCAGTCCAGACAGCCGCGGAGCAGGAATAAAAACTCCGGGATTACCTCTGCCAGATTGTCGGCAACAAATACCTGATGATTGTATATTTTGATACGGCCTTCGAGAGACTCATATACATTGTTCGTTTTGGGAAAATAGAGAATTCCCTGCAGTGTGAACGGATAGTCCATATTCAAATGAATCCAGAAAAGCGGATCACGCATATCCATAAACACTTCGTGGTAGAAATTCTTATATTCTTCGTCCGTACAGTCTTTTGGAGATTTGGCCCAGAGGGGTGTCTTTGTATTAAGCGGCAGGTTCTCGTGAAGATACGGTGTAAATTCTTCGCCCTTCTCTTCTTTCTCCAGCCGTTCTTTCTCTTCGCTTTCTTTGTGCAAAAGATCAGCTGCAACATCAGAAAAGTAGAGGTCATAGGGCATGAAGGAACAGTACTTCTTCAGAATGTCACGAATTTTACCTGCATTGAAAATACCCTTCGCTTCATCTGATAAATAGAGCGTGATCGTGGATCCGCGATCCGTCCGTTCCGACTCGGAAATTGTATATTCCATGCCGTCTTCCGATTCCCATCGCACGGACTGTTCTGCAGACTGCCAGGACTTCGTATCGATACTGACTTTATCGGCAACCATAAAAGCGGAATAGAATCCAAGTCCGAAATGACCGATAATACCGCTCTTATCCGTCGACTGTTCTTTGTATTTCTCAACAAAATCCATAGCTCCGGAGAAAGCGATCTGATTAATATATTTTTCAATTTCTGTAGCTGACATTCCGATACCGTTGTCAGAGAAAGACAGCGTGCCGTTTTCTGAATCAAAGTCAACATCCATGCGAAATTCCGTTCCGGATATTTCGTCATTTGCTTCGCCCAGTTCAACCAGCCGCTTATATTTTGAAATCGCGTCAGATGCGTTTGAAATCAGCTCTCGGACGAAAATGTCATGATCGGAATACAGCCACTTTCGGATGATCGGGAAAATGTTTTCTGTCGTTACTGTTACTTTACCTGATTTGATTGACATAAATGAACCTCCTGTATGTGTATATCTCTATTTTCCAGCTTATTCATTCGAATCGGATTTATGAGAAGCAATATACATCTGAACAATCCGTTGGTAATATTCAGAAATTCGATGCAGATCCATATTCTGAGCAGATGAAAATTCTTCATTTTCGACAGCGTGAACCGGAAGAATATCAAACGGCGAACTTGTTACAAAGAGCGCCGGCGAGCCGTTGTGATTTGGATCGCTGTCTCGTAAGGCGATAAGTTCTTCCAGCGAGAACATTGCCTCTTTATAAACCAGACCCGCCTGTCTAACGGCCTGAAGGACGTATTTGCGGGTAATGCCGATAAGTATCAGCTCTTCCGGAGGTGAATATACGGTTCCTTTCAGAAGAACAAAAAAGTTCGATCTGCTTCCTTCGGTAATTTTCCCGGAATGATCCGTAAGCAGTACTTCATAAGGCAGCCCGAATGAAGACGGTGTCTGCAATTTCTCAGCAACAGTCATTTTATATGCCTGTCGAAATATTTTCACATGGGGGTCCAGACGTTCCCAGGTAAGAACGGATGTTGCTATGCCGTCCCGGTTAAGATCTTTCGTCGGATAAAACACGTGTGAAAAATGAATAAGAATACGAGCCGTCGTAACTACGACACGAATATTGCCGTCCTCTTCTTCCAATCCGGCTTCGTGAATCAAACCGACCGCATCGTCGTATATTTTCTCTGTATTGATCTGGAAATTTTCCTTCTTCTGAATGGACATCAGAAGCCGGAGCATATGATCTTCATAAAATAGAAGAATCCCTTTCTGAAAACGAATCGATTCATAGTAAATTAAATCATCTATGGGTTCAAACAGCGATCTGCCTTCGTCGGATGCATACAAAACCTTATGACCGTTGCAATAGCAATATTCGCCGGAAGGGTTTTCCAGCATTGGGAATGACATATGAGCCTCCTATTCCTTTGACTGAAAAGACACCCGTACGGATGTCATGAATATCTCTATTTAAAAGAATCCCTTCAGTACTTTGATTTTACCCTAGTCTGCCGAACCCGTAAAGTCTGAAAATCCGATATATGCAATGACTTTCTTTTTACTTGTCTTGCATGCGTTCAAAGATTACAATAATAAAAGTTGACGAATGCATTTTCGTCTGATAAAATTATCGCAACTATACAGTTATGTGCATATTTATACATTTTGGAGGAGATTATTATGGCTAAAGAAAAAATATTGCTCGCATATTCAGGAGGTCTCGATACTTCCATTATTATCCCATGGCTATTGGAGCACTATGACTGTGAAGTCATCGCGATGGCCGGCGAAGTCGGTATCGGCGTCGATGAAGCATTCCTGAAACAAAAGGCTTTGAATTGCGGTGCATCCGCCTGCTTTGTAGAAGATATAGCAGAAGAATTCATTACTGATTACATTTATCCGACCATGAAAGCCGGAGCCGTTTACGAGGGCAAATATCTTCTCGGTACATCTTTTGCTCGTCCCGTTATTGCAAAGAGAATGGTCGAAGTAGCCCGCCGTGAAGGATGCACGACGATTGCCCACGGATGCACCGGCAAAGGCAATGATCAGGTTCGTTTCGAGCTCACTGTGAAAGCTCTTGCGCCTGAACTCAAAATCATTGCACCCTGGCGTTTGTGGGATATCAAGTCCCGTGATGAAGAAATCGATTATGCAAACGAGAGAAATATTCCTGTTCCGGTAACAAAAAAAGACAATTATTCGATGGATGAGAACCTCTGGCATCTTTCCCATGAAGGAATGGATCTGGAAGATCCGGCGAACGAACCGAAGTACGAATCCATCCTGAAGCTCATGGTCTCTCCGGAAATGGCTCCCGACGAAGCGACTTATGTGGAACTTTCTTTTGAAAAGGGTATTCCCGTAGCGGTCGACGGTAAGAAAATGGCTCCCGTTCCGATGCTGAAGTACCTAAATGAAGTCGCAGCGAAGAACGGCGTAGGTATTGTCGACATGGTCGAGAATCGACTGGTCGGCATGAAATCCCGCGGCGTATATGAGACTCCGGGCGGAACTGTTATGTACGCAGCTCACCGCGAACTTGAATTGCTGACACTTGACCGTGACACGCTGCATTACAAAGATCTCATTGCACAGCGTTTTGCCGAACTTGTTTATTTCGGCCAATGGTTTCATCCTCTGCGTGAGGCCCTCTCTGCGTTCGTTGACACAACACAGCAGACGGTAACAGGTTCAGTGCGTTTGAAGCTCTACAAGGGCAACTGTATGCCCGCAGGATCGACATCACCCTTCTCATTGTACGATGAAGCGATCGCTACCTTCGCTGAAGATGATGTATATGACCAGAAAGATGCAACCGGATTCATCAATTGCTTCGGGCTTCCGCTGAAAGTCGTTGCCAATATGAAGAAAAAGAACGGTCTACTCTGATACAAATGAATGCAACCCGTAAAGGAGACAGGAACTGTGAGCAAGAAAATGTGGGACGGACGCTTCCAAAAAGAAACGGACTCTGCTGCCAATGATTACAACACCTCTCTCCCGTTTGACTGCCGCATGTATGCACAGGATATCAAGGGAAGTATGGCTCATGCCCAAATGCTTCAAAAGCAGGGAATTATTCCCGGAAGTGACGCGGATGCCATATTGACCGGACTCGCACAAATCCGCAAGGATATTGATTCCGGCACATTGACCTTTGATTCGGATGCGGAAGATATTCATATGTTTATCGAAGAAGAACTTACGGAAAGAATCGGTGATGCCGGCAAAAAACTTCATACAGGCCGGAGCAGAAACGATCAGGTGGCTCTGGATATTCGTCTGTATCTAAAAGATGAAGCAAAAATCATCCGGCCTCTTCTTATGTCTTTGTACCAGACGCTGATTGCAAAGGCAAATGAAAATATTACAACCATTATGCCTGGGTACACGCACCTGCAGCGGGCTCAGCCGATTACGCTGGCTCATCATTTGTGTGCATACATTCAGATGATCAAACGCGATGTTACAAGACTTGACGATGCAGTAGCACGTATGGATGAGTCACCTCTGGGTTCAGGGGCATTGGCGGGCACAACGTATCCGCTCGACCGTTCCTTCGCGGCGCATGAGCTCGGATTTGCCGGTATTACGGCAAACAGTCTCGACGGCGTCAGCGACAGAGATTTTGCAATTGAATTGTCCGGAGTATTTGCAATCCTTATGATGCATCTTTCCCGTTTTTCGGAAGAGATAATTCTCTGGTCAAGTCAGGAATTCGCATTTGTTGAACTCGATGATGCATATGCAACCGGTTCATCCATTATGCCGCAAAAAAAGAATCCGGACATCGCAGAACTGACTCGAGGGAAAACAGGCCGCGTGTACGGTGACTTACTGACACTTCTTGTCGTTATGAAAGGTCTTCCGTTGGCTTACAACAAAGATATGCAGGAAGACAAAGAAGCGATTTTTGATGCAATCGATACTGTAAAAGGAGCTTTAGTTCCGTTTACAGGCATGATTCGCACTATGCAGATTCGCGCGGACAACATGGAGAAGGCAGCATCCGGCGGTTTTACCAATGCAACGGATCTGGCGGACTATCTTGTCGGCAAAGGTCTTCCTTTCCGCAACGCTCACGAAGTTTCCGGAAAGCTTGTCAAGTTTTGTCTGGATGCCGGTATTTCTCTGCTGGATGTGAAGCTCGATGAATTCAGATCCTTCTCACCTTATATTACTGAGGATGTTTACGAAGCAATTTCGCTGCAGACCTGTGTAAACAACCGTACAATACCCGGATCTCCAGCACCTGATACTGTCCGCAATGCTTTGGCTGCTGCGGCTGCTTTCAAATAACAGAATATATGAACTCAAATGAAAACACGGCTCATCACTTGGATAAGCCGTGTTTTTTATATTTCTAACCAGATATTTTCTTACTCGTCGTCTTCAGAATCAATGCCCAAATCACTTGCTTTTTGTGTCCATTCAAATGCGTCCTGTTCAAGACCCAACGCTCGATATGCATTGACCTTGCCGTGGATGGCTTCAGGAAACTCCGGATCAAATTGAAGCGCCTTATCAAACCATACGAGCGCCTCATCAGCATCCGACTGCGCCAGATAAAGATTGCCCTTCCCGACAAGCGCTCCGATATGCATATCATCTAACACCAGAGTACGGTCGAAATAATCCAGGGCTTCATCAAATTCGCTCTGATAAAAATATACGACACCCATGCTGCAAAGAACATCCGGAAAATCCGGTGCAATTTCGATCGCTTTTTCAAGAAGCATAATGCATTCCTCATCGTTACCGTTCATATGCTGAACATACGCGAGTTCATTCAACGCAATCGGGTTCTGCGGTTCGAGTTCAAGGGCTCTGTGAAGCCATTTTCCGGCACTGTTTTCATGGTTCTTGCGTATTTCCAACATACCCAGCAATACGTAGGCTCCGGCGCAGTGAGGATCAACCGCAAGACATTTATGACAATACTTCTTGCACTCATCCAAATATCCGCACATGAAATACACATCTGCCAGATCATGATATATTTCTGCATCCTTCGGAAAATAGCGGGAACCAATGATAAGGCATTCCATAGCCTCATATGCTTCCCCCTCCATGATCAGCGCCTTCCCTTTCCCCCGATACGCATCCGCAATCTTCGGATCCAACGCCAATGCAGCATCAAATGAAGCAACAGCATCATCAAATACATCATCATAAAGATATGCGTAAGCCAGAGTAATATGTGCCTCGGCCTTATCTTCTGCGCACGACGTGGCAAATAGAGCACTTCTCTGCGCTTCTTTATAATGTCCGTCCAGAAAATATAAGTTGGACTGCAGACAATGAATTTCATAATCCAGCGCATATTTCTGAAGCAGATCCTGACAGATCTTC
>Ga0302293_10001496_pt1 | contig 11475 bp, 14 predicted proteins | sample III_Fen_N2_2_FD_198758 | JGI IMG/M metagenome (GOLD analysis project Ga0302293, IMG submission 198758) | Peat permafrost microbial communities from Stordalen Mire near Abisko, Sweden - III_Fen_N2_2 | ecosystem: Environmental > Terrestrial > Soil > Wetlands > Permafrost | place: Sweden: Abisko... | reverse complement strand
CAAACAAGTGGTTGCCATCTTTTTCCTTACCTTACTGATATCGTCGTACACTACCGAAATCATAGGCGTCCATGCTCTTTTCGGAGCTTTTTTGGCCGGAACCATCATGCCTGAAAATTCGAAATTCAGAAATATTTTCATTCAGAAAATTGAAGATGTTGCACTGGTTTTGCTGCTTCCTCTCTTTTTTGTTTTCACCGGATTACGCACCCAGATTGGCCTTCTGAATGATATTTACCTATGGAAAGTAACCGGGCTGATCATTCTGGTGGCTATTTCCGGGAAATTTCTGGGCAGTGCAATTGCTTCAAAAATAATGGGCCAAAACTGGCGCGACAGCCTGACCATCGGTGCGCTAATGAACACCCGTGGACTGATGGAACTGGTTGTTCTGAACATTGGGTACGACCTGAGAATCCTCTCGCCTGAAGTATTTTCGATGATGGTTATCATGGCGCTGGTCACCACCTTTATGACTGGCCCTGCACTCGATTTGATTGAACGGATATTCAAGCCAAAAATCAACATTATTCAGGAAAAGATAAGCCAAATGAGCAAATTCAAAATTATTCTTTCGTTTGGAAATCCTGAAATGGGCAGATCGTTGCTTCGGCTTGCCAATAACCTGATCAAAAAACAAAAAGAAAATACTTCGGTTACCGCACTGCACCTTTGCCCAAACAATGTGTTGCACCATTACAACATGGATGAATATGAAAATGAAAGCTTTGCACCTGTCATTCAGGAATCGGAGTTGTTGAATCAAAAGATTACAACCTTATTTAAGGCTTCAGACGACATTGATGACGACATTACCGAAATTACCAATAAAGGCGATTTCGATCTGCTACTGATCGGAATCGGACAGTCAATTTTTGAAGGAAGTCTCCTTGGAAAAATCCTTGGTTATACAACCCGCATCGTTAACCCCGACCGCCTGATTCAGAAAGTATCCGGGAAAGAAAAAATATTTGGAAATTCGCCATTCGACGAACGAACCCAATCCATTCTGTCGAACACCAAAGTTCCGGTTGGTATTTTCGTTGATAAAAACACTGGAAGTTTCGATCAGATTCTGATACCGTTTTACAGCGAAAAAGACATCGCTTTGATTGAGTACATTCAGCGGTTCATCAAAAATTCGGGGACACAGATCACGGTTACCGATCCTACTGATCTGATCAGGAAACACACAGAAATAAAGGAAGCCATCAGAGCCATTGAACAGGAAGCACCCAACCACATCACGCTGAATAGCGAATCAGTGATCGACGAGCCGTTTCTCCGGAATTTTCAAATGATGATTATATCAGCCGATGGATGGAAAAAATTGGTTGATTCACGCTGTAACTGGCTTAACCAAACCCCATCAATACTTATTTTAAGAACATAAAAGGGTTATACTGAAAAAATTTCCTTTTTCAGCAATTGATATTCATGCTCAAAGTTCGGCGTAAAAGTATCAGTGCCCAGGTTGGCATCAATTTGTTTATGCGTCCAAAACCGTCCTTCTTCCACTTCATCCGAATGCAGATGGATCGATTTAAAGTCTTGACTAACAAAAACGTAAACTAACTCCGATTCAATTTCGCTGTCCCATCGGTAAGTTTTCACCAGGTGGGCTGAGAAATTCTGAAGACCAATTTCTTCCCAGGCTTCGCGTTTCAGAGCAGTTTCGAGCGTTTCACCAGCGGAAATGTGTCCACCCACAGCGGTATCCCATTTCCCCGGCTGAACCAGTTTATTCAAAGGCCTTTTCTGCAAATAAACATGTTTCTGAGTATTCAAAACGTGTAAATGAACAACCGGATGCAGCAGCTTTTCGCCACGGTGGCAAACCGAGCGTGGAGCTTTTCCAATAATCTGACCCGCTTCATCAACGATTGGCAACCATTCCTCATCTCCAGGAATTAACAGTGGTTTGCGGCTGAGTTTTTGCTTTACAAATTCGTACCCAAAAACCACTGCAAACAAAATATAGAATAAACCACCGCTGATGAACGCCCAAGCTGCTTCGGACATATAAAAAGTAGCGTAAAATACCAATCCAGTATGAAACAGAAATACAAAAAACATGAGTTGCATGGTCTTCCCGAATTGCGCCATTTGCTGCTCGTTCAGCTCCATGTCCTTCATGTAGCGCTGAGTCATCATTCCGATGATATTTAGTTTCGAAAAAGCTGAAACAGCCAGAACGGCACACAAAATCAGCTCAATCAATCCGGGCTTCAGCTTAAAAAAGATGTCGTTATCGAGAAGAAGTGAAACAGAACCGAGTACAACTAGCAAAGCTGTATCGAACAAAACAAATTTGTCGAATCGTTTTTCCTGAATCCAGATCCAAACCATTTCGCCAACACCAATGATCAGGGCAGCGATTAAACCTGCCCGCGTCCCCCAGATCTCGTCGATTGCAATGAATACGAATAAAGGGATGAATCCGGGAAGTAGTTTTTTAAGTAATTCAGACTTGCTCATACAGATAAAAAAAAATCCCGCGATAAACCAAATGGTAATCACGGGAATTAAAATATTGTTGTCTAATTTTTACTCTTGTCGTTGCTGGTATGGAGACAATCCACTCTTGACATAAACTTTGACCAAAAGTGTTGAAAACCGCGGAACCCCAATACTGGAATTATCAACAGCCTTAAATGCCAATTCCGAAGGTATAACCATGAGTGCATAGCCTCCAGCCCTCATTTTCTTCAAGCCCTTATGCAATCCGGCAATTTGCTGCACATAGGCCTGGTTAATGGCTGTACTGGTAGCATCAACATAAAAAGTATACTCTTCGTAATTGTGTCCATATTTGTCCTCAGTGGTAAAAACAACAGTACCGTCAAGTAAGGTAATCTTGAAGTTTAGTTTTAATTTATACCCAGATGTGATAATGCTGTCTCCCGTTCCTACGATACTATCCTTAAAGTAAATTCCAGATGTGTCTAAAAAATCAGTAAGTTTTTTATCCTTTATATATTTGTCGCGGGCAGTAACCTCGTCTTCATGTAATGCGTCCAGAGTATTTGTTTTACATGAAGTATAAATTCCTGAAAGCATAAAAATCAAACCGAGAATGTACAGATATTGTCTCATAAAAATTTTTTTTTTGCGAAAGTACGAATTAAAATCAGCTTCTATTTAATATCAACCACTTCGATAACAAAAATTAACGGAGAGTAACCGGGAATTGAAGCATACCCATATGGTCCATAAGCCAGGGAGGACGGAAACAAAAAAACAGCTTTAGCGCCCTTATTTAATAATTCAATGCCTTCTTCCCATCCCGCAATCATTCGTTGACCGGATGCTTTGTGCACATATGTAAAACTATCAGAAGAATCGAAAATCGTTCCATCCAAAAAGGTGCCCGTATATTTAACAGTTACTGTTTTTCCGGTAGTTACATTTGAGCCCGCGCCGACTTTAGTTTTATCGATAACGTAAAAAATCTTGGTTGCAGTTGAATCGTAAGCGATGTTGGTGCTTTTCATCTTGGTCTTCCACGATTTAATTGAAGCCGCTTCAGTTGCAGCAGTATTGCTTGAACTTGTATCTTCGGATTTCAGGCACGATGAAACTAAACCTGCTAAAAACAGAACCAGAACAAAATATTTTAAAACAAAATTCACTCTTTTCATAGTCAATTATTTTATTGATTTTTTAATACGATCATCAAATTCGGGCAGCAATTTTTCGAATTGAGCCAAAGCCTCTGTTAAAGATGCATAAAGCTCCCCTCCGGCTGCATTGCGATGACCTCCTCCGTTAAAATATTTTTCAGACACCTCATTTACAGCGAATTCTCCCTTCGATCTGAGCGATGCTTTAACGTATTTTTCTTTTTCAGTGAAAAGTACACTAAATACAACACCTTTAATTGACAGCGGCATATTGACAAAACCTTCGTTGTCGCCAGTTTTAAAATTGAAGGCTTTCTGATCTTCCAAGGTAATGTACATGCAGGCAGCATGATATTCCGGATAAACCAGCATTCGGTTGCTCAGACAAAAGCCCATCAGGCGCATCCGATCGGCTGAATAGTTATCGTACACTTTCGCATGAATATCAAGCTGATCGATGCCCATACGGGTAAGCTGAGCCACCACTTCAAATGTATTGGGATTTGATACATTGAAGTCGAATGAGCCGGTGTCGGTCATGATACCGGTAAAAAACGAGGTCGCAGCATTCCGATCAATATATTGAGCCAAGTCGGTGGACTGAAGTACGGAAAATATCAGTTCGGCAGTCGAACTGTAAGTGATATCAGAAATAACCAGATCGGTAAAATCTCCGGGATAAGGGTGATGATCGATCAACATTTTTTTCCCGGCATAATTTTCAACCAGAGATTTCATGTCTCCCAGTCGTGACAGTTGATTGAAATCCATGCAAATCAATAAATCCGATTCATCCAGAGCCCTGGCTGATTGTTTTAGATGATGACTATGAATGATGACTTCATCGTGCCCATCCATCCAGTGATAAAATTCAGGGTATTTAGTTGGACTAATAACCTTTACCGATAATCCTGCATTTTTCAGAACCCGCCATAAACCAAGAACCGAACCCATTGCATCGCCATCCGGATTCATATGAGGGATCACAACGATGGATTTGGAACTATTCTTTATTAGCTGTCTAAAACCATTAATCAATTCGATATCAACTCTTTCCAATTATTCGATTTTAAAATAAGTTACAAATATAAAAATAAAGCCGATGGAGTTGAGTTAACAAAACGAATTTTCACTAACTTGTGTTCCATTGAAAAACACATAAAAAACAATCTATATGTCAGGCAATCAAACTTTTACCATGATAAAGCCAATTGCAGTCAGGAACAACTATATTGGTGCAATACTGAAGCTTATCAACGAATCTGGATTCAGAATAAAAGCACTGAAATACACGCACTTAACCAAGCAACAAGCGATGGATTTCTATAGCGTTCATGCCAGTATGTACTTTTATGAAGAATTAACATCTTTTATGAGTTCAGGCCCGATCGTGGCTGCCATTCTGGAAAAAGAAAATGCTGTTGCCGATTTCCGAAAACTGATCGGCGCTACCGATCCGGCAAAAGCCGAAGAAGGAACAATCCGCAAATTATACGCCGAATCGATGTCGCACAATGCCATTCACGGATCGGACAGTGACGAAAATGCGATAATTGAAAGTGATTTCTTTTTCTCGAAAACTGAAAGGTACTAAACCTTTGCACCTGAAACAGGCAAATTAAATTCCGATTAATCTTTACTTATCAATTACATTCATCAATGTTTTGAGTATATATTTGTGGACGGTGTATTACGCTGATCAGAAATTGTATATTATCTAATTCAAGAATCATGAATAAAAAACTGTTGATATTCCTCCTGACTGGCCTTATTGGAACCTCAGCAATGGCGCAGAATTTCAGTGAAAGCGACAAGTTCACGATAAAAAGAACTCCTGAGCCTTTCCTGTTTTCAACAAGTACATTAACACCTGAGGATTTAAAATGGAGCCTTGATTATTCCGGGGGTTATGGCGAAAGAGTTTCAGGTCCGTTTGGATACGATGGGATAAACCAGCAATTTGCAGTAAAAGGGTATTTAGGAAGACGATTTACCTTCATCGCCAATGCATCTTTGGGTTTTCCTCTTGAGAATAATGTTGCAAGTGCGCAACAAATCGAAATTATTCGTGATATTCTGGGCGGCAAAAAGGTTCTAGGGCTGAGAGTTGGTGCTGGCTTGGGAGTCCAAAGAGATTATAGTAATGTAAAATCGTTGCTGAGCAGAATTACCTTTTCATACGAAATGCCACAATGGAAATTTAGCGGTAACCTGCTTCTTGAAAAAGCGCTGGCCTCAAACCGTGATAAAATTGATGTAATAACCAGTTTGGGAATTCACTATCGCTTATCCGATAATTTTTATGGTGGAATTGAAGCTGTAGGCGAGGATCTGGAAGGCTTTTGGGATAAAGAAGAAGCCGAAGGTGGTGCAAAAATGCTGATTGGTCCTTCGCTAAGTTTGTCGCCGAAAAAATCAAGACTGTCATTTGCTCTTTCGGGCGGACCCGTATTTTATGCTACTCAAAACCAACTTACAAATCCGGAAGCAATACGTGAACTTCCCTCCCAGGCGGGTCTGATGGTAAGAGCAAGGGTAATATTTAATTTATCGGGCTCCTAAATATTATAACATATATTGGTAGAGACGCAATGCATTGCGTCTCTACGCATCCTATCTAAAAACAATCGTCTTAATCATCTCTTCTCCAACCACTTCGTTTAGGCGAACGCGGATTTCTTCTTTCATCATCAATAGTTCGTTCCGAACAATGGGCGAGGTAGTTTCTACAAACAAGGTGCTGTTTTGAATATACAAATTACCGGTATAGCGCGATACCGTTTTACCCATTACAGACTCCCACGATTTAATCAGGTCGAGTTCATTCAGTTTTCGTTCGAGGTGATTTTCCTGAACATAGCTTTTCAGCACACTACTTATACTTTGAGTATTACTTTTTCTCATTGAGCTTTAGTTAATAACATTTCCATCACTGATGGTAAAAATCCTGGATTCGGTTTCCAGCCCGGCTATAATCTGGTCGAGGTGTTCCCGATTGGTGTCGGTAATAAAAATCTGTCCAAAATGATCGTCGGCAACCAGTTTCACAATCTGCTCTACGCGGTTTTTATCCAGTTTATCGAAAATATCATCCAGAAGTAAAATTGGAGTCAGGCCCGAAATGGCTTTCATAAAATCAAATTGAGCCAACTTGAGCGCAACAAGGTATGTCTTTTTCTGACCTTGTGAGCCAAATTTCCGTATCGGATAACCGGCCAGATCAAACTCGAAGTCGTCTTTATGAATTCCTGTGGTTGTATATTGAAGCATGCGATCCTTACCAATTGAATCTTTCAGCAACTGTTCAAAACTATTGTCGGTTAAATCAGACTGATGTTTTAAACCTACAATTTCTTTCCCTCCTGAAATTAACTCGTAATAGTTCTGAAAAATGGGTTGTAAATTTTCAATGAAAACCTTTCGCACGGCATGGATTTGCTGTCCGTATTTGACCAGCTGATCATCCCAGACTTCAAGCGATTCCAACTGAAAATTATTCCTTCCGGCAAACTGCTTCAGTAAATTATTTCGCTGCTGCAAAGCCCGGTTATAGCGGATCAGGTTTTCAAGATAAACCGCATCGTACTGAGAAATTACCGCGTCAACAAAGCGACGGCGGTCTTCGCTTCCTCCTGAGATCAGGTTTGTATCAGATGGCGTGACAATAATTAATGGAATCAGGCCAATATGTTCCGACAACTTTTTGTACTCCTTCTGATTACGCTTGACGATTTTCTTCTGATTACGTTTCAATCCGCAATAAACCACTTCATCCGATTCGAGCCGGGTGTATTTACCTTGAATCATGAAATAATCCTCATCAAACCGGATATTTTGTCCATCGACCGAATTCAGGAAACTTTTGCAGAACGACAGGTAATAAATGGCATCCATCAGGTTGGTTTTACCTGCACCATTATTGCCTATGAAACAATTTAAGCTACCAGAAAACTTAAATTCAGCATGTTCAAAGTTCTTGAAATTAACAACCGATAATTCTTGGATGTACATATTGAAAGCCTGTTTAATTCAACAAAACTACAAATTTCCGGCTGTGAAACCGGATAAAAAAATCGTTATTCAGGATAATAACATCAATGTGTTGATTAATATTCATTTTTATCTCTGAAATCTGCCGTTTATTTTTGAAAATAATATATTTTTGCCTCTCGATTTTCGAACTATACTATAAAAGATGGCAAAAGACAAAAAAAACACTCAGGTGGATAACCTAACCGAAGTAGAAAGTGCATTGACCCGAACCGAGCAATTTCTTGAATCAAACTCCAAATTGATTGGAATCGTGATCGGCGCAATTGTTGTTGTAGCAGTAGGTTATCTTGGTTTAAACAAATTCTACCTTGAACCACGATCAAAGGAGGCTCAGGAACAAATGTTTAAGGCTCAGAATTATTTTGAAAAAGATTCATTTAATCTGGCTCTAAATGGCGACGGAAACAATCCGGGATTCCTTGACATCATTGACGATTTTGGATCAACCGATGCCGGCAACCTGTCACGCTATTATGCTGGAGTTTCATACTTGAATATGGGTCAGTATGATAAGGCGATTACTTACCTGAAAAAATTCAGCACCAAAGATTTACTTTTAGGTCCGATTTCTGTTGGAGCCCAGGGTGATGCTCAACTCGAACTTGGTAAAACTGATAAGGCTCTCGAATTATATACCGAAGCTTACAAAATGAATGACAATGAGCTTACTTCTCCTATATACATGTTAAAAGCAGGAGAACTATTGGAGAGTTCAAGCAAACAAGACGAAGCTTTGAAAATCTATGAAACGATCAAGCAAAAATTTCCTGAAAGTACAGAAGGAAGAAGCATCGATAAATACATTGCAAGAGCTAAGGCAAAAATGTAGTAACGAACCACAACTTATAATACTATAAAAAGTCCCCTCATCGCAGGGGATTTTTTATTTTTGACCAATTTAAAATCAGGAAAATGGCTACAAAAAATTTATCAGAATACGATTTAACAACAGTTCCATCAGCCGAAGCAATGAAGTTTGGAATTGTGGTTGCAGAATGGAATTATGAAATCACAGGAGCATTGGCCCAGGGTGCTGCTGACACCTTGAAAAGACATGGAGCAAAAGATGAAAACATCATCGTAAAACACGTTCCAGGCACTTTTGAACTGACTCTTGGAGCACAGTATTTGGCCGAATTTTCGGGTGTTGATGCAATAATCGTTTTGGGATGCGTCATTCAGGGAGAAACCCGTCATTTCGACTTTATCTGCCAGGGAGTAACTCAGGGAATCACCAACCTGAACATCAAATACAACAAGCCTTTTATTTTTGGAGTGCTCACCACCGACAATCAGCAACAAGCACTCGACCGTGCAGGTGGCAAACTTGGGAATAAAGGCGACGAAGCGGCTGTCACTGCCATTAAAATGTTAGCACTCAGAAATGATTTAAAATAGGAAAGGGGCATTTTGCCCCTTTCCTATTTTAACCAACAAAACTATTGTGGACCTCCGAATCCACCCATTCGACCTTGTCCATTCTTTCTCTGTTCTTCACGCTTTTTCAGATTTTCATCGAAAAGCTTTGCTTGTTCAGGAGTTAACACGGCTTTAATTTCTTTATTTTTTTCAGCCTGAATCTTCATTCGCTCATCACGCATCTTAGCACGCTCTTCATCGCTGGCATCGCGCATCTTAGACCAATCGCCCGATTGCTTGTCCATGTACTTTTTATTGATCGCCGTAACTTTCGCTTCCTGATCCTTGTTTAATTTAAGCTCATCAACCAATCGTTGAGTTTGTCTTTTAAGCATTTCCTCCGGATTCATTTGGGGACGATCGCCTCTGCCAGCTCCTGGCCTACCCTGTTCAACTGCTTTTGATGGCCGTTCACCGCTTCCTCTTTGTGCATAGGTAATTCCCGATACAAACAAAAGAACCATCAATAATACGCCTAACTTTTTCATGATTTTCTTTTAAAGTGATTAAATCTGTTTCTGGATCATAGACTATATTTAAAACGAATGGTTTAAGTGGCTTATTTCGTTTTTTCGCTATTGGCATAATGACATGGAGCCATCCGCTCTTCTGTAGATAAAAATGCAGTTAATATATTATCATTTAGTATATATTTATATACCTTTACTCCATCAAACAATAACGGATGAAATATTCTGAGTTTCACAGAAAGATAATTCGAAATGGGTGGAAATATAGCCATGCAGAAGGTAGCCATTACTTTTACACAAAAGACGGCATTCTTTCCGAACCAGTACCGTTTCACGGAAGCAAAGAAATGAGCGATCCTTTAGTGAAAAAAATATCAAAGAGTATGAGCCTTAAAAAATAGAACCATGGAAAAATTAATTATTCAAATCGGTGCGAGTTCAGATTTCTTTGACGGTTTTGCGTTAAACTGTGAAGGCGTTTATGGCGGGGGCGAAACTCTTGATGCCTGTAAAACCAACGTCTTGGAGGGACTGCGTTTATTAAAGGAGAGCAGACCGATAAAAGATTGGCCAGAAATACTTAGAGGAGATTATGAAATAGAATACCGATATGACGTTCAAAGTATTTTAAGCTACTATGCCAAGGTATTTACCAAGCCTGCGCTTGAAAAATTGACAGGCATCAACCAAAAACAGCTCCACCACTACGCCACTGGCCTTAAAAAGCCGCGCGAACCACAACGGAAGAAAATCGAATTGGCATTACACCGTCTTGGAAGTGAGTTAATGTCCGTTCATTTCGATTGATCTGGTTTTTAAATTTTCATTCATTACATGCAACAGTGAAAGCACTTCTTTTTGCAGCAGGACTCGGAACACGTCTGAAAGAGTACACCCAGGATAAACCCAAAGCGATGGTTTATTTGGCTGGCAAACCGCTAATCCAACAAGCCATCGAACACCTGAAGAAATTTGGGATAACAGACATTACCGTCAATGTCTTTCATTTTGCAGAACAAGTCATATCTTTTATCGAAGAAAACAATTCATTCGGAATTGATATTCACATTTCGGATGAACGCGATCAGCTTCTGGATACCGGAGGCGGGTTGAAAAAAGCGGGAGTTTTCCTCAAAAGTGACGAACCAATCCTGATCTATAATGTCGATGTGATCAGCAATCTGGATTTGAATGTCCTTCTAAAATACCATTTGGAACAAAAAGCATTGGCTACTCTGGTTGTAAGACAACGTGAAACCAGCCGCTACCTGATGTTTGACCAGAATCTTCAATTGGCTGGATGGAAAAACTTCAGCAATGGCGAAACGATTATCAGCCGCCCCGAATTATTTGCCAATGCCCAACCGCTGGCATTTAGCGGTATTCATATTATTCAACCCGAATTATTGGAATTAATCATCGAAGAAGGCAAATTCCCGATCATGGATCTTTATTTACGGCTTGCCAAAGATCATTCCATAAAGGCTTTTATCGATCGGTCGGACCTTTGGATGGACTTGGGGAAACCAGAACAATTGTTAGCTGCTGAAAAGCTCTTCGCTAAGATATAGAAAAGCCGTTTCAAGGTTGAAACGGCCTTTCAATTGACCATCTTTTTTAATCTGACCGGAGGTGCGGACGGGCTCCATTTTTTGTTTTTAACCCAGCCGGAGGTGCTGACAGGCTCCTTTTTTTGTTTTGGACCTAATCGGAGGCGCGGACCGGTTCATTTTTTTGTTTTTAACCTAACCGGAGGTGCTGACGAATTCCTTTTTTTGTTTTTAACCTAACCGGAGGTGCTGACGGGCTCCTTTTTTTATTTTCGACCTAATCGGAGGCGCTTTTTCTTTCCCAATTTTTAGGGATACAAAAAAGTCACTGCTATCCGCGACAGATCGGACTCGCCAGGT
>Ga0302293_10001489_pt1 | contig 11516 bp, 6 predicted proteins | sample III_Fen_N2_2_FD_198758 | JGI IMG/M metagenome (GOLD analysis project Ga0302293, IMG submission 198758) | Peat permafrost microbial communities from Stordalen Mire near Abisko, Sweden - III_Fen_N2_2 | ecosystem: Environmental > Terrestrial > Soil > Wetlands > Permafrost | place: Sweden: Abisko... | reverse complement strand
GCGAAATTTCCGAAAGCCCATTCTACAAGCGACGAGCCGTCCCTGTTTCTGATCATGCTGCCGGTGTTTGTGCTGGATCCGGGGCCGCCCATAGTTACCGAGATAAAGCGCGTACCATTCCGTTCCGCGGTCAGCGACAGATTATAACCGGACTCTCTGATATATCCTGTTTTCAGTCCGTCGCAACCCTCGAGTTGAGCGAGCAGTTTATTTGTAGCGTACTGGACTACCGGAGAATCCCTGCTTCCCTCGGGAAGGTTCCAGCTCATCGGATACTCGAGTTTTGTCTGTGAGTGAAATGCCTTGAGCGCTTCTGGAAATTCTTCCACGTAGATTCTGGCAAAATCCGCAAACTCGCGCGCGGTCGTCATATTCAATTCGCTCAATCCCGACGGTTCGACAAAATGGGTATGGACGAGTCCGAGCCGCGTCATTTCCTCGTTCATGCGTTCGACAAAAGAGGGGACAGAGCCCGATACGTGTATTGCAAGCGCGATAGCGGCGTCGTTGCCCGAAGCGATAGCCATGCCGAGAAGCAGTTCACGTACGGTTACGTGCTGTCCAGCCCCGAGAAACATGAGCGAGGAACCGGCCGGAATATTGACTGCCCAAGATTCAGGTGGCAGGGCGACAACGTCGTCAAAGGTAATTTCCCCTGCGGCTACTGCCTTGAAAGCGGTATACATGGCTACCAGTTTGGTCATTGACGCCGGCGGTATTTGCTCGTCCGCGTTTTTTTCGAGAAGTACTTCTCCGGTGGACGCATCGAGAAGAATTGCCGACCTGGCACCGAGTGCCTGTTCGATTTCATTTTTTGGCCGGGTAAGCGCTATGGACGCATCGGGCCAACTGAAAGGAAAGAGGTCCGGTGCATCGGTATTTGCCGAAAGCGACGTAAAATAGGCCGAACGAGCCATGTCTTCTTCGGCTTTTGTGAGAGGTTCTATTTCGGGGTTATAAATGCGCTGTTTGGCATGGAACGCAAAAAAGGCAGCGCTGACCAGCATGAACGCGAGGATTCCCGCACACACGAGAACTGCGGCGTTTTTCCTTTCTGAAACAGTGCGTTTCCTTTCCGGAGTCCCGTTTATCTTGTCGTCAGAAATCCGCAAGCTTCGGTGCCCTCGGATAGGGGATTACGTCCCTGATGTTTCCCATTCCCGTGACGTACAGCAGCAGTCGCTCAAAACCGAGGCCGAAGCCCGAGTGCGGCACGGTACCGAACCTGCGCAGATCGAGATACCACCAATAATCGTCCTTGTTCAGTCCCATCTCGGCTATGCGTTTTTCGAGTTTGGCAAGGTCTTCCTCTCGCTCCGAACCGCCGATAATTTCGCCGAGTCCGGGAACGAGCACATCCATCGCGCGAACTGTTTTTCCGTCGGCGTTCAGCTTCATATAGAAAGCCTTGATATCCTTCGGATAGTCGGTGACCATAACCGGTTTTTTATAGACTTTTTCTGTCAGGAATTTTTCGTGTTCGCTTTGGAGATCGCAGCCCCAGAATGGCTTGAACTCGAACTGATCTGCGTTCTTTTCCAGTTCCTTCATCGCGTCCGTGTACGTAACGCGGCCGAAGTCCGATTTGGCGACTGTTTTGAGAATTTCGATAATACCGGGCTGAATGCGTTCGTTGAAAAACTGCATGTCCTCGGCGCATTTTTCGAGTGCCCATGTCAGGAGGAATTTGATGAATTCTTCCGCGAGGTCCAGGTTCTCTTCAAGATGGTTGAATGCTACTTCCGGCTCTATCATCCAGAATTCGGCAAGATGTCGGGTAGTATTGGAGTTTTCGGCGCGGAACGTCGGGCCGAAGGTATAGACGCGGGAAAGAGCCGTCGCGTAGGTTTCCGCCTCAAGCTGTCCGGAAACCGTAAGGTTGGCGGGTTTGCCGAAAAAGTCCTTGCTGAAGTCGACGCCGGTCTCGCCTTTCGCGATGGCAGCAGCGCCGTCCTTCGCTATGCGCTTCAGGTCGAGTGTCGTTACCTGAAACATTTCTCCCGCGCCCTCGCAGTCGGATGCGGTGATTATCGGGGTATGAACGTAATTAAAGCCGCGTTCCTGGAAAAATACGTGAATGGCATAAGCCATCTGGCTTCTCATGCGGGCTACGGCCGCAAACGTATTCGTTCGCGAACGCAAGTGAGCTATCTCGCGGAGGAATTCCATCGAGTGGTTTTTTTTCTGGAGCGGGTAGGTATCCGCGGGAGCTTCGCCGAGAACGGTTATTGAAGTCGATTGAACTTCGACCGCCTGACCCGATGCAGGGGAGGGTGTGAGCGTTCCGGTTGCCTGAATGGAGGCTCCCGTTGAAATGCGCTTCAGTTCCGCTTCTGTTTCGGCTGAAATCCCCTTGTCCCTGTCCAGCGTAATCTGGATCGAAGCAAAGCATGATCCGTCATTGACCTGTATGAATATCAAATTTTTGGTTTCACGTTTGGTGCGGACCCAGCCGTATATAGTCACTTCACGCCCATCGGGCTCCGATACAAGGATTTCCTTGATAAGTGTTGTTTTCATAGTAGAAATAGTATCATTTTTACTATGTCACGTCAAAGGTTAGCTTTCGACTTTTTTGTTTTTATTCATGTAATTGCATAAATATGCAAATTGATTTGAATTAATACGTAAATCGATAAAAAACATACTTTTTCCTCTTGAGAGAATCTGGATTGTTGTGTATAAATATACATATAATTACTCCGGAGGGAAAAATTATGCAGAATGAAAGTACAAGTCCTGCAATGCTTGCAGAACTGGCGAAATTGACCGAAAAAAACGATTATATCGATCCGAACCTGTACACTAAATTTGACGTCAAGCGCGGATTACGCGATTCAGACGGAAAAGGCGTTCTCGTCGGTCTTACCCGTATCGGAAACGTATACGGCTACGATGTCGTTGACGGCAAGCCGGTCGCAGTTCCCGGAAAGCTTATTTATCGGGGATATGACGTCGAGGATATTATCCATGACATCGAAAAAAGCGATCAGTTCGGATTTGAACAGACTATCTATCTTCTGCTTTTCGGAGAATTGCCGAACGCATCGCAACTCGCCGAATTCGGCGCTTTGCTTGGCGAATTTCGCGAACTTCCCAATAACTTCGTCGAGGACATGATCCTCAAGTCGCCTTCGTCGGATATCATGAACAAATTGGCCCGATCGGTTCTGGTGTCCTATTCCTATGACCCGAATCCCGAGGATGTTTCGATACAGAATAATCTTTTCCAGTGTATTCAGCTCATCGCTCGGTTCCCTGCGATGGTCGCATACGGATATCAGGCAAAGCGCCGCCACTATGACGGCAAGAGCATGTATCTTCATAATCCTCTTCCAAACCTTTCCACGGCGGAAAACTTTCTCCGCATGATCCGCGCGGACAAGAATTATGACAAACTCGAGGCCGAGCTTCTTGACCTTGCGCTTATCCTGCACGCAGAGCATGGCGGCGGAAATAATTCTTCCCTTACCGTGCATGTCGTTTCCTCCGCGGATACCGATACGTATTCCGCGATCGGGGCGGCTGTCGGTTCCCTGAAAGGCCGAAGGCATGGCGGCGCGAACATCAAGGTGGCCGAAATGATGGACGACATCAAGGCTAACGTAAAGGACTGGACGAGCGAGAAGGAAGTAGGCGACTACCTTCGGAAAATCCTGCGCAAGGAAGTCTATGACCGGACCGGTCTCGTATACGGACAGGGACACGCCGTGTATACCATCTCCGACCCGCGCGCGATACTTCTTCGCGAAAAGGCGAGAAGGCTCGCAGAGGTAAAAAAATGCCTCGAGGAATTCGAACTCTATTGCGTAATCGAGCGGATATTTCCGGATATTTTCAAGGAAGAAAAGGGCGGTGAAAAGCGGATCTGCACCAACGTCGATTTCTTTTCGGGTTTCGTGTACTCAATGCTTGGTATTCCGAGGGAACTCTATACGCCGATTTTTGCCGTCTCCCGCATTGCCGGGTGGTCAGCGCATCGCCTTGAGGAAATCGTTTCCGGCGGGCGAATCTATCGTCCCGCGTTCAAGCAAGTCGGCGACCTGCGCAAGTATATTTCGCTTGACGACCGAAAGTAATTTCGGAGCATAAGAAGGGCAAAGGCGAAAGGCATGTTAGTAAAGCGAATTTGAAAAACAAGAAAAGCCCGGCAATAACCGGGCTTTTCTTGTTTTTCTCAATGATTATCCTAAGCGGGAACTATTCGTCGTCGTCATGCAGCGATTTCATGAACTCTTTGGCGCCGGCTATAACGTCGTCGGCGATCTTTCCCGAAATCGGGCTGTAGTGATCGAAGATCATGTCGAAGGATCCGGTGCCGCTCGTCATTGCCCTGAGGTCTATTGCGTATTTGAGAAGCTCGTGGTGCGGTACTTGCGCGCGAATTTCTTCGATCCCCGTTCCGAGGCTGGTTTGTCCGAGAATGTGTCCGCGGCGGCTCGAAAGGTCGCTCATGATGTCTCCCAGGTATGCCGTGTCGACGAAGACGGTAAGGTTCATGATCGGCTCGAGGAGGATGGCCCCTGCGTTGCGCATGGCGTCCTTGAACGCGTTTCGCGCCGCGATCTTGAAAGCCATTTCCGAGGAATCCACCGGATGTTCCTTTCCGTCCAGAATCGTCACGCCGACGTCGACGACCGGGTAACCCGCGAGCACTCCGGATTCCATCGCTTCCTTGACGCCTTTTTCGATGCCGGGGATAAAGCCTTTGGAGATCGCGCCTCCGAATACCGCGTTCGTGAACGAGTATGCGTCGCCGCGGGGTAATTCGTTTATCGACAGAACGACGCGCGCGTATTGTCCGTGTCCGCCCGATTGCTTTTTGTGCGTGTACTCGGCCTGAGCCTTTCGCTGCACGGTTTCGCGGTATGCGATGCGCGGTATCGAAGTGAGTATCTCGATTTTCGTGAGGGCTCTGATGCGGCTCAGGATGATGCTGATGTGAAGGTCCCCCATGCCCGAGAGCACGTTTTGCTTTGTCTCGCCGTTGTACGCGCAGTTAAGAGTCTTGTCCTCTTCGCAGGCGCGGAGGAGGAGCTCGACAAGCTTGTCATCGTCTTTCTTGTCTTTGGCCGCAACCGCCATTGAGTATACGGGATTGGGGGTTCGGAGGTTGACGAAAGGCGTCGTGTCCGGACCTGCGCCGAGCGTGTCGTTGGTCTTGGCAAAGGGCAGCTTTGAGGCGACGCCAATGTCGCCCGCCGCGATTTCTTTCGTTTCCACGAGCTTTTTCCCGAGCGTCCTGTACAGCTTTCCGATTTTCTCTTTTTTATTTTCGGTCACGTTGAATATTTCCGTATCCGATGAAATGCTTCCGGTGATTACCTTGATGACCGACAGTTTTCCCGAGAACTGGTCGTTCATTGTCTTTACGACGAGAGCCGCGAACGGCTGGGATGGATCGATCTTGACTGCCGCGTCCTCGTTCTCTTTCGACGTAGCCATTTCAAGTGAACCTTTCGGCGACGGAATGATATCAGTGATAAAATTCAGTACGGATGTTACGCCCGCCCCGGTGCGCGCGCAGCCTGCGAAAGTGGGCACGACGCGATTATCCGCGATCGCGAGGCGCAATCCCTTCGTGATGTCCTCGTCCGAAAGGCCCGCTTCGTCGATGAATTTGACGAGCAAATCCTCGTCGCCCTCGGCCGCCGCCCCGGAGAGAATTTCCCGCGCGCGTTTGTATTCATCTATGAGGGGTTCCGGTATCGGTATTTCTTTTTCCTTCGTTCCCGATATCTCGTATGCTTTTCCGTGCAAAACATCAATGATGCCCTTGAACAAGCTTCCGCTTCCTATCGGTATGGTGATGGGGCATACTTCAACCTCGAAGTGATTGTGGATTTCCTGGATGCATTTTGCGAAGTCCGCGCGCTCGTCGTCGAGGTGGTTCACGAATACGATGCGGGGTTTGTTTTTACGGTCGAGAAGGCGCCAGAGTTTTATGGTTTCGATCTGCACGCCCGATTTTGCGTCAATCATCATCAAGGCGAGCTCGGAAGCGCGAAACGCGGATATAACCTCACCGATAAAATCCGAAGATCCCGGAGTGTCCCAAACGGAAATGATTTTGTCCTTCCAGGGAAGATGGATAAGCGAGGAATATATTGAGATTTTTCGATCGATTTCTTCCGGCGTAAAATCGCTGGTAGTTTTGCCGGATTCGACGGTTTCTGCTTTTTGTATCAAACCAGCGGCGAGCAATAATTGTTCTATAAGGGTTGTCTTGCCTGTTTGACCATGCCCGGCAATGGCGACTGTACGAACCAAATCAGTTGAGAATCCCATTTAATGCTCCTTATGTAAGAATCCTTTCATAATCGTAAGTTCGCTTTGAACGTATTGTCAAGAAAATAATATCCCGCTACTATACAAGACATGGACTTACAGCGGAAAACCATCCAGACTTTGACTATCTCTCTTGACGAAAAACGCAATGAGCTTTCGGCGTTTTACCGCCAATTCGGGATGCGTTTATATGCGGATTCAATTGATTCAGCCGTCCAGGCAGGAGCGCTTCCGCTTGACAGGGTTGAAATTTGGCGGTCCCTCGCGTCCTCAAGAGATACGGATTCCAATGCGATTATCGAAATAAGGGACGCCGTTACGCGCCAGCAGGAATTGCTCGCGTTCAGAAAGGAACTTGATAAGACGCTCGCGAACGAAAAGATTCGATACAACGAACAGCTTGAAAGTTTTGGCCGCCTGCTTTTCAGTCAGTATGACGAGGCTCGAGACTCGCTTTCTTTCGGAGAGACTTTTTCGCTTGCTACCGCTGAAGGGAGGGTCCTTTCCCAACTGGAGGACAAACAGGATCACCTGCGCTATGAACTTGAATCGGCGGGTTTTTTTGGAAAAATGTTCTCGCAGTTCAAGATGGCGGGACTTGCATCGAATGTCAGGCAGCATAAGCTCAAAATGGGCCGAATTCTGTCTGATGGCGCGAAAACGCTCGTTACAAGCGGAGCATATGACGAAAAGCTGGAAACGGTATTGACGGGAAGCGATCTTGTTGATAGTTATGCCAAGAGCAAGGAGGCTGCCTTTCGTCTTGGACAGATACAGACAAAAGCGGGAACTCTTGAGGCTGATCTCGCTTTAGTGCGACAAAACCTCGCTGTCTACGCGGCGGCAGATAATCCCTCCCGGCGAATGGAGGAACTTCGTTTGCGGATCAAGGAATCCGACAAGCGGGTCGAGACTCTTGCGATTTTATCCGCCCGCGAATACAGCGACAAATTTCTCGATGATGACGGCTGTTCCCTTTTGGGCGACGGCGGGGACGGAAATACTTTCAGCGATATGGGCGCATACGCTCATCAGCTGGAACAGATCGCGCAGCTTAGGTCGACTATATCGGTAATCAGGCGAAAAATAGAGATTCTCGAAACAACGATTAAAATTGAGACGATAGAGAAGAATATCGGCGCATACGAACGGACGGTAATTGACTATGAGCGCAAGATCGCGCATCTCGGGGAATTGAATGAAAATTTGCGAAAGAACATCAAGGACGCGAATGCCGAACGCGTCAAGCTCGCCGCGCATAAAGCAGAAGTCGAGCTGACGCTGCGCGACATTACCGGCTCGCTCTCTTCCCTTTCCGGGGTCTGATGACGCGCGGATAGTTTTCTGATATACTCATTTTCGTTATGGCCAAAAAAACATCTGATTACGACGAATCTAAAATCAAGACATTAAGTTCACTCGAGCATATCAGGCTTAGAACCGGTATGTATATCGGCCGCCTTGGCGACGGATCAAACCCGGACGACGGTATTTACGTTCTTGTCAAGGAAGTTATAGATAACTCGATCGACGAGTTTATCATGGGTAACGGAAGGCAGATCGACATCGCGCTCAAGAACAATACGGTCACCGTGCGCGATTACGGCCGCGGAATACCGCTCGGAAAAGTCGTCGAGTGCGTATCGATTATCAATACCGGCGCAAAGTACAACAGCGACGTATTCCAGTTTTCGGTAGGCCTCAACGGAGTCGGCACAAAGGCCGTTAATGCGCTTTCGAGCCATTTTCGAGTCATGTCCGTTCGGGACGGAAAATGCGCCGAGGCGATTTTCGAGCGCGGCGTGCTCAAGAGCGAACGCAAGGGCACGGTAAAAGGCGACGTGAAAGACGGAACGCTCGTCGAGTTTATCCCGGACGAGACGCTTTTTAACGATTACGAATTCAATCTGGAATTTCTCCAAAAGCGCCTGTGGAATTACGCGTACCTGAATGCAGGATTGACGCTCAATTTTAACGGTGAAAAATATATTTCGAAAAACGGGCTCCTGGACCTTCTTGATGCCGAGATTGGGAAAGACCCGATATATCAAGTCGGATATTATAAAGGAAAGCAGCTCGAGTTCGCCTTCACCCATACCAATAACTACGGCGAGAATTATTTTTCGTTCGTGAACGGCCAGTATACCTCGGACGGCGGCACGCATCTGTCCGCGTTCAAGGAAGGCTTTTTGAAGGGCATCAACGAATATTTTCGCAAGAACTACAAGAGCGAGGACGTTCGCGAGGGAACCGCGGCGGCGGTCGCGATCAAGCTTCAGTCGCCGATATTCGAAAGCCAGACAAAGAACAAGCTCGGCAACACGGAGATCCGCTCATGGATAGTAAACGCGACCAAGGCGGGCGTGGACGATTGGCTTCATAAAAACCCCGAATGCGCGCGGCAGCTCGAGCAAAAGATCCTTGCGAACGAAAAGCTCAGGACCGAGCTCAATTCCGTAAAGAAAGAAGCGAAGGAAGCCGCAAAAAAGATCGCGCTGAAAATTCCGAAACTCAAGGATTGCAAATTTCATCTCGGCGATCAGAAAGGCGAGCTGAAAAGCGGTGACGATACGATGATCTTCCTGACCGAGGGCGATTCTGCTTCAGGTTCGATGGTTCCGAGCCGCGACGTGTACACTCAGGCGATTTTCAGCTTGCGCGGCAAGTGCGAAAACATGTACGGAAAAAAGCGTGCCGACATTTACAAAAACGCCGAGCTCTACAACATGATGATGGCTCTCGGAATCGAAAACGATATCGAAGGCTTGCGATATGCCAAGATCATCATCGCAACCGATGCCGATAATGACGGGTTCCATATACGCAATCTGTTACTCACGTTTTTCCTGAGCTTTTTCGAGGAATTGGTTACGTCCGGGCGCGTGTTTATACTCGAGACTCCGCTGTTCCGCGTGCGAAACAAAAAAGAAACGGCATATTGCTATTCCGAGAAAGAGCGCGATGCGGAGACGAAGCGGCTTGGAACGACGAGCGAGGTAACCCGGTTCAAGGGACTCGGCGAGATCAGCCCGAACGAATTCGGCCAGTTTATCGGGGCTGATATCAAACTTCTCCCCGTCGCTGTACAGGCACTGAAAAGCATACCGGGAGTGCTCGAGTTTTACATGGGCAAGAATACGCCCGAACGCCGCGAGTTCATCATGAAAAATCTCCTTCCCGAGGTGGACATTTAATATGGATTATATCAAAACCCTTTTTAACCGCAATTTTCTGGAATACGCGAGCTATGTCATTCGCGACCGCGCGATACCCGACCTTGAGGACGGACTCAAGCCGGTGCAGCGCCGCATAATGCACACCCTGTTCGAGATCGATGACGGGAAATACCACAAGGTCGCGAACGTCGTCGGCCAGTGCATGAAGTATCATCCTCACGGAGACGCATCCATTGGAGACGCTCTCGTCGTATTGGCAAACAAGGAATTTTTCATCGAGAAGCAGGGTAACTTCGGCAATATTTATACTGGGGACTCCGCTTCCGCCCCGCGCTATATCGAGTGCCGCGCAACGCAGTTCGTGAAAGATCTTATGTATAATCCTGCGATCACGAATTACGTTCCTTCCTACGACGGGCGAAACAGGGAACCGACTGCTTTCCGCGCCAAGCTTCCGATTGTTCTCGCGATCGGGGCCGAGGGAATCGCCGTCGGCATGTCCACGAAAATTCTTCCGCATAATATCCGCGAGCTTATCGAGGCGGAAAAAGCCTGCCTCGCCGAAAAAAAATTCCAGATATTCCCGGACTTTCCCACGGGCGGTTTTGTCGATGTCTCCGGATACGAGGACGGTCTCGGCAAGGTTCTCGTGCGCGCGAAGCTCGACACCTCCGACGAAAAGCGCATCGTGATCCGCGAACTTCCGTTCGGGAGCACGACCGAAAGTTTGATCGCCTCCGTCGAGAACGCGGCACGCTCGGGGAAAGTGAAAATCTCCGAGATCAACGATTTCACGACCGACACGGTCGAGATCGAGATCAAGCTTCAGCGCGGCGTCTACGCGAACGACGTCATAGACGCATTGTACGCGTTTACCGAATGCGAGCAGTCCATCTCGTGCAATCTTCTCGTCATCAAGGATAATTATCCGGTCGTCATAACCGTCACGGACATTATCAAGGATCATTCGAAGAAACTTTTAAAAATTCTCAAGGAAGAACTCGAGCTTGAAAAGGCGAACTTGATAGACAGGCTTCACGCGCGCACGCTCGAGCGGATATTTATCGAAGAGCGCATCTATAAAAAAATCGAAAGCATGAAGACCGCGGAGGGCGTGATCAACGCCGTGCTCAAGGGCTTCGAGCCCTTTACCGCCGAGCTCATCCGCGACGTTACCGAAGAGGACGTGGACAGACTTTTGAAAATTCCGATCCGCCGCATTTCGCTTTATGACATCAACAAGAATCGGGCGGAAGTCGCGGAAATTAACGCCCGGATAAAAGAGATCAACAAGCTCCTGAAAAATCTCGTTGCATATGCGATCGCGACTCTGGACGGAATTCTTTCAAAGCTAAACCCCGATGACACCAAACGTCGCACGGAAATCGCGCGTTTTACAAAAGTCGACGTCAAGGAAGCGGTCAACAGGGATACTCCTCTGCGTTACGACGAAGCAAACGGATACATCGGGACGAGCGTGTCCGCGGGAAATGAACTATTCAAAGTTACTCCGTACGACCGCGTGCTCGTGATGCGCCGAAGCGGCGTATACACTGTCATGGACGTGCCGGAAAAACTGTTTGTCGACAAAGGAATGTGGTATTGCGGATTTTCCGACAAGGAACAACTGTCCAAAGTGTTGTTTACGATTATTTATAAGGACGGCAAAACCGGATATCCCTGCATAAAGCGCTGCCGCGTCGAGGGGTTTATCCTGAACCGGGATTATATGCTCGTTCCGGACGACGCAAAAGTTCTCTATATCGGCACAAAGGAAAAATTCTCCTTTACGGTAAAATATGTTCCCAAGGCTCGGCTAAAGACTCTTGAGCAAACTTTCAAGGCTCAGGAATTTGCCGAAAAAGGTCTCAAGACCCTCGGCGTACGGCTCGCTCCGCGCGAGGCAAAATCCGTCGTGCTCGAAGAAACCGTTCCGACCGGAGGGGGCTTGCGAAAGGCGGCTCTGGCTAAAACCACCCAGGCGAAAACCGTTAAGAAACCTGCGGGAAAAACAACATCAAAAGGCACCAAAAAATAGGCATTTTCAAACTA
>Ga0302293_10001487_pt1 | contig 11523 bp, 10 predicted proteins | sample III_Fen_N2_2_FD_198758 | JGI IMG/M metagenome (GOLD analysis project Ga0302293, IMG submission 198758) | Peat permafrost microbial communities from Stordalen Mire near Abisko, Sweden - III_Fen_N2_2 | ecosystem: Environmental > Terrestrial > Soil > Wetlands > Permafrost | place: Sweden: Abisko... | reverse complement strand
CGATTGGTACAACAATGTGTATGCAAACGATTGGGATATTGCCGCAAAAACCATGTTTGAAAAACTACCAGGAGTTCTGGGAATGTGGTCGTTTCAGCTTCTTGGCATGGCAGCCTCAAATGCAAATAATAATTTTGCCGACTGGTCGTACAATCAATCGCAGTGGTGGAGCGGGGTGGCTCAGAATCTTGCCGGTGGCGGACAGCCCAACAAAGCTGGTGGTGCAAAAGCATCGGTTGAAGGCAATCCAAATCTATACCTGATGAAATGGACGGCCGATTCAACAGTTGGCATTCTCGATAAATGGTTTGGCACCAAAGGGCTTGGATACGATAAAAACAAAATTCGCTACTGGAGCATGGACAATGAGCCGGAAATATGGTCTGGCACTCATGATGATGTCATGAAAACCCAATGCTCAGCGGAGGAATTTATGCAACTCTATTTTAAAGTAGCCAAAGCTGCTCGTGCCAAATATCCTGACATCAAACTTTCCGGACCAGTTCCGGCAAACGAATGGCAATGGTACCGATATGGCAATGATGGAATACCATCGGATGGAAAAAAATATTGCTGGCTCGAATTTTTCATCAAACGAATTGCTGAAGAGGAGAAAGCAAGTGGCATCCGATTGCTTGATGTACTTGATATTCATTATTATCCTGAAACTACTGATGCAGCAAAATGCGTTCAGTTGCACCGTGTATTTTTCGATCGTGATTACGCATATCCCGAAGCCAATGGCGTTCATACCGTAACCGGAGGTTGGGATTCAAGCATCAACAAGGAATATATTTTAGGTCGGTGCTCCGATTGGTTGACCCAATACATGGGTGCCAATCATGGTGTAGGTTTGGCAGTTACCGAAACAGGAATGAAATCAACCAATGCGAATGTTCAGGCGGTTTGGTATGCCTCCACCATGGGCGAATTTATGAAAAACGGCGTTGAAGTTTTCACTCCGTGGAGTTGGGATATTGGCATGTGGGAAACACTTCATTTATTCAGCCGTTACAACCAGAAAAATTACATACTGGCTACCTCTCAGAACGAAACCCTGATCTCAGCTTATCCAACTATAAATACGGCTTCCGATTCAATGACTGTTGTTCTGGTTAACCGATCGTTGACCGAAAAACAAGCTGTCGATCTGAACTTTTCAGGATTTCAGATAAATCCGGGTGCCTGCCCGATGTATTCAATTTCAGGTCTTGGCTCCACCGAAACTTTTATTTCGCATCCAAACAATGCACTAAAAAAAGCAGTAGTTCAGGCCACGGTAACCCATATCAGCGTTGAGCTTGCGCCCTTGTCGATAAATACAATCACCATGCAGTCGCTCGTAACAGGTTCAACACCGAAACTGCAAAAGAATAGTTTCAAAGCAACTGTTTATCCAAATCCGGCAAGCGAACAAACCTCTCTAAATTTTTCAATTCCTGAAAAGAGTCGAATGAATATTACGGTGTTCAATTCAAACGGACAACTCCTGAAAACGATCGTCAATTCGGTTTTCGAGGCCGGAAATCATCAGGTAAGTTTGAACACCAGCGGATATCCGGACGGAATTTATTGGATACGATTTAATTCGGAAACTAATGTTGAAACCATCAAACTGATTAAAACTAAAAACCAGTAAATTAGCCAAACACAAAAATCACGAAACCAAACTGTCATGCTTAAAAAAAACATTTCGTTATTACTGATTATTCTTTTAACAACTGGACTTTCACTCTCAGCAAAAGAAAAAACCCTTTCTCTCAAGAAATTCAAGTGTACCGACATCGGAAATCCGGATGTTTCAGGGTCATCACAGATTCAGGAAAATAGCGTAAGTATTACAGCTGGTGGTACTGATGTTTGGGGCGTTCAGGACGAGTTTAGGTTTGTTTATACGGAACAGACAGGCGATTTTGACCTGATTGCACAAATCGAAAGCCTATCAGAGGCTCATTTGTATACGAAAGCCGGATTGATGGCCCGTGAAGACCTTTCGGACAATAGCCGTCACATCTTTTTTCAGGTATTTCCGAATAACAACCCACGGAATAAAAACAATGGCGGTTATGAATTTCAATACCGGAAAGAAAAAGCCGGTGAAATGAAAGCCATTTATCCAGCCAAATTTGATGGAATTCCTGAATTTCCGGTTAATTACCCGAACACCTGGATCAGATTGAAACGCGTTGGAAGTGATTTTACAGGTTTTTACAGCGCAGATGGAAAAACGTGGAAGTCGTATACAACCTTCAATATGGAAATTTCGAAGAAAGTATACCTGGGTTTTGCAGTTACTTCGCACGACAGCAACGCAACCGCCACCGCCGAGTTCAGCAATATTTCATTTTCAAAAAAATAATCCGAAAATTATGAAAACACTTTTTCTCTTTTTACTTCTTTGCGCGGGCTTGGCAATCCAGGCAGCAAAACCAATCCCATCCGACCCGAAAGCAACTCCTGAAGCGGTTAAACTCTATCAAAAAATGTTGAAACTGGAAGCGAAAGGAATGATGTTCGGCCATCAGGATGCCTTCGCCTACGGAACCACCTGGTATGCACAGGAAGGCCGTTCGGATGTGAAAGACGTTTGCGGCGACCATCCGGCAATCATCGGTTGGGAACTTGGCCATTTGGAACTTGGTGGAGCCTACAGCCTCGACTCTGTCTATTTCGACAACATCCGGAAAGGAATAAAGTATGCCAACAAGATTGGTGCGATCAATACCGTTAGCTGGCATCACCGAAATGCACTTACTGGTGGAACAGCCTGGGATGTGAGCTCAAAGAAAACTGTGGAATCGATACTTCCGGGTGGCGAAAAGCACGAACTGTACCTGAAATACCTCGATAAACTGGCCGATTTTTTGCTCAGCCTGAAAACCGATCAGGGAAAGTACATTCCTGTTTTGTTCAGGCCGTATCACGAACATACCGGAAGCTGGTTCTGGTGGGGCAAAAATCTATGTACAGCCGACGAATACAAAGCGCTGTGGCGGTTTACGGTAAATTACCTCCGGAATGAGAAAAACATTCACCACCTGTTGTTCTCCTATTCGACTGACCGCGTTGAAACAGCCAGCGAATACCTGGAACGCTACCCCGGCGACGACCTGATTGATCTACTTGGCTTCGACTTGTACGATCGCGGATCTGAATATCCGGCAGTATTGGGCAATTGTGCCAAGATTGTCACCCAAATTGCTGCCGAAAAAGGCAAAATTGCAGCGGTGACCGAAGCTGGCGATCCCTCAGGAAAACAAACCGAGTGGTGGACCAAAAGAATACTCGAAACTTTGCGTCCATACAATCTTTCGTACGTGTTGGTCTGGAGAAATTCGTTCACGAAAACAACGGATGTTCCCTTTGGTCCATACAAAGGCTGCCCTAGCGAACAGGATTTTGTCAAGTTCTACAAAGACCCGAAAACGCTGTTTCTAAAGGATATTCAATAAAACTCAGAAGAGTCAACCGACAGAAAAATGCTGCCGGTTGACTCTTCTTCGATTAAAATAACAATTCATTCTGCAGATAGCACCGATTGGTAGCTTTATCAAATATTCACATTAAATAAGTATCCAACAAACGCAGTTAAACCCATGGCAATAGTACCCCAGAAAGTAATTCTGATTATTGCTTTTCCTACACTTGAGCCTCCCGTTTTTGCCGCCAATGCCCCCAGGATAATCAGGAAGAAAATAGCAAAGCCATAGAGTTGATATTCCATACTTTTTACCGGAAGAAAGAGCGTTACAAGAAGAGGAAGTATTCCCCCAACCGTAAATGATAAGCCTGAAGCAAAAGCTGCCTGTATCGGTTTAGCCTGACTTATTTCGTTTATTCCCAATTCATCACGAATGTGTGCTCCCAACGCATCGAATTCCGATAATTCTTGCGCCACTAATAAAGCAGTTTCTTTTTTAAGCCCTCTTCTTTCGTAAATTTCAGCTAAAAGTCCTAATTCAATTTCAGGCATTTCAATTAGTTCTTGTCTTTCACGCTCAATATCGGCTTTCTCCACATCGGTTTGAGAACTTACAGAAACATACTCACCTGCTGCCATCGATAAAGCACCAGCCACCAATCCTGCTATCGTTGCCAGCACAATTGGCGCTCTAAGATTAGTTGCTGCCGCAATTCCGATCGCAAGACTTGATGTTGAAAGTATTCCATCATTTGCACCAAGAACGGCCGCTCTTAACCAATTACTTTTGTGAATGTAATGAATGTCTAAATAATCGTCTAATCCTTTCACTTTCTCTATCATCTTAAATGCTTTGTTTAATAATTATATACCCCTAAGCCAGTATATTTGCATCTCCCAAATTGCCATACATCATCTCACGACTGCAAAAGAACGGGTTGAAGCAGGTTTCAAATATAAGGATATTCTATGTTCAATTCTGCTGAAATTTATAAAAGACTTTGTACTGGCTATCAGATCAGTTGCTTTTCGAACAACGGCTTGTAAATCGGACCGGCGGGTGTAGTTATACTTTCAAACAAAACTACTTTGTTCATATTAACCTGATCAAAAACTGTTTCCTGATATGCAGAAAGCAACGCATGGAAAGCTGACGGATGATCTGTCTTTTTTACACGGGCGATTGTCAGGTGCGGTTTCAACGGTTTCTGGTCGAAGGAAAATCCATTTTGCTGAAGCAATTCGCCCAAATGGGAATAGGCCGGCATGATTGGTTGAAGGTCATCAAGGCCAATCCATAAAACCTTTGGATTATTTGCATTGGGAAACACTCCTACCCCGCGCAATTCAGTTTGATAAGCCTGAATATTACTGAATGATTCTACAATCAATTGGCGCAACACCTGAACTTCTGATTCTTCTGTGCTACCCAGGAAAAATAAGGTAATGTGCCAGTTTTCCGGAATTGTCCAGTTCAGCACATTCCGATTCAGATGCAGGTCTTTCCTCCAGACCTCAACCTGTTGAACTGACTTTGGAGATTCAATGGGGATGCCGATAAAAAGTCGTTTCATCTCCTAAACTTACAGACTTTTTTTGAATTATTTATCCAGCCGATGGGCTTGAATAAACTGCAATTGTTTTTCGAGCATGGCAACTTTGTGCATTTCGAAACCAGCAATTCGGGCAGTTTCAAGTGGTTTTGAATAGATGTATTCGATTTCCATGGCGCGATGATGATCGTAATCGAGTTTCATGCTGGGTGCGTAAGGTTTCATTTTGATGGTCATGTCGATCATCTGCTGTGCCAGCGATTCTTTCAGCGGAACCCCGCAGACGTTGGCTCCGTGAATCACTTCAAGCATCAATTCTTTCGACAGCTCGCGGGTTTGATCATTAGACATCAAACGGTCGGTGGTGGTGTTCAAAACGACCGTCATGCCATTAAACGGAATGTTCCAAACCAGTTTCTGCCAGCGGGCAAACTTCAGATCGGGCGAAAGTTCAGAATGAATACCAGCAAGGTGAAAATCCGCGACAATTTGTTTCAGAATTTCCTGATCAGGAACATTGTACGAACCGATGATCAGCTTTCCGTAATCGAGGTGGTGGATATGCCCCGGTCCGATTTTATTGGAGCAAATAAATGCCAGCCCACCGGCAATTGCAACACCGGGAAGTTGTGCCGAAAGATCTTCTTCCAGTCCAAGTCCGTTTTGCAACAAAACGACTACTGTTTTGGGGTGAAGCATCGGCTGTATCAATTCGGGCAAATGATGATTTCCGGTTGTTTTCAGGCAAACCAGAATAACATCGCACAAAGGCATTTCTTTTGTATTGGGATATGCATTCACTTCAGGCAAATAAAAATCACCGTTGACCGAATCAACCTGAAGCCCGTGTTTACGAACGTGTTCATAATCGCTTCGGAATAAGAAATGAACTTCCTGCCCGGCTTTTGCAAGCATTCCGCCATAAAAACCGCCCAACGCGCCTGTACCGATTACTCCGTATCTGATTGCCATTTTTGTTGAATTAAAAGAATATATGCAAAAGTAGATTCAAACCAGTATATCTGTGACTCTGAATCTCCTGTTGAACCTAATCGTAACAAAAAAGTTACAAGCCAGAAATTACATCTCAATCATTCATCAGAATTCAGTAATTTCGCACGGCTCGGAACCGAAATGCCAAAAACCTAAACCATATCTGAGATGAAAACTACACTTTTTTCAATCCTGTTTATACTTGCCTGCTTTTCAATGCAGAACTTATCTGCTCAGGAGAGTAAATCAATCCATTCACCCGACGGAAATCTATCCATCACCATTCAATTGGATAAAGATGGTTCGTTGAGTTATTCCTTCAATGCTTTTAAACAACCGGCTATTTTAAATTCTCCGATGGGATATTCATCCGGAAAATCTGCTTCAGTGCCTTCTGCCGGCTGGATCATCGAAAACGCTGAACACCATTCGGTAATCTCAGTCTGGAAACCGGTTTGGGGAAAGCGTTCTGTCGTTCAGGATGAATACAACGAATTAATCCTGAATCTTTCAGGTCCGGATGCCTCAAAACTTCAACATTTGCGTCTGGAAGTCAGGGCATATAACGACGGAGTGGCGTTCCGCTACAACATTCCGGCCGACGAAAAAAACAGTTTGGTGGCAACTGCTGAGTTAACCTCCTGGCATTTTGCAGGCGACTATACGGCATGGTTCTACAATGGTGAAAACGCGAATATTGGCCCTGTAAAACTTTCGGATAGCGACGGGAAGCATTTGCCGGTAATGACCGTCAAGGCCAGCGACCAGTTGTATATGGCAATCCACGAAGCCGATCTGGAAACCGGCGATCCGCTGGTTCTTCAATCTAAAAAAGGCAGTACTACTTTTTCTGTGGTGTCCGATCCCGGAAAACTGGAAGCCAATTATCAATCGGCCTGGCGGGTGATTCTCTGCGGAAAAACTCCCGGAACAATGGTCGATTCGCACCTGATTGAACTTTTGAACCCACAGGCTAAAGGCGATTTCTCGTGGGTAAAACCTGGCGTGGCGGTTTGGGATTGGCGCATTGATGGCGCTCAAATCGATGGATTCACTTATTCGATGAGCTATCCTTCGTGGGTTCGAATGGTTGATTTTGCTGCCGAGAATAACATTCGCTACCTTGTTTTGGATGCCAATTGGTATGGTCCGGAGCATGAAGCAAATTCGGATCCGGTAAAAGGCGATAAAGCCAATGATGTGCGGAAATTGCTTCATTACGGAAAAGAAAAAGGCATTGGCATCTGGCTTTACCTGAACGATGTGGGTGGGCGGAAATTTCCGATTGAGCAAACCCTGAAACAATACGGCGACTGGGGAGCTGCAGGTATAAAGTATGGATTTATGCGGGGCAATCCGACTGAGAAAAATGCATGGACGCGCAAGATCACCGAACTGTGTGCACAAAATCATCTCCTTTGCGATTTCCATGACGGACCGGTGCATCCGTACGGACAGATGCGCACTTTTCCGAACGCCGTAACCCGCGAATATTGCCATGCCCAGCTTGACGGTCATCATGTTTTTGTTCCTTCAACTTTTGTGACTACCGTTTTTGTAAATATGTTGTCGGGGCCAATCGATATGAATAATGGCATGTTCGATCTTCGACAAGGGAAGACGACACGTGTGGACGAAAATCAACCGGTACCCTCCACCTTGGTTTCGGAGGCTGCACGCACCCTGATTGTTTTTTCAGGAGCGACCATTATTCCCGACATTCCTGAATATTACCGCAAATATCCTGATTTGCTGAAATTTATCGCCTCACAGAAAATGCCCTGGCAGGAAAGCAAAACACTTTCAGGAGAAATTGGCGAATACATCGTGATGGCCCGCCAGGCAACCGATGGAGTCTGGCTGGTTGGCGCTGCAACCAACGAATCGCCCCGTGAACTCGACATACCGCTCAGTTTCCTGAAGCGCGGAAAATATGAAGTGACAATTATCCAGGATGGTGACAATGCCCATTACCTCAACAATCGCGAAGAATTGAAAACGAGGCAAAAAATCGTAAAGTCAGCAGACAAAGTACATGTAAAACTTGCCGCCGGAGGTGGCGCCTGCCTGATTCTTAAAGAAGTAGAAAAAACAAATTAAAAATTCTGATCTGCCAGTACTCGGTTAAGAAGAAATTGCAGGTGAATGCAAATTACTGCACACAAACAGTGACAGGGTGACTTAAAGTCACCCTGTCACTCAAATGGCTATCGATTCGCGTGAAATTTCAGGAAGTTGCAAATCTCGTTCAAAGCAAATTTCGATTCCCGAAAAAGATTACCAAATGCCGGATAACAATGACACATTCCCTTATCGACCCTCAGAGTGACTTCTACTCCTGCGACTCGCGCTTTTTTGGCAAATTGAATGGAATCATCCAATAGGATTTCGTTGCCACCAGCACTGATATGCAGAGGCGGAAGTCCTTTCAAATCGCCGTACAGCGGAGAAACGAATGGGTTTCTTTTATCGGTTTCGCCTGCATAAAATTGGCTCGCATTTTCAGCGCTACCTTTAGGAGAAAGGCATTTATTTACATTGGCCTTGTACGATTTTCCGGTGAGCATCAAATCGGTCCAGGGCGAAAGAACAGCGGCGCCAGCAGGTAGTGCAATATCCTTATCTTTAATAGCAAGCAAAGTTGCCAAACACAATCCGGCGCCTGCAGAATCACCGGCAAAAACAATGTTTGAAGGGATAAAACCTGATTCCAGAATATAATTGTAGGCTGCCAACGCATCGTTGAGCGCTGCCGGAAACGGATGTTCAGGAGCAAGCCGGTAATCGAAAACCAGCGCATTCACTCCACTTCCCTTTACAAATTTGTACACATGCTGGCGGTGCGACTGAGGCGAGCCTGTTACATACATTCCGCCATGAAAATAGAGCATCGCCTTTTGACCATTGTTCGAAGGAAATTTCATCCATTCGGCATACATTGTACCAACCGTAACGGGTTCTACTTCAACCTCTGCGGGTAGTTTGCCAAACATTTTGCCCCCTTTTTCGGTCAGTGCCCTTAACTTTTTAATTCCTTCCGGAGTTGGGTCAAACACGTTATTTAGCTGAAATCGAAACAGATTTCGGTGGACAAGCAGTCCCAAAATGATTTTACTCTTAAAACTTTGCATATGGTTGTTTTTAGATTTCTTTCAGGAACATACTCAACAGAATATTTTGATCGGGCATCTTAAACCGATCGCCATATATCGCTTTATTCAAAGCTAATCCATTGATTGACGAAAAGAAAAGTGTTGCCATTTCCTGCGCGTCGTGATTTTTTATCGTACCTTCCATCTGCCCTTGCTTCAGTATCCGGATTATGACCTCGTATTTCACGTCATTTTGCGTCCGGATGATTTCTCTGACCTCTTCCGGATAAGCCTCTGACAAGGCTGTTTGAGTAATCAGAAAATAATAATTAGCCGTATTTTCATTTTCATCAAAACCTTTTAAAAGACCATTAATGGCAATTATAATTTTCTCTTTTGCTGATACCTGAAGATTTTCCAGATTTAAGGCAGCTTCGTTCATCTTCTCCATCGCACTGCCGATAAGCCAGGTAAAGATTTCTTCCTTCGACTTGTAATAGTGATAAATCAACCCCTGCGACATTCCTGTTTTTACAGCAATATCGCTGATTTTAGTGGCAGAAAGTCCTTTGGTTGCAAATAGCAATAAAGCCGACGAGAGAATCTGATCTCTCCGCTCATCTTTTACTTTTTGATTGGCTTCTTTATTTCGTGGCATTTACTATTGATTGAATATTTATTCGATGCAAAAATATATCAAATTTTCATTTCTCAAAATTTTTCTATAAAAAATTTCACCACTGATTTTTCATAGACTCACTACGATTTCGGGCATCAGCAAATTCAATGCTGAATTTAACATCTTCCAAACCAAATAAATCTCAAAACATTTCTCATTTCTGAATGGTTTTATTAGTCAGTTTCAAACCGATAAACGAAAAACTATGGGAAATGAAGCAATTGTAATTGAGCAAACCTATCAGGCACCAACTTCTTTGGTCTGGGAAGCTATTTCTAACACGGACGAAATGAAACTCTGGTATTTCGATCTTCCGGAGTTTAAACCGGAAGTTGGCTGTGAATTTCGATTTATGGGAGGACCGTCTGAAGACCGGCAATATCAACACATTTGCCAGGTTACAGAAGTTATTCCGAACAAAAAGTTAGCCTATAACTGGCGTTACGACGGTTATGAGGGAAACACGCTGGTCACATTTGAACTTTTCAATGATGACGGCCAAACCCGGCTGAAACTGACTCATGAAGGATTGGAAACATTTCCGGTTGATAACCCTGATCTGGCCAAAGAAAACTTTGTGATAGGTTGGAATTGGCTAATAGGCATTTCACTAAAAGAATTTCTCGAAAAAATACAGAAACTTTAAAATCGCACAAAATGAAAATTGCTACAATTATTATCCGAGTTTTGATGGGACTGATGTTCGCATTTGCTTCAATCGCCTACTTCTTCAAACTCATTAAAGAGCCTGAGGTTACCGGCAGTATCAAAATCTTTAACGACGGAATTATGGCATCTATTTATTTAATGCCAACCGTAAAAGTCTTTGAATTGCTTTGTGCCATCGCTTTTCTCTCCGGAAGGTTTGTTCCTCTGGCAACTGTGGTTATCTTTCCAGTTATCCTGAATATTCTGTTGTTCCATGCATTTCTGGAATCATCAGGATTACCGATTGCAATTCTGCTATTAATCGGAAATCTGTTTCTGGCTTATTATTACCACGACAAATACAAATCAATATTGTCTGCAAAATAGCCGAACCAAATGATTCATTATTATCTGCTAATTAAGAAGATTGGAAAATAATGCAATACGCTGCTACCGAAGCTAATCGTTATTCAATGCCCTCACTCTGGAAACCAGGAGGGTGATGCCAATTCCGAACACCCCAATGACGGCAAACGAATAGCGCAGACCGGCAGCAGCTGAAATGTATCCAATCAATGGCGGTCCCATTAAGAATCCGAGAAAACTAACGCTCGAAACGGTTGCCAGTGCTATTCCGGGCGAAACTTTCGAATGCCTTCCTGCTGCGCTATATACCGTTGGCACAATACTCGAAACGCCTAAGCCAACCAGCATGAAAGCGAAAGTACATGGAACAAGATATGGAAAGAAGACTGCAGTGAACAAACCGGTTGAAATCATTGCCCCGCAAATCTGCAGCAATCGTTTCCGGCCAATCTTTGAAATCAGGTAATCGGCTACAAAACGGCCAGTCGCCATCATAATCATAAACGAAGTGTAACCAAGCACAACAAGCGATGGTGGTGCATTAACCACGTCTTTAAAGTAAATGCCACTCCAGTCAAACATGGCTCCTTCGCTGGCCATTGAGCAAAAGCCAATGATTCCTAATTGTAAAAGAATACGATCGGGCTTATTGAAAAATTTCTTTTTTGAATCGTCTGATACGGGGGCCGGATTTGTCCGTACCAAAAATGGATAATTGATCCAAACAGTTGTCAACACAATCAGCATGATGGTTACAAAATGCCAGTAAAC
>Ga0302293_10001479_pt1 | contig 11565 bp, 7 predicted proteins | sample III_Fen_N2_2_FD_198758 | JGI IMG/M metagenome (GOLD analysis project Ga0302293, IMG submission 198758) | Peat permafrost microbial communities from Stordalen Mire near Abisko, Sweden - III_Fen_N2_2 | ecosystem: Environmental > Terrestrial > Soil > Wetlands > Permafrost | place: Sweden: Abisko... | reverse complement strand
GTTTGCTCCGGCAGGACCAGTTGCTCCAGTTAATCCAGCTGGACCTTGAGGACCCATTGGGCCAGTTGCTCCGTCTAATCCGTCATTTCCTGCTGGACCCGTTGCTCCTGTTAATCCTGCTGGACCTTGTGGTCCCATTGGACCTGTTGCACCATCTAATCCATCATTTCCTGCTGGACCTTGTGGACCCATAGGACCTGTTGCTCCATCTAAACCATCGTTTCCGTTAGCACCATTCAATCCGGCTGGACCTTGAGGACCCATTGGACCTGTTGCACCATCTAAACCATCATTTCCGGCTGGACCTTGTGGACCCATTGGGCCTGTTGCGCCATCAATACCGTCGTTTCCTGCTGGACCCGTTGCTCCAGTTAATCCTGCTGGACCTTGAGGACCCATTGGACCTGTTGCACCATCTAAACCATCATTTCCGGCTGGACCTTGCGGACCCATAGGACCTGTTGCGCCATCTAATCCGTCGTTTCCGGCTGGACCTGTTGCACCAGTTAATCCTGCTGGACCTTGAGGACCCATAGGACCTGTTGCTCCGTCTAAACCATCGTTTCCGGCTGGACCTTGAGGACCCATTGGACCTGTTGCACCGTCTAAACCATCATTACCTGCTGGTCCTTGTGGACCCATAGGGCCTGTTGCACCGTCTAAACCGTCGTTTCCGGCTGGACCTTGTGGACCCATTGGACCTGTTGCTCCATCTAAACCGTCATTTCCTGCTGGACCCGTTGCTCCTGTTAATCCCGCTGGACCTTGAGGACCCATAGGGCCTGTTGCTCCGTCTAAACCATCATTACCTGCTGGTCCTTGTGGACCTGTTGCGCCAGTTAATCCTGTTGGACCTTGAGGACCCATAGGACCTGTTGCTCCGTCTAAACCATCATTTCCGGCTGGACCTTGTGGACCCATAGGACCTGTTGCGCCATCTAATCCGTCGTTTCCGGCTGGGCCTGTTGCGCCAGTTAATCCTGCTGGACCTTGTGGCCCCATTGGACCTGTTGCACCATCAATACCGTCTATTCCGTTAGTACCATTTGTTCCGTTTGCTCCGGCAGGACCAGTTGCTCCAGTTAATCCAGCTGGACCTTGAGGACCCATTGGGCCAGTTGCTCCGTCTAATCCGTCATTTCCTGCTGGACCTTGAGGACCCATAGGACCTGTTGCACCGTCTAATCCGTCGTTTCCTGCTGGACCTGTTGCTCCTGTTAATCCTGCTGGACCTTGTGGTCCCATCGGGCCTGTTGCGCCATCAATACCGTCGTTTCCTGCTGGACCCGTTGCTCCTGTTAATCCCGCTGGACCTTGTGGTCCCATTGGACCTGTTGCACCATCTAATCCGTCGTTTCCGGCAGGACCAGTTGCTCCAGTTAATCCTGCTGGACCTTGAGGACCCATTGGACCTGTTGCACCATCAACTCCGTCAGTACCAACTAAAGTACTTAACCATTGTGCTTCTGTTCCAACATAACCATTCGCTACTGCAATTTCATAGGCTGATGATCCATCAACACCATTTATTCCATTTGTACCGTTTGTTCCGGCTGGGCCTTGTGGACCTGTTGCACCGTCAATACCATCTATTCCGTTAGTACCGTTTGTTCCTGCTGAACCAGTTGCTCCTGTTAATCCTGCTGGACCTTGCGGACCCATTGGACCGGTTGCACCGTCAATACCATCTATTCCGTTAGTACCGTTTGCTCCGGCAGGACCAGTTGCTCCAGTTAATCCTGCTGGACCTTGTGGACCCATTGGACCTGTTGCACCATCAACACCGTCAGTACCAACTAAAGTACTTAACCATTGTGCTTCTGTTCCAACATAACCATTTGCTACTGCAATTTCATAGGCTGATGATCCATCAACTCCATCTATTCCGTCAGTACCATTTGTTCCGGCAGGACCAGTTGCTCCAGTTAATCCAGCTGGACCTTGTGGACCCATTGGACCTGTTGCTCCATCTAAACCATCGTTTCCGGCTGGACCTTGTGGGCCTGTTGCACCAGTTAATCCTGTTGAACCTTGTGGTCCCATTGGGCCTGTTGCTCCATCAATACCATCGTTTCCTGCTGGACCTGTTGCTCCAGTTAATCCTGCTGGTCCTTGAGGACCCATTGGGCCTGTTGCTCCGTCTAAACCATCGTTTCCGTCAGCACCATTTAATCCGGCTGGACCTTGTGGACCCATAGGACCGGTTGCACCATCAACACCGTCTATTCCGTTAGTACCATTTGTTCCGTTTGCTCCGGCTGGGCCAGTTGCTCCGTCAATACCATCTATTCCATTAGTACCGTTTGTTCCTGCTGGACCAGTTGCTCCAGTTAATCCTGCTGGACCTTGAGGACCCATTGGACCTGTTGCACCATCAACACCGTCAGTACCAACTAAAGTACTTAACCATTGTGCTTCTGTTCCAACATAACCATTCGCTACTGCAATTTCATAGGCTGATGATCCATCAACACCATTTATTCCATTTGTACCGTTTGTACCGTTTGTTCCGGCAGGGCCAGTTGCTCCAGTTAATCCAGCTGGACCTTGAGGACCCATTGGACCGGTTGCACCATCAATACCGTCTATTCCGTTTGTACCGTTAGTACCATTTGTTCCTGCTGGGCCTGTTGCTCCAGTTAATCCTGCTGGACCTTGAGGCCCCATTGGACCGGTTGCACCGTCAACGCCATCTATTCCGTTAGTACCATTTGCTCCGGTTAATCCTGTTGGACCTTGTGGACCCATTGGACCGGTTGCGCCATCAACACCATCTATTCCATCTGTACCGTTTGTTCCAGCTGGTCCTGTTGCTCCAGTTAATCCTGCTGGACCTTGTGGACCCATTGGACCTGTTGCACCATCAACTCCGTCAGTACCAACTAAAGTACTTAACCATTGTGCTTCTGTTCCAACATAACCATTTGCTACTGCAATTTCATAGGCTGATGATCCATCAACGCCATCTATTCCATTTGTACCGGCTGGGCCTTGTGGACCTGTTGCACCGTCAACACCATCTATTCCGTCAGTACCATTTGTTCCGTTTGTTCCGGCAGGGCCAGTTGCTCCAGTTAATCCAGCTGGACCTTGAGGACCCATCGGACCGGTTGCACCGTCAATACCATCTATTCCGTCAGTACCATTTGTTCCGTTTGCTCCGGCAGGGCCAGTTGCTCCAGTTAATCCTGCTGGACCTTGTGGACCCATTGGACCGGTTGCACCGTCAATACCGTCTATTCCGTCAGTACCATTTGTTCCGTTTGCTCCGGCTGGGCCAGTTGCTCCAGTTAAACCTGCTGGACCTTGCGGACCCATTGGACCTGTTGCACCGTCGATACCATCTATTCCGTTTGTACCGTTTGTTCCTGCTGGACCAGTTGCTCCGGTTAATCCTGCTGGACCTTGAGGACCCATTGGACCTGTTGCACCATCAATACCATCTATTCCGTTAGTACCATTTGTTCCGTTTGCTCCGGCAGGGCCAGTTGCTCCGGTTAATCCTGTTGGACCTTGTGGACCCATTGGACCTGTTGCACCGTCAATACCATCTATTCCATTAGTACCGTTTGTTCCTGCTGGACCAGTTGCTCCGGCAGGACCAGTTGCTCCGGTTAATCCTGTTGGACCTTGAGGACCCATTGGACCGGTTGCGCCATCAACACCATCTATTCCGTTGGTACCATTTATTCCATCGATCCCATCCGTCCCGACTAAGCTGCTTAACCATTGTGCTTGTGTTCCAACAAAACCGTTTGTAACGGCAATTTCATAAGCAGACTGACCGTTTGTTCCGGCCGGTCCTTGTGGACCAGTTGCACCATTTGCTCCGGTTGGCCCAGTTAATCCGATAGGTCCTTGTGGACCAGTCGCACCGGGTGCACCATCAACACCATTTGTTCCATTTAAACCATTTGCTCCATTTGCTCCGGCAGGACCTTGAGGCCCCGTTGGACCTTGTGAACCAGGCGTTCCGTTAATACCTTGCGGACCAATCGGACCTTGAGGACCACCCGGACCTTGCGAACCAGTTGGACCTTGTGGTCCACCCGGACCTTGAGGACCGGGAGTTGGATTTGCTACATGCTCTGCAAAAAGGGCGTAAGGGACGCTTAAAAACTGACTAACACCAACAATTGTATAGTTGGTTCCACCCGTTGGGTCGGTTTCAGTTTTAATAAAATAAGGTCCATTCCCCCAAATAATTGTAGCGAAATTTCCACTCACAACAGATCCTGTACCAATCTCAAGACTGGCTAAACCGTTGGTATTTGTAATTGGTGTTTGGATTTCTTCGTAAACAACTGTTCCTGATGAAGAACCTTGAAGAATACTGATTCGCATTCCAATTGTCGAGTTGGTTATCAAGGCATTAGATGCATCGCGAGCAACTGCCTGATACGACATTTTTTGTGGGGCTTGCGCAAAAGATAGCTGCGCAATCATAAGCACCCCTGCGAGAAGGCTTAATTTTTTCATTGTGTGTTAGTTTTAAGTGTGTGAAGGAAATCCTTGGAACTACTTTTCAAGTCGCTGATCATCAGATTAAGAGCACTGATTTGTGGTAATAAATCGTTGTTCTCTTAATGTTACCTGCTTCACTTAAACTAGATTATTGCGGTTGGAACCCTGCCAGACAGTGGTAATTGTCGGACTTTCTGCTTTTACACAAACAGAAATTGTTTTAACGCAACAATGGTAATTCGTTGGAAATCAATTTAATTTTTGACCAATTTGTAAACTCTTACAGACTGATCTTTTTTGTAAACGGTTAAAAAATAATTTGCTCTGGCGAGTGACATGACATCAACAACGGTTTCTTTTGTATCCAAAAGTCCGTTTTGAATTACTCTCCCCGATTCATCTGTCATGGTGAATCGCATGTTTTCCAACACCTCGTCCGGAAACGCAATGGTAAGCTGCGAAGTCATCGGATTTGGATAAGCGGAAATAGATACATTGTCATCCCATTCTTCCAATCCCACCGAAAATAACTCATACGGCTGCTGAACCCCTTCATAAACGGATCCGCTAGCAACATCAGTTTGCCGGTAATCAATTAGACCAATAGAATAACTCATGGATCCTCCCATTCCGGATACATCCCCTCCGGAGGCCACGGGGCTTTCTTGGCAGAACAGTGTTCCGCTCAAAAACAATAGTGGTAATGTTTTTAGATACATAAATAGTGTGTTAATTGGTATTAGAAAAGTATCTTTAAAAAGGTTTCGTAAATCAAATGAATGAATATTAATCGATTTACAATGAACGAAACCTACTTTACAATGAATACTTTAATAAACAATCGTATTATTCGACTTTTAAATGATGATATTAATTAGTTTTTAGTTCAACCAACAACTATTGTCAAAGAAATTAACTGCTTCTCTGTCGAAGAAAAAGGCGATGGATTTGTTAGATCGGCATGAATTTCAATTACTTAGCAATTTTTACTAAAGGCGTGAAAAGCTAAAAACAAATCGTTAAACCCGCTCCCAAATTAATGATTCCAAGCTGTCTGTGTTGATTAATGCGCGACCACATCTCCCTACCCGATAACCAAGCAGTAGTTTGTTCGGTTTTTCGAAAATCTTTTTTATCGAACAACCAAGAATAGCTGTAACGAACTCCGATGTGAAACAGCATGCTTTTATTCAACGGATAATTCATCCGCAAACCGTACATAAAGACCATTCCCTTGTATTCATCGACTTCAGGATCAATCAGGTTTTTACTGATTAACTCACCTGTCAAAACAGAATCTGCCCCATTACTCGCATTGGCTTCACGGTTATCAATACTGATCATACAATAGCCAACTCCCATTTCATGTGTCAAACCCGCTGGAATACGTCCGTTAAACGAAGAGAAAACAAGCTTAGGCATGAACGTTCGTTCCTGAATCTGTAAAAATTCCACCTGTGGCTGAATGTATTGTGTAGCTAAAGCACCAGTAGAATCTATGTATTGTCGGTTGAGTTCGCCACCTCTCAATGGATTAACCTGATACAAATGATGATTGTACTCAAACGCAACTCCTACATTTTCAGAAAGCATCATCCCTAAACTTCCCCTAAAACCGAAATCTTTCAGGTTATACGATTTTTGAAGCTCGTCGTTTTTCGTAACATACCCTTTTTCGCGTGTTACGAGCGAATAAATCAATGGCAACTGCCCCTGAACACTGAGATCAAGAAATGTCTTTTTTCCAAAATATCCTGTTTCTTGTGCTTGAACAAGTGTCAGTAACAAACCGAAACAAGCTGTGAGTAAGATCTTAATTTTCATTACTTGTTTCTTTAAGTTGGCTGAACAATGCATGACACCTAGAGGCTAGCATTTTCTTTGATACCTGGTCTTTGGAATAATAGGATTTTTCTACGATCAATTCTCCTTTTTCCAAATCCATGATATACACGTTCATCTCTGTTGTATGCGCCGTGAGCAACGCAACCGGAAAATAAATCATTCCTATCGGAAATAAGATAGTGAATATCACACCACTCGCAGCATTGATATGATCATTGTAATTGTGCTGAAGTGATAACAACATCACTTTGGATGATCCGTAAACCAATTTCAGGCTATCCAAGCGTTCCAGATCAATCATAAAAACATCAGGTTCTGTGGTTTGAACGCCTTTCTCAATGGTACGCATAATGAGTGCCAAATCATTGTATTGTTGCGTAGTCATACTTTGCAGCTGCGAACGATCTAACCTGTTCACCACAACACCCAATTCACTTCCTACTTCCTGAACCACGGTCAATAAGCGTTCTTCCAACACATCCGATTTCTGAAAATCCAATTCGTTGCGTTTACTGAATTCGGTTACAAACGGGTTGACCAATAAGACCGTATCTAGATCCAAATGCAATTGGTCTTCGTACTTTTCGGTTTCGATAGCTAGTTGTTCATCATCGGTCATGGTAAAGAATTCTTCATCTTCCAATTCTTCTTCTTTCACCTTTTGGTGGTACGTTTCAAACTGCCGGTTGAACGTAGAATCATTGATCAAGTCGGCAATTCCATAGAGGTAAAACTTTGTTGAATCAATTCCGGCATCTACTGTGAGCCCCGATCGTTGATTCTTAATCGTTTCATACTTATCCCAACGTTTGTGGTGCTCACCAACCGAATCGCCGGCTTGTTGAGCCAATCTCTCCAATTCAATATTGGCAATGGCTTGATCGAAGTTGTGTTTAGAAAACGTTTCCAGTTCGAAAACCGAGTTAGCGGCCGCAACCTCAATACCTTTTTGCCACATGCGCCCCATCAACGCGTCAGTGGAATCACTCACGTACAAATCATGTATGATGCGCAATCCCAAAGCTACTTTTCCTTCATCGGGAACTTGTGTGAAAAAGTGATTCAACAACGAAATTTCTCCTTCGTAAAACTGACGTTCGTAGCGATTATCGAAATTGATGTAAGGATTAAACCCATACGAATCACGCTTTTCTTCCTTCATTACTTCCAACCAAATCTGGGCTTTGCATCGATTAAGGAAACGTGAATTCGGATATTCCTGCTCCATCACAAAAATGCTGTAAAGCGCATCAATTGTCTTGTTTTCGTAAACTTCATTCAGGATGTATTCAAATCGACAGATGCCACGCACTTCTTCAAACGATTGTTCGGGAAAATTGAGGATAGTACCCCAATCGGCATAAGCTGCTATTTCTTTTTCGAGCGCTTCAATGCGTTTAGCAACATTTGGGTGCGAATTGAACTGATCATCGTAACGTTGTTTTGCCGTTATTTCATTTTTACGCGCTTTGAACGTTTTCTCCGGCACAAATAGGTGCTTCGAATTAAAGTATTCTTTGTTGAAGGGCAATTCCTCAAACGGCAAATACGAATAAATGAGAATATCGAACGTTTTGGTAATTTCTGTAGAACTGTAACCGGCAGCGTGGTATAATTTCACCCCCAATTTATCGGCTTCGAATTCATTGTCACGCGAATATTTACTGAAAAAGCGCACCTTTTCGCCATACGACAACGATTTATTGTCATTGACATAATCATACAAATCCAGTACATGTTCTTCTTGGTAATGCACAATTTCATGCGCCAACACAAACGCCAATTGCGCTTCATTGGTCATTTGGGCAATCAATCCTGTGGTTACGAATACCATTCCCTGATCGGTTGAAAAGGCATTTGCCTCATTGGTATTCAAGGTGTAAAAGCGCAGTTTTCCTTCCAAATCGGGATCAGAAGCCGTGAGTCGATCTCCAATCCGCTGAATGTAGGTCGTAACTTCATCGCCGTAGGTCACCAAACCCGATTTCAACAAATCGTCGATGGTGTAATTGACCTGCTCTACAAATATCTTCTGTTGTTTCGAGGTTAATCCGTCGCGACGCTCTTGCTGTGCTTGTTTGATTTTCTGACTTGTTTCAATTGAAAAGTCTTCAGGTACAGCTCCTTTAGACTGCAATGGATGGTAATCGTTGAAGTTTACCTGAGCCTTTCCCGCAAAGGAAAGTAGCAACAAACAAACCACCGATAGATTCGATAAGAAGAGCCGTTTTTTCATTTTAATGCTTTCGGAATGACACACACGGGAATCGGTTCCATTTTATGTCTGTTTAAACGATTTAATCGTCGATAAATTGCGAGCACTTCTTGCTGACGTTCATCTAGTTGCGATTCGTCGCCTGTATACTCCATGGCCCATTCCAGTTCCGGATAAGTGGCTCCGATCTGATCTTCATCCGAACGTCCGTCTTCCCATAATCCGTCGGTTGGTCTGGCAGATTGAATTGAATACACAATACCGAGGTGTTCACCCAAGGCAAAAACTTCTGTTTTCATCAAGTCGGCAATCGGACTTACATCCACGCCACCATCGCCGTATTTGGTAAAAAATCCAACGCCGAAATCTTCTACTTTATTTCCGGTACCTGCAACCAATAATCGATTGACTTGTCCGAGTGCATAAAGAGTCGTCATACGCAATCTGGAACGCGTATTGGCCATTGCCAAATGGTGCGATTTTGTTTCGTCGCCGAGGTTTTCTTCCAATTGTGTAAACACGTCAGTCAACTCAACCGTTTGCGATGACACATTCGGGAATTTTTTCACCAACCATTCAATGTGTTCGGTGGCGCGATCGTGCTCTGCTTTTGTTTGTCGAATAGGCATGGTAACCACCATCACTTTTTTGCCGGTAAGCGCGCACAAAGTGGATGTTACTGCCGAATCGATTCCACCGGAAATTCCAATAATAAAACCTTCTGCAGCTGCTTGTTCACTGTAGGTTAGCAACCAATTGGATATATGTTCAACTATTTCTTGCGTTTGCTTCATGCCACTTTCCGATGAGACTGCCGAAACTACGAAAAAATTCTTGATTGAAGGCGTCTAAATCTTCCTTCTTAAGGCAGGGAATAGCCTCTCCTTTCAAAAACAAAAAACCCGTTATCTGCCTAAGGCGGACAACGGGTTTATAAAGTGTTGGATTGTTTCTTAGAACAAAATACCGACTTTCAATACGATTTGTTTTTGTTTCGCTGAAAAAGTCAAATAATCATTTGAACCGTTAATATTTTGGAACATCGTCATGTCACGCTCTTTGTCGTCACCTCCGATTGCTTCACCGAAGTGAACCGGTGTTAAACCGTAGTAGAAACCAAGTTCTGCAAACAAAGATGTGTTACCTGTAAAGTTCCACTCTGCACCTGCAGCCAAACCGATTGTTGAACGCATGAAGAACATATCTCCTTTTGCTTTCATGTTCGGATTTTCAGCAGAAACTGGCAAACCTCCTAAGGTATCTCCCGAAATGTTAAACCCTTTATCGTTAATTGTATTCGACAACACAAAGCTCGTACGTGCTCCGAATTTACCGTAGTAACGGAAATCACCGATCATGTTGGTACGGAACAACAACATTGTTGGGATTGTACCGTAAATTGCTTTTTGTTTACGCTCTTGTACATTGTACAATTTCGCATCCGGGTTAGAAGAAAGATCTTCCTTCTTAAGGATCTTACTATCTACATAATAGTAATAAACTTTATCAACTGAATTCACTTTGTACTTGAACGATTCGAAGTCAAATTCCAATCCTGTAGAAAGACCGATATTCGGAGTAAAACTAAAGTTCACGTTCATTCCAATGGAATTTTGAGCTCCCACTCCCAAACGTTCAATGTTTTTAGTACCTGGCTTGTTGAAGTTCATTCCAACTTGATAAGCAAGTCCCATTTGAACTTTCTTTGTCGCTACTTCTTGAGCCGTAAGTGACAAGGCAAACCCAGCACAAACAAGTGTTAATAGTGTTTTTTTCATATATCGATAGTAATGATGCGACAAATATAAACTGTTTCTATGAAATCAGAATGATTATTTTTGAGGCAGTTAATAAATCGCACATGAAGGTTTTCAGTTGGTTAGTTGTATCGAGCATTTTGCTGGTTATGACATCTTGTTCGCATGACCCCTTTGATATCAGTACCGATGGTATCTCGGTTCCGATAAAACACACCAACCTCGATTCACTCATTGGCAGTGCCGACAGCACAGAATTATTGGCTGTATTAATGAACCAGCGATTGCGCACTCCGGATATCATCGATTATCAATTGGGATATTGTTTTCGAGTAGGAAGTGTTGATGACCCGATGATGGTTCACAACTTCGTTTCGCTTCGAAAAGACGATTATTTGACGCGTCTCGAAAAACGAATCAGTGAGAAATTCCCAAAACTCAGCACACGAACACAAAAAATAACCGATGCCTTTGTTCAGTTGAAAGCACATTTTCCAAACGGTAAATTTCCGCGCGAAATTGTTTACATGAACTCCTATTTTGCCAGTAGCGCTTTTTGTACGGATCATGAAATTGCTATCGGATTGGAACGTTATTTAGGTGCCAAAACCGATGTGATCGAAGAATTGCCTTCGCAAGAATTTTTCCCATGGATCAAACAAAAAATGGATGCTCAATACATGGAGCGGGATGCAGTTGCAGCTTGGGTCATGACGCATATGGTAGAAGAAAAGGAAGGTAGTAATACGGTTGAAGCAATGATCCGTTGGGGAAAAATCATTTACCTCACTGAAGCGGCTTTCCCCGACATGCCGAAACACTGGATTATGCGCTACAAAGAAAGCGAATACAAATGGGCAATTGAAAACGAACGCGCATTTTGGGATTACCTTGTAGATCAAAAAATGTTGTTTGAAACCAACGAACGCACACAAGCCAACTTGCTCAACGACGCACCTTTCACCACCGGATTACCGGAAAAAGGTCCGGATAGACTCGGACAATTTTTAGGTTGGCGCATCTTACAGAGCTACATGGAACAATATGATGTAACTTTGCCGGAATTAATGGCAAAACCGTATACGGAACTCTTACAGGAATACGAAATAGCCGAGTAACTCAAATACAATACCGAAGAAAAACACACACGGAATGGACGAAAAAATCGTAAAAAAATCGAGTATAGAAATTGAAGTTGGCCTGAATGCCAATAACCTACCTTTAAACATGCGCTGGTCAGCAAGCGACGGCAATATCGACAAAGCACCAGCTCGTGCTTTTTTC
>Ga0302293_10001475_pt1 | contig 11579 bp, 8 predicted proteins | sample III_Fen_N2_2_FD_198758 | JGI IMG/M metagenome (GOLD analysis project Ga0302293, IMG submission 198758) | Peat permafrost microbial communities from Stordalen Mire near Abisko, Sweden - III_Fen_N2_2 | ecosystem: Environmental > Terrestrial > Soil > Wetlands > Permafrost | place: Sweden: Abisko... | reverse complement strand
CCCGTCTAAAACTTACTGAAGTCGAGGCAGACAAAATGCAGGCCGATATTGGGTCTATTTTGACGTATATTGACCAGCTTAAGGAGGTGAAAGGCACTGAAAGTGAACGAACTATTGTCGGTGATAATAGGAACGTGATGCGTGAAGATGTGCCTTCACAAAACGCAGGTGTCTACACCCGTGCTCTCGTTGATGCTGCTCCATCACATGAAGGTGATTTCATTAAAGTTAAGAAGATACTTTCGTAATACCTATGGCAAACTCAAAAATAAATCTCGATACTCTAACCATAGAGTCTGCACATGAAGCACTTCTTCGTGGTGATTTCACTGCTGTTGAATTAGCTCAATGTTATCTAGATGAGATAGCTCTTAAAAATAAAGAGGTGAATGCGTACCTTGAAGTGTTTGATGATGTTTTAGAGCAGGCTCGTAAAGCACAAACTCTTGTCTCGTCACAGAATATGCTCGCTGGTATTCCTATTGCAATCAAAGATAATATTTTGATTAAGGGACGTCGTGTGGGTTCCGCCTCAAAAATCTTGGAAGGCTATATCGCTTCTTATGATGCGACTGTCATAGAAAAACTTCGTGATGCTGGTGTGGTGTTTCTAGGTAGGCTTAACATGGATGAGTTTGCTATGGGTGGATCGACTGAAAATTCTGCATATGGCCCAACTCGCAACCCCCATGATTTGTCTCGCGTCGCTGGTGGTTCATCGGGTGGCTCCGCCGCAGCCGTTGCTATGAATGGAGCCCTTGCAACCCTTGGTTCTGACACAGGTGGGTCAGTTCGTCAGCCTGCAAGTTATTGTGGTGTTGTTGGATTGAAACCAACGTACGGTGCAATCTCGCGCCATGGACTCATGGCCATGGGATCATCTCTTGATATTGTGAGTCCAATCACAAAAACAGTTCGTGATGCTGAAATACTCTTTACTGCAATGAAAGGTAAAGATATCTACGACAGCACTTCGATAAATATTGTGCCTGTTGCTGTTCCAAAAAAACCAATTATTGGCGTTCCTCGAAGTTTTCTTACAGGTGACGGTATTGATGCTACGGTGCTCTCTGTGTTCGAAGAATCAATCACACGACTAAAAAAACTTGGTTACGAGGTTCGTGATGTTGAACTTCCAAACATTAAATATAGTTTGGCTGTTTACTACGTCATCATGCCAGCTGAAGCATCAACCAACCTTTCTCGTTTTGATGGCGTAAAGTATGGCGCAAAGGTTGAGGGTAAAGATTTGGCTGAAGATTATTTCCTGACACGTGCGGGAGGTTTTGGAAGGGAAGTACGTCGTCGTATCATGCTCGGCACCTATGTACTCTCGTCTGGTTACTATGATGCGTATTACAACAAAGCTAATATTGTACGTGAACTCATCAAGGCTGATTTTGCAAAAGCCTTTCAGTCAGTTGATGTTATTGTGACCCCAACGGCACCATCTCCAGCATTTAAGGTTGGTGAAAAAATTTCTGATCCTGTTTCGATGTACCTCGAGGATATTTTTACTGTTCCTGCAAACCTTGTTGGGATTCCTGCGATTGCGATTCCTGCAGGGGAGAAAGAGGTTGAGGGTAAAAAGCTTCCAATTGGTATACAACTCTCAGCGACACATGGTGCAGAAGACGCATTATTTAAAGTGTCGCGTGATTTTTTAGGCGAGAATAAATAACCACCAATTATTATGAACGTTCACTTTCTCAACCTCGAGTACATCATTACAGCTATAGTTGATTTTTTTCAGCGTACTGACTGGGTTCACGTCGTGAACGTATTCCTTCTGATTGTGCGGTTACTTCACATACCAGCAGTTATCATAACCGCCTTTTTATTCTGGATTATTTTTTATTCAAAAAAGAAGCTTGGGGAAATCGCTAAGGCGAACGCACTCGTTCTTCCTCATGGTGATGTCGAAGTAAAGCAGGATAAGAAACTGAATGAGAAATGGCAGCGTGTTATATCTCATGTTAATTCTCCTAATCCAAATGACTGGCGTATGGCGATTGTTGAGGCAGATATTATTCTGGATGAAATCCTAAAACTCGCTGGATACCCTGGTGATTCACTCGGAGAGAGGCTCAAGGCCGTTGATGTGGGTGATATGCAAAATCTCGACGCGGCGTGGGAGGCTCACAAGGTTCGAAATCTTGTTGCTCACCAAGGCTCTAATTACCAATTGTCAGATCGCGAGGCAAAACGAGTCATCGATCTCTACAAGAAAGTGTTCGAAGAGTATTACTACATTTAAAGTGTTTCCATTTCAATTATGAAAAAATACAGAACAACTGTTGGTCTCGAAATACACGCAGAGCTTAGGACTCGCTCAAAGATGTTTTGTTCGTGCGTAAATGATGCTCATGAGACTCGTCCAAATAGAAATATTTGTCCTATCTGTATGGGTCACCCTGGTACTCTTCCTGTTATAAACAAGGAGGCGGTTCGTCAGGTGCTCCGTGTTGGTGCTGCTGTTGGTGGAGTGCTCGCTTATGAGTTCACGGAGTTTGATCGAAAAAATTATTTCTACCCTGATATTCCAAAAGGATATCAATTGAGTCAGTACAAATATCCACTCGTCTCGGGTGGAATGATTGCGGGGGTAAAACTTACTCGTATACATCTCGAAGAAGACACTGCTGCGTCAGCCCATGATGAGGGTGATTATTCGCTCGTTGATTTTAATCGCGCCGGAGTTCCGCTCATGGAGCTCGTTACCGAACCTCTCATCACTACACCAGAACAAGCAGGGGACTTTGGTAGAGAGTTACAACTTCTGCTCCGATACCTTGGTGCGTCTGATGCAAACATGGAGAAGGGTGAGATGCGCGTCGAGGCAAATATTTCAGTTGCAGAAGATTTGGGCACTGATGAACGTGGCTATCCAAAAGTATTTGGAACGAAGGTTGAAGTTAAAAACCTGAACTCATTTAAGGCGGTTGAACGTGCGATTACATACGAGGTTGAACGACACATTGCGGTTATTGAACGTGGTGAAAAAATTGTTCAGGAAACACGTGGTTGGGATGAAGCAGGACAAAAGACCTTTGTGCAAAGAAAGAAAGAGAATTCCCATGATTATCGTTATTTTCCAGACCCAGACCTACCAAAGTTGGTTTTGAAAGAAGTTGCCGGTTTTTCAGCAGAAGATATTAATAAATCACTTCCCGAGCTTCCTCGAGCAAAAAGCGCTCGCCTCAAGGCAGAATACGGTATAAAAGATGCAGATATTGAAGTGTTGATTGGAGAACCAGCTCTCGCAAGGTTTTTTGAGGAAGTATCTCAAACTCTTACTGGTTCGAAAGAGTCAATTCTCCTTGCTTCAAACTACATACTATCTGATCTCTTAGCTCACATTAAAAAAACAGATGTCCCTGTTAGTGAGGTGTTTAGTCATCTGCCATTCTTATCTTCCGATTTCGCGTCTCTCATAAAGATGGTTGCATCAAATGCAATTTCTTCTCGTGGTGCAAAAGACATTCTTGCTATCATGGTTGCATCAGGTGGAAATCCAGAAGTGATTGCGACTGAGAAAAATTTGAAACAAGTGAGCGACAATGGTTCGCTCGAAAAAATTGCTGGAGAAATCATCACCGCGAATCCAAACGTTGTTGCTGAATACAGGGGAGGAAAAGAGGCATCACTTCAGTTCCTCGTTGGGCAGGGCATGAAAGCATCGAAGGGTTCCGCTAATCCCAATGCTCTCCGTGAAGCGATTAAAAAGATTATTGGCTAACCAAACGTACTACACTTATGGCACTCTGTGAAAAATCGGTATGGAAAGTTGTGACGGGACTTGTGATCGCGATGTTTGTCGTGGGCCTCATGGTTTCTTTTATGCTCTTTCGTGAGAGACCAAACTCTTCTGAAGAAGAGAAACTTGGTGGAATTAACCCATCGCTCGCTCTTATGGCGACAACTACTCTTTCGGTTCAGGGACATGAAATTCTTGCATACAAAGCACTCACCGAAGAAGAGCGCGCAAGGGGTTTATCAGGAACAGAACAAATTTCATCATCCTCTGCAATGCTTTTCGTCTTTCCATCAGATGAGATGTGGAGTATTTGGATGAAAGATATGAATTATTCACTTGATATTGCATGGCTCGATCGTGACGGTTTCATCGTGAGTCTTGCCGAGCGTATTTCACCACTTACCTATGTTGAGGGGAACGTTAATAAGACAAAATTTTTCCTCCCCGAAGTCCCTTCACGATACGTTGTTGAGTTCCCAGCGGGTACCGTTGATGCATTAAAGCTGAAAAAGGGCATCCAAGTCCATTTCAACTAAAAAAAAATAATCACAGAGCGTCAAACGAGTGCAAAAAAGCACTCGTTTTCTCTTGTAAACACAAGCTTGGTGGGAAATGTGATTTACATCGCGATGAAAGTGTATTACGGGTGGGAAAAATCTCTTTTTTGTATTGCATCGTGCCAACTTCGTACTAAAATTATCCATGCACTATTAATTACAAGCCGCAGTTTAATCAAACCGATACGATGGTAAAGCCTTCAAAGAAAAACGAAGCGTACGATATTATAAAGAGGATTCAGAAACGTAATGGACTCATTGTTCCTTTCGATTTCAGTAGAGTTGTGAGTGCAATTTACAAAGCGATGATTGCCTCAAACGAAGGGTCTGAAGGTGAAGCAGAAATGGTTGCAAACAAAGTTGTTGCAGACCTTGTCCGTATTTCAAAAAAACACAAAAACTTCATTCCTCATGTTGAAGGTATTCAGGATAGCGTCGAAAAAGAGCTCATCCTCTCTGAGTATGTGAAAACTGCAAAGGCTTACATCTTGTATCGTGAGGAGCGTGCACGTCTCCGTGATATTCGCGGCGTTGAGGTTCCTGAAAATGTAAAAAAACTCGCTGAAGACAGCAAAAAATATTTCCGCACCGCTCTCGGTGAATTCATCTACTATCGTACCTATGCAAAATGGATTGAAAGCGAAGGGAGACGTGAGACATGGATCGAGACAGTAAATCGCTACATTGCTTTCATGAAAGAAAACTTGGGTGACAAACTCAAGGAGACTGAGTATAAAGAAGTTCGTGAAGCAATGTTGAAACAAGAAGTGATGCCTTCAATGCGACTCCTCCAGTTCGCAGGCAAAGCTGCACATGCAACAAACGTCTGTGCATACAACTGTTCATACATCGCTCCAGAGTCATTCCAAGACTTGGCAGAGATAATGTACATCTCTATGTGTGGAACAGGAGCAGGGTACAGTGTTGAGAGCGCGAACGTTCAAAAGTTTCCTCAGATTGAACACCAACATGGTGACAAGCTTCCAACTCACGTCATTCCAGACAATAAAGAAGGTTGGGCAGACTCGCTCGTTATTGGTATGAAGGCATGGGCATCAGGTAAGGATATTGAATTTGATTTTTCACAGCTCCGTCCTGCAGGCGCACGCCTCAAGACCATGGGTGGAAAATCATCAGGTCCAGCACCTCTTCGTAAACTCCTCTCATTCACCCGCGAAACCATGTTGAAGAAGCAGGGTAAGCGCCTTTCAAACCTCGATGTATACGACATTATATGTATGATTGCGGACTGTGTCGTATCAGGGGGTGTGCGCCGTAGCGCAACTATTTCGCTCTCAGACCTTGATGATGAACAGATTCGTCATGCAAAAGATGGTCAGTTCTACCTCACCAACCCACACCGTGCTCTCGCTAATAACTCGGCTGTCTATATCACCAAACCAACCGCAGAAGAGTTTCTTGATGAGTGGACATCGCTCGTAAAAGGCAAGAGTGGTGAACGTGGAATCTTTAACCGTGGTTCACTTGCAAAGACGATGCCTGTCCGCCGTGTTGAACTCTTGAAGGCAAACCACAATGATTACTTTGATTCAACGGGTACTCGTATTGTTGGACGCATTGGCACAAACCCTTGTGGTGAAATTCTCCTCCAGTCAAAGCAGTTCTGTAACCTCTCTGAAGTTGTTGCACGTCATGAAGACACTGAAAAGTCACTCATGAGGAAGATGAAGCTCGCGACAATCCTCGGAACATTCCAATCGACCCTCACTCACTTCCCATACCTTTCAAAGGAATGGAAACAACACTGTGAGGAGGAACGACTCCTCGGTGTCTCCCTCACCGGTCAGTGGGATTGTCCAGAAGTAAGGAAGCCTGAAGTGTTGGAGAAGCTCCGTAAGGAAGCTATCAAAATCAACAAAGATTTTGCAAAACGATTTGGTGTAAATCCTTCAACATCAATTACCTGTGTGAAGCCATCAGGCACTGTGTCGCAGACCGTTGACTGTTCATCAGGAATGCACCCACGTCACTCAGAGTTCTATATCAGGCGCGTTCGTATTGCTGCAACTGACTCACTCTTCAAGATGATGAAGGATCAGGGTATTCCATTTCACCCAGAGGTTGGACAGACTATAGAGAATGCAACCACTTTTGTTCTTGAATTCCCTGTACGATCACCAAAGGGTTCAATCTATAAGGATGACCTCACCGCCATCGAACAGCTCGAGCATTGGAAAATGGTAAAGATTGCTTACACCGAACACAACCCATCGGTAACCGTCTCGGTTGGTGATGATGAGTGGCTCGAAGTGGCAAACTGGGTCTACAAGAATTGGGACATTGTTGGGGGACTTTCATTCCTACCACGTGAAGACCATGTGTATCAGCTCGCGCCTTATGAAGCAATTGACGAAGCTCGTTATACTGAATTGACCAAGAGAATGGGTAACATCGACTTCTCGAAAATTATGACTTACGAGAAGACTGATGAAGGTGATTTGAAACGCGAACTCGCATGTGCTGGTGGTGCTTGTGAAGTGGATATTGTTCCAACAGAAGCAAAGAAATAAGAAGAGTGTAGAGAGCCTCATAACGGGGCTCTTTACTTTTTATCTATAACGAGTGATAGTGTCTCCACGGACCGGATGGTCGCGCCATGATTTTTTCATGGTGAGGAAAGTCCGAACACGTGCTATTCCGCAAGGAATAGAAGGGTAGCAGGTAACGCCTGCCAAGGGGAAACCCTAGAGGTGCGAACAGAGACGCTCTCGTTTGAAAAGGCGAGGGGCGCTCCGCAAGGAGCGTAGCTTCTTCTTTTATAGGAAGAAGGTGCAACGGCAAAATCCTTACTCGAAGTGCAAGGCCGTGCCTTCAGAGCGTAAGCTTTGAGGGAGTGCCGCTTGAGGTAAACGGCGACGTTTATCCCAGATCAATGACTGTCGGGTGTGCGCAAGCTCACCGTCACAGAATTCGGCTTATAGGTCCGCGTATGAAAAACCACTCTGTAAAGAGTGGTTTTTCTTGTGGTAGTGATGCGCTGAATATATAATGAGTCATAACATATCCTGTAACGAATGGTAAAACGAGTCTTGAGATTTATAACGAAGGAAATTACCGGTCTCCACGAGGCCGCTTATTTGCTTGCAATCGCATCTCTCGGATCTCAGATCCTCGCACTTGTTCGAGACAGGATGCTCGCGCATTCACTTGGTGCATCAGCTTCCCTCGACGTTTATTATGCCGCTTTTCGTATTCCTGATTTTATTTTTGTTATGGTTGCTTCGATTGCTTCGGCATCAATTCTTGTTCCTCTCATGATAGAGGCAAGGGAAAAGGGTATTGAGGTACAAAGAAAATTTGAAGACTCTATTTTTTCAAGCTTCCTCTTCCTTATTCTTGCAGTCGCCCTCGTCGCTTTCTTCTTTATTCCAAAAATAACTTCATTCATTTTCCCCGAGCTCTTTTCTGCAGGTTATGGAACTGATTTAATATTATCATCACAACTCCTCCTCCTCTCACCAATCCTCCTCGGTCTCTCTGGTTTCTTTGCAAGTGTGACGCAGGCACAGAATCGATTCTTTGCTTATGCATTGAGTCCCATCTTTTATAATATTGGTATTATTATCGGTATTATCTTTTTTCTACCTCATTTTGGGTCGGTTGGATTGGTGTTTGGGGTAATCCTCGGTGCGTTCCTTCATATGTGTGTACAGGCAGCACCAGCTATCAAAGAGGGTACCTTTCCGCGTATTCGCTTTACCTCACTTGATATGGATTCAATCAAGCGTGTGGCTAAACTTTCAATTCCTCGTACTATTACACTATCATCTCAACAGATTACAACGCTCTGTCTTGTGTCGTTTGCATCATTCCTTTCAGCTGGTTCTATTTCGGTTTTTAACTTTGCGTTTAACCTCCAGTCTGTCCCCTTAACTATTATTGGCGCGAGCTATTCATCGGCTATATTTCCACTTCTTGCACGATTACGCGCAAAGGGGGACTGGAAACTCTTTGTTGATAAGATGGCATCTGCGACACGACATATCGCTTTTTGGTCTCTACCGGTCACTATTCTATTTATTGTGCTCCGCGCTCAAATTGTCCGTACCATCCTTGGTTCGGGTCGTTTCGATTGGTCTGATACGCGTCTCACCGCTGCCGCTCTTGCACTCTTTGTAATCTCGGCTGTGGGCCAAAGCCTCATCCTTCTTTTTGTGAGATCGTTTTATGCTGAAGGTAAAACCGCGAAACCTCTTTTGATGAATATCACCTCAACTATTTTTTCGGTTGGTTGTGGTTTTCTACTTATTAAAGCGTTCCACTCATCTCCTCTTTTTGCAGAGTTCATAAAAGACCTGCTCAAAGTCGATGGTGTTTCGGATGCTTCGGTTCTTATGTTGCCGCTCGGGTTTTCACTTGGTATTTTCCTCAATATTTACCTCCACTGGCGTTCGTTTGTTCGTGATTTCCCTGAGTTCAACAAACTCGTCTTACGAGGATTATTGCAATCACTTTCCTCATCAATTATTGGGGGATATGCTGCCTATCACAGCCTTCGTTTGTTTGATAATTTCTTTGATCTTTCCACTGTGTTCGGAGTCTTTATGCAAGGATTACTCGCTGGTATCGTCGGTATCATCACGACAGGTATTATCTTGAAGGTTATGCACAACGCTGAGTTTAAGGATGTAGTGGATACTCTGAAGAGGAAGGTCTGGAAGGTTGATTCGGCACAGATTGATCAAACCCACGTCTAGCTTTGATTTTTTGGGTTTTCTGCTAATATGGCGGTATCGGCCCACGGCTCGGGCCTTTTCCTTATGAAAGAGATTTCCCACATTCGAAACTTTAGCATTATTGCTCACATCGACCACGGCAAGTCCACCCTTGCTGATCGTTTGCTTGAAATTACTGGAACAATTGAAAAGCGTAAGATGCAGGAGCAGGTGCTTGATTCTATGGAGCTTGAACGTGAGCGTGGTATCACGATTAAAATGCAACCTGTTCGCATGAACTACGTGTTAAACGGGGAAGAGTATGTATTAAACCTTATTGACACCCCGGGGCACATCGACTTTTCGTATGAAGTGTCCCGTGCGCTAAAAGCCGTCGAAGGGTCAATCCTCCTCGTCGATGCAACTCAAGGTGTTCAGGCTCAAACACTTACTACACTCGAAATGGCGCGCGGTGCAGGTCTCACTATTATTCCTGTTGTCTCGAAAATTGATTCACCACTCGCTCGCGTCGATGAGACTAAACTTGAAATTGCTGAACTCCTCGATATTCCTGTGGATTCAATCCTCGGTGTCTCGGGCAAGACAGGTGAAGGTGTTCCCGAACTTCTTGTTGAGCTTGTAAAACGAGTACCGTGTCCAAAGACAGAGCTCACCGAGCGTGATTTACGCGCGATTATTTTTGATTTCCAATATTCAAACCATGAAGGTGTAATTGTGTATATGCGTGTTATGGATGGAAAGGTAAAGAAAGGTGACTACCTTGAATTCAAAGTTGCCGGTGCTCGCTTTGTTTCAAATGAAGTTGGAATCTTTTCTCCCGATGAAGTTCCCGTTGACTCTCTTTCTGCGGGTGAAATTGGTTATATCGTGACTGGAATCAAAGAACCAGGTATCGCATCTGTTGGTGACACCATTGTCTTTGAACGTTCTTCAATTGAGGCGCTTCACGGATATATGAAACCAGCGCCCGTTGTCTGGGCTTCTATTTATCCTGAAAGTCAGGATGACCTTATGCTCCTCCGTCAGGCTCTCGGGCGTCTTTCTCTCTCTGATTCAGCCTTCACCTACGAAGAAGAATCATCAGGTACCCTTGGGCGAGGTTTCCGTTGCGGATTCCTTGGGATGCTTCATTTGGAAATCATTACCGAACGATTGAGGCGTGAGTTTGCTCTCAACCTCGTGGTTACCACCCCTTCGATTACCTATGAAGTGACTTATTTGAATGGTAAGAAGGAGATTATTTATTCACCACCACTTTTCCCAGACGACCACGCAATTACGAGTGTGTTCGAGCCATGGATAGAGATGCGAGTCATTACCCCAAACAGCTATTCAGGTAAGCTCAATCAGATATTCTTTGATCATGAGGCGATTATTAAACGCGCTGATACGTTTGGTGAGGGAAGGACTGCGACGTATATTGATATGCCCCTGCGTGAACTCATGCGAAACTTCTTTGATGAAGTAAAAAGCGCAACCTCAGGCTATGCGTCTATTTCATATGAACCTATTGGTATGAGGAAGGCTGACGTGACCCGTTTGGACCTTGTTATCGCAGAAGAGGTAGTTCCGGCATTTACGCGCGTTGTCTCTCGTGAGAAGGCCTATTTTGAGGCCGAGGAAGCAGTTGAGAAGCTCCATAACATCTTGCCAAAACAGATGTTCACTACAAAGATACAAGGTAAGGCAAATGGTAGGATTTTAGCTTCACGCACATTACAGGCTCTTAAAAAGGCAGTTACCGCACATCTATCAGGTGGTGACATTAGCCGAAAGAAAAAGCTCTGGGAGGCGCAAAAAGAAGGAAAGAAGAGACTTTTGGAACGAGGGGTTGGAAATGTGCATATCCCTCAAGAAGTATTCGTAAAGATGATGAGGAAAGGGGATTAACATCCATTATAAAAGCCCCCTAGAACTGCGTCCTAGGGGGCTTTTAATTCTCGTTAGTTCCTGAGGGCTGGGAAGTACAATAAGATCATGGAAATGATCATAAGGGCCGAGAGGATAGCTGCGGCGATTGAAAGCTTCTTTCTGTGGTTTGGATTAAGTAACATAGTGGTACAATGATTAACGCATCTATGATACATTTTGAGTGTCATTAGTGCAAACGAAGGTTTTTAAAGTATATGCGAGAATTTGAACGTAGAAGGAAGGCAAAAAAAGCAGTCTACTCGCGCTATGTATTGGCGCTCTTTGTTGTCATTCTTGTATTTGTTGCCCGTGGTGCGTATGGTGCCTATGGTAAATACGAACGAGCTCGCGAGCTACGTGACGTGTCTCTTCAAAAGTTCAGTGACCTTGAAAAAAGAAAGGCATTCCTTGAATCAGAAATCAATAAATTTGCACTTTCTGATGGTCGTGATCGTGAAATTAGGGAACGTTTTGGTTTTGTGAAAGCAGATGAAAAGCTTATAATACTTCCTGTCGACGAATTCAAGGAATAAGAGATATGCGGGATTGGTTCAGTGGTAGAATGCGTGAGTTTGGGGTAGGGGCCCCGAACGCAAGGCCGGAGTGCGACGGCGCGAGGCGGGGTCGAGGAATTTTCCAGCAGGAAAATATCCGTGA
>Ga0302293_10001470_pt1 | contig 11608 bp, 10 predicted proteins | sample III_Fen_N2_2_FD_198758 | JGI IMG/M metagenome (GOLD analysis project Ga0302293, IMG submission 198758) | Peat permafrost microbial communities from Stordalen Mire near Abisko, Sweden - III_Fen_N2_2 | ecosystem: Environmental > Terrestrial > Soil > Wetlands > Permafrost | place: Sweden: Abisko... | reverse complement strand
GATTGTGCTGGCGTTCCTGGTCGGCGTTGGTGCGGCAGTGACCATTGCCGGCGCGTTGATTGGCACGCTCATCCCGCAAGTCATGGGAACCATCAATGCGTTTGATTTGAATGCCGCCAGCGCGCGCAATATTGGCTTTGTTGAAGCAATGACCAATGCCGTGATCATCCTCGCCGGTACAGTCCTCACGCTTGCATATTTTCACTTTGGCGCGCGTCCCAAGGCAGATGGTTCCATGCACCGTCTGGGACTGATCGAAGCGCTGGCATGGGGCGGGCGCGTTTTCATTGGCATTGCCTTGGGTGCGGTATTCGCGGGTGTGTATTCCGCAGCGTTGACTGCCTTGATCGAGCGCATTTCATCATCGGTCAATTTCATCATTAACTTCATTGGGAACTTCCTGTAATTATGGCTTCATCATTGGTCGACGGTAACTCCATTCTTGCTGTAGATGTTGGCGCGGCGAATACGCGCGCGGTCATATTCGATGTGGTCGAAGGCGAATATCGCTTTGTGGCTTCCGGCACTGCGCCTTCCACCGCTGAAGCGCCGTTCAAAGATGTCAGCGAAGGCGTGCGCAACGCGATTGCGTCCCTGCAGGCGGTTTTGGGGAAGACCCTGCTCGATGGTTCACGTAACCTGATTACACCGACCCAGCCCAACGGGTCGGGCGTGGATGCACTGGTTGTCACCATCTCCGCGGGACCGACCATCCGAGCCGTCCTCGTGGGTCTGCTCAAAGATGTCTCGCTCGAAAGCGGGCGCAGGCTGGTCGAGTCTACGTATGCGCGGATCGTTGAAACCATCGGCTTGAATGACCACCGCAAACCAGACCAACAAATTGATGCCATCCTGCGCGCGAAACCTGACCTGATCGTGATCGCCGGCGGCACAGATGGCGGCGCGTCACGCTCGATCAAAAAACTGCTTGAGCCGATTGGGCTTGCCAGTTTTATCATGCCCGAAGAGAAAGTCCCTGCAGTGTTGTTCGCAGGGAATGAAAAAATTGTCGAAGATATAAAAGCCCTCGTCGGGTCGCTTGCCCCAGCTCTGCATGTCAGCCCGAATGTGCGCCCCTCGCTTGAAACAGAAGACCTTGAGCCTGCCCAGCGTGAACTGGCGCGCATGGTTGTCAATATCCGCAAGCGCCAGGTCAAAGGTGTGGAACTGTTGGACCTGTGGTCTGGCGGACATATACTGCCAACCGCCTACGCCACCGGGCGCATGGTGCGTTTTCTCGCAAAAGTGTACAGTGCAGACAAGGGAATTTTGAATGTTGACTTGGGCGCTTCCGCTGCGGTCATTTCGGCGGGATTCAAAAGTAAATTCACGTTAAACGTATATCCGCAATTTGGATTGGGCGAGAATTTGGCGGGCTTGCTCAATTACACAACGCTAGAAGATATTTTGCGTTGGTCGCCGCTTGATATTTCCGAGGGCGTTCTGCGCGATTACCTTTATCAAAAATCATTGTATCCATCCACCATTGCCGCCACAAAAGAAGACCTTGTCATGGCGCAGTCGGTTTCGAGGCAGGCGCTTTATCTTGCCATGCAATCGGCACGCCGCGATTTTCCGCGCGACGCCATCAACATCAAGCCGACTCTGACTCCGCTTTTTGATCCGATCCTGGCGGGCGGCGGCGCACTGAGCGACGCTTCGCGCCCCGGTCACAGCCTGCTCCTGCTCCTCGACTCTCTCCAGCCTGTTGGAGTGACCACGGTCATTCTCGATCAAAATAATCTGCTGCCTTTATTGGGCGCCGCTGCCGCGCAAAATAATCTACTCCCTGTTCAGGTGATCGAGTCTGGCGCGTTTCTCAGCGTAGGCACGGTGGTTGTGCCGGTTGTCTCCGCAAATTATGGAACACCTATTTTGCGTGCGACCCTAACGTATGAAAATGGCACCGAAGCGCGTGTGGATCTAAAATATGGCAGTCTTGAACTTCTGCCGTTATCAAGCGGCGAAACCGGTAAATTGACCATCCAATGTTTGCGCGGCGCGGACGTGGGATTCGGTCCCGGGCGCGGCGGTGTGATCACGGTCACGGGCGGCGCGTTGGGTGTTGTGTTCGATGGGCGTGGACGCCCGCTCAACCTGCCTGTTGATGCCGTACGCCGGCGTGAGCTTATCAAAAAATGGTCCTGGACCCTCGGAGGCGAGTAGACATGCAAGCGCCTGTACATCATATTACCGGACTTACCTCCATTGTGCGTGAACGGCTTCTGCCGATTTCCGGCAAAGTACTCGTGCGGCTTAATCAAAAGGTCAGCCCGAATGATGTAATCGCTGAAGCAAACCTGGCGCGCGAACATGTCTTGTTGGATGTTGCGCGGATATTGGGCGTGACCTCCAATATGGCAGACCGCCTTATAAAATGCAAGGTGGATGATCGTCTTGCTGCCAGCGCTGTGATCGCAGTCGGCAAGGGACTTTTTCCGCGCAGTGTTGCCGCTCCACGTGAAGGACGCGTGGTCGTGGTGGGCGGCGGACAGGTGCTGATGGAAGTGGGCGAAACAAAAACGGAGTTACGTGCAGGGATCGCCGGCACGGTGGCAGAGATCATCCCGAACCGCGGTGCGATGATCCAAACTGCGGGCGCGTTGGTGCAGGGTGTCTGGGGCAATGGTCGCATTGATTCGGGTTTGTTGGTCAATCTCGCTGAAAAACCAGAAGGTGTGCTTACTGCCGGGCGGCTGGATGTGAGCATGCGCGGCTTTGTCATTATCGCAGGCATGGTCAAGGATGCCGACGCTTTAAAAGCTGCGGCAGATTTGCCCGTGCGCGGACTGATCCTTTCGGGTTTGTATCCCTCGCTGATTCCAATGGCGCGTGAAATGCGTTATCCGATCATTGTTACCGATGGCTTTGGTCCACTGCAGATGAATTCTGCCGCGTATAAACTGCTCAGCACAAGTGTCAAACTTGAAGCAACTGTGAATGCAGAAGCTTATGATCGTTATAGCGGTGCGCGTCCCGAAGTGATTATTCCCCGTCCAATTTCCGCACCCCCGGCGACTCCTCATGAAGTTGAAACGTTCGCACCCGGATTACAGGTTCGTATGCGCCGTCCGCCTGCGCTTGGAATGATTGGCACGATTGTCGCCGTGAAACCCGGCCTGACCACACTCTTGAGCGGCTTGCGCGCGCCTGCGGCGGAGGTCAAACTTGAGAACGGCGAAACAGTTGTTGCGCCTCTCGTAAACCTTGAAGTTGTGGGATAATATCCGGGTCGTTTTTATAATACTCGGTCAAGAGTGTTTGGAATAGTAAAAAATAACTGACGACAAAATAACCAGGAGAGTGCTTAATGTCTTTCGATGATACCAATTCTGATGATTTTGGAGAAGCTCCTCTTCCCGAGGAATCAAATAACAATCGCACTTTTATGATCGCGGTTGGAATTTTAGGCGGGATCATTTTGATTTCCGTAGCTTGTCTTGGCGGGGTGTATTTATTCAGCAAAAACAAGGCGACTGCGGCTTCACAGACGGGTGACGCCTCAGCCGCGACTACTCAAACCGCTGTTGCTGTGCAGTTGATCATTGATCAATCTTTGACTGCTACATTTCAAGCTGCCATTGTGCCGACTGTTACGCCTACATTGCAACCCACGGCAACTTTGCCTGTGGCGCCGGCTTCTCCCACAAACACGCCTGATCCTGCAAATCCCATAGGGTTGGTTGGGACGCAAGCCGCGGCTACCGCCACCGTTGGAGCGGCATATACTCAAGCTGCTCTCGCAGCGAGCTTTACCGTTGTGCCAACCACAACCGCGTTAGCCGGCACCGGCTTTGCTGATGAATATGGCTTGCCCGGCCTTGTGGTGATGGCGCTGGCTTTTGTGATCGTGATTCTGTTTGCCCGCAGATTGCGAATCGCACCAGATACAAATAGGTAATTACTTCTTGAAAAAAATCAGGGTTGTCCAAAAAGTGGACAGCCCTTTTCTGTTTAAACAAAATGAATTCCTACCCAAACCGCTCTTCGCGCCAGACATCCGCGCGGTTGTGATAGCCAGCCTGTTCCCAAAATCCGCGTTTGTCGCGTGGCATGAATTCCAAAGACCTCAGCCATTTGGCACCCTTCCAAAGATAGGGAGTTTCCAAATCCTTCTTGGCAGGAATGAAGCCCACCATTCCACGCAAGGGATAGCCGTGGTCGGGTGTGATCGGCTCGCCATCCAAATGTGTGGCAAGCAGAAAGTTGTCCTGTAAAACAACTTCGAGTGGCAGGTTGACAGTGAAGCCATATTCAGCATGTTGCATGACGTGTGTGGCGCTCGGCTTGATCTTGATGATGCCGTTGTCCACCAGCGTCTTAACCGAGACGCCTTCCCAGGTGGTGTCCACCTTGCTCCAGCGTGTGACGCAGTGGATGTCCATTTTTATGCTTGAGCGCGGTAATTGATTGAACTCGTTCCACGACCAGTGCTTTTCCTCCTCCACTTCGCCCCACACGCGCAAGTCCCATGTGGAGGGTTTAAAAGATGGCACAGGGCCATAATGCAACACAGGGAACTTTACTGTTAATGATTGCCCAGGTGGAAGCCTGCCCTCGGAGCGTATGCGATCTTCCTCCTGGCGGCGGTCGGAATTTTGAAATGAGAACATGATTTACCTCGCTTTCTAAAATAAGATCCATATTGAATAGACTCTGTAGGTCGGTTTGATGTTACTTGTAAAAGATTATAGTTTTCTTAACTGATGGAATGTCGTTGCGAGAAGTTATTTTTTGCGACGAAGCGTCCTGTAATTTGATGGAGATTACTTTGTCGGGAAGAATACTCCCTTCGCAATGGCATTCTCAACTCAAGTATATATGCAATCAATGTGTAAGGTCAAACTCCTTTTGAATTGGAGCCAATACCTCTTATAATAGCCAAAATTTCACATATAAGGAAAGAACATGAAGTCGCCTACTTTTAAACAACGTTTTCAATATTGGTTCGATAACTACATGTCGCGCGGTTCAAGCGCGATGCTCACTGGGCTGTTTGTCCTCTCGGCATTGATTATTTTTATTGTCGCCGCGCTGGTAAAACTGACCAACTCCGCGCCCGATGGCGAAAGTTTTTTCCAAGTTGCCTGGATGGGTCTATTACGCACCCTCGATTCCGGCACAATGGGCGGCGATACGGGTAGTCCATTTTTTCTTTTCATGATGCTGGTGGTTACCTTTGGGGGTGTTTTCGTTGTCAGCGCCTTGATCGGTATTATTAATAATGGCATCGAAGATAAAATGGACGAGCTTCGCAAGGGTCGCTCGGCTGTTCTGGAGAATGATCACACCCTCATCTTGGGCTGGAATACGCAGATATTTACCATCATCTCTGAACTTATTCTTGCCAATGAAAGCCGCAAGAGTGGCGCAGTCATCGTCGTATTAGCCGACCAGGACAAGGTCGAGATGGAAGATGATATCAGTGAGCGCATCCCAGATACGAAGAACACACGCATCATCTGCCGCTCAGGCAGTCCCATTGACTTAACCGATCTCGAAATTGCCAGTCCGCATACCGCGCGCTCGATAATCGTTTTGGCTGATGGCGCGGACCCCGATACACATGTCATCAAGTCTGTTTTGGCGCTCACCAATAATCCCAATCGCCGCGCAGAGCCATATCATATTGTTACGCAAATCCGCGATCCCAAGAATATGGACGTGGTCAAAATGCTGGGCACAAAAGATACTGTACAGCCCATTCTCACCAACGACCTCATCGCGCGTGTTGTTGCGCAGACTTCACGACAAAGTGGCTTGTCCCTTGTTTATACCGAGTTGATGAATTTTGGTGGCGACGAAATTTATTTCAAACAGGAACCTGAACTTTCGGGTAAAACCTATGGCGAAGCTTTGCATGCTTTTGAAACTTCCGCGTTGATGGGCATTCGCAAAGCAGATGGAACCATTGCAATGAATCCTCCCATGGACACGCGCATTCAATCGGGTGACCAGGTTTTTGTGATTGCAGAAGATGATGACAAAATTAAACTTTCTGGACTTTCCCGCACCCCGCTGGACGAAAGCCTGATTCAGGTTTCTGGGGCAGTTTCCAAGCCCAAGCCTGAGAAAGTGCTCGTCCTTGGCTGGAACCGCTCGGGTGCCACCATCATCCGCGAATTGGATAACTACGTCGCCAAAGGTTCACAGGTGATGATCGTTTCAGATATTTATGATCTCGAAAAGCAACTTCGTCTTGAGATCGGCAAACTCAAGAATCAAAAAGTCGCCGTGCAGGAAGGCGATATTCGTGACCGTGGTTTGCTTGAAAGCCTTGAAGCCACAGAGTATGACCATGTCATTGTTCTGGCATACAGTCACCTCGAACAGCAGGAAGCGGATGCGATTACACTCATCACCTTGCTGCATCTGCGCGACATTGCCGAACGTGATGAAACCCCATTCTCCATCATCAGCGAAATGCTCGACCTGCGTAACCGTGAACTTGCCGAAGCCGCCAAAGTGGACGACTTCATTGTCAGCGAGCATCTTATTAGTTTGATGACGTCACAGCTTTCAGAAAGTGCCGAGTTGATGGGCGTGTTTACCGATATGTTCGACCCTGAAGGCTCGGAGATCTACCTCAAGCCGATCAGCGACTATGTTGCGATTGGTCAACCTGTTAACTTCTACACAGTCACCGAAGCCGCTCGCCGCCGCGGTGAGACCGCCATCGGATATCGCTTAATGAGTGAAAGCCATGATGCCGATAAGGGGTACGGCGTTCACACCAACCCGAAGAAATCTGGACAAGTGAAATTCTCTGCTGAAGACAAGATTATTGTGATCGCAGAAGAATAAATATGTTTTGTGTAGGGACACGGCGTCGCCGTGTCCCTACAGTTTTTCGAAAACCGAAATCGATTCAATGTGATAAGTTTGGGGGAAAAGATCAAACGGCGTTACTTCCACCAAACGATAACCCCCGTTAATTAATCTCGCCGCATCCCGTGCCAGTGTGGATGGGTCACAGGATACATAGGCAATGATCTGTGGCTTGATGCTGAGGATCGCATCCAAGGCGTGTTTCTCGATGCCAGCGCGTGGCGGGTCAACGATTGCGTAGGTTGAGCTGTCCAGCCGACCTGCCAGCCCAGGCAAAACTTCCTCTGCCGCGCCTTCGTATAATTCCACATTGTCAAACTCATCGAGATTGACTGCGAAATCCTCGCAAGCTGATTCAGATGTCTCGATCCCAGTCACTTGTTGACATTTGCCTGCAAAGAATTTGCTAAATAGACCAACTCCGCAATAGACATCCAGCAGGGTGGTGGATGCTGTGACGGGCAGTCTTGAAATCAAATGCCCCACCATTTTCTCAGCCATCTTTGTATTGACCTGAAAGAACGAAGCGGCAGAAACACGGAAATTTTTTCCTAAAACATTGAAAATGAGATTGTCCTGCCCCGCAAGGACAACGGCATGTTCGTCAAATAAATGCACAACCGAAACATCCGCTTCAATTTCAAGTTCGGGTGTTTCAGGGGATTCTGATTCAAGCACAACCATTAATTCTTCATCCTGACCTGCGCGCAGGGAAACACGATCCACGTCTTTGTTAGATTCAAATTGCAAATCATGCCAGAAGGTGTTGATCCCTGCTTCGGGTAAATGACATTCTTCGATGGGTAAAACGGAATTTCCCTTTGCGTTTATAAAACCAACCTTTCCTTCTGCTGTAAGATGGAATTGCACGTGGTTGCGATAATTCCATTCAAGCGGTGATGGGACTATTTGTGCTACAGGTGGATTTTCGATTTTCCCAATTCTCTGTAATTGGTCGCGCAAAATTTCAGTCTTTGCTTCCAGTTGTTTTTCGTAAGGAAGATTCTGGTAGTAACATCCGCCGCACTTCTCGAAGTGTTTGCATTTTGGGCTTATTCTATTGGGCGACGCTTTTAATACCTCAAGTATTTTTCCGCGCGCAAAATTTTTCTTGTCTTCTGTCAATTCCACGCGGATTTGTTCGCCGGGTAAGCCGAATGAAACGAACACCGCGCGTCCATCGGGCAGGCGTCCCATGGCTTCGCCGCCGTAGGTGAGTTTTTCAAGTGTTACTTCAAATGTTACTTCAAAGACTTTTGCATCATCGTTGGAGGACATTTACCACCGCCTGAACAACCTGTGCAACTTGAATAGGTGTTAATATTCCCAATCGTTTTACCAATCTTTGATGGGAAATTGAGCGAATTTGCAAACCATCTGCTGCGGAGAGTTTGCTTAATCCATTTTGCTGATCTGGTTCAATGCGTACCATCCATGAAGCAGATGCGTAACGATCTTTCCAGTCTGTAAAAGGAACAACAATTTTTAGCGGCAATATTCCTATCAGGTCACTGCTAATAATTATAGCGGGGCGTGTTTTCTTAATTTCTGATCCAATTGTCGGGTCAAGATTTACCAACCAGATTTCACCCCTGTTCATAATTCATCCTCAAAAAGAAAGCCATCGCTATCAAGGGCAGTAAATTGTATTAAGCTAGGGTCTGTGTTGTAATCTGCTTGAAGCTCACGCGCGGCGAGCAACATTTGGCGACGTTGACGATACCGCAGCTCGCGTTCAATCATCTCGCGTACAATTTCAGAGAGACTGCGTTTCTCTTCTTCTGCGATTAATGCGAGTATTTGGTGTTGTCCTTTTTCAAGTAGAATTTGGGTTCTATGTAACTCCATGCTACACCTCTTTTATGTGCTTATTATATACACCCTATTATTACTACGTTTCTTCGCATTGTCAAGAACAAAAAGAGGAAAGACCAGAAAACCAGTCTTTCCTCTTTTATCGTTTCCAGCAAAAGTAAATAGATATTTACTTTATGAAGAAGGAAAGTACGATGAGCGCTGCAAAGAACGTGCCTGCCAAAATTCCGATACGGACAAGGTCTTTCTTTGTATTGGAATAGTCGGGGGTGAACTCGGTGCGTACGGCAGGTATGCTTCCCACAATGGGCGCAGACTGGGTTGCTCTTTTGTTTTTCTTAGCCATTTTATTTCTCCTAGTTTTGTAATCGCGCAAAGACAACAATGCGCTGTTTATCAACAAGATATGGATAGCACGAAATGAGAGTCACAGTTGGACTGCCGCTGGATGCCATCACTTCCACGGCGGTGGGCTCCACCAAAACTGTGCGGTCTATAATGTAAATATACTGCCGCTGTTGGGTGAAGATGATGACCTGGTCACCAGGTACGAGCCGATCCAGATAACGGAATAACTCGCCGTAGACATCGTCATGCGCCGAAAGGACAACGTTCCCATCCTGACCCGGGTTTGCGGAGCCAACATATTGTCCGACTCCCTTTTTGAGCTGTTCCCAGCCGTCGCCTTGCACAACAGGCGCATCCACCTTGATCGCGGGGATCTGGATGCGGATCGCCTGGTCTGGCGCAGGTGTGGGGATGGGGATGTTCGCCAGCGATTGTACCATCGGTCGCAAGTGGTCTGGAATTTCCGCTTCGTTGGGCTTCGTATTGCCTTGCGCATCTGGCGGAACGTGACCCGATGGGAGGATGATTGCCATGACGAGGGGTGTTGGTGTGGCTGTTTCAGGGTTAAGTGCGGCGACCACTTCGGTGTTAAGTGTGCGGAGCAGTCCGAGTCCATTCAACAGCACGCCGATCAGCCCGATCACTGCCAGCACTTCCACGGCAAGCAAAACGCGATCCATGAATTTACGGCGGCGGTTTACGGGGGCAGGTTCGGGCGAGGACTCTCTCGATTCCGCGGTATCAACTATCGGCGCGGACTGATGCGAATCTAAATCAGATAGATCGGGTGTAACAGAGATCACACGTCCCGTGCGGCGAAAATGTTCCAGGCGTTCCTTGCGGGCGCCGCGTCTTTTTTCCACCAGCAGGCGGCGAAGTTCTTCCACAGAAAGTTCTTCGGGCATTTTGCGTCTTGCCATAGCGGAGCGATTATACCGCAGGCATTGTCAATTTTTGACACTCTCGGTATAATGTTGCTTCTTCGGACGGGTAGCTCAGTTGGTTAGAGCACTGCGTTGACATCGCAGAGGTCGTAGGTTCGAGCCCTATTCCGTCCACAATACAAGTAAACGTGTTGACCAAGACGAGTACGTGATAATTTTTCTGACAGAGAGAAGAGGCATTTGTTGAGAGCATCTTCCAGAAGCAATCACTGAAAACCACTTGCGAGCGTGAAACAGAAAGCCTTTGGCGAGTAAGTTGAACGGGTTGCTCCGTTATAGGCTTAAGAGATGCCCTTTGACAAGTTCAGGGCAAATCGGGTGGTACCGCGTGAATTAATTCTCGCCCCGTTGCTGGGTGAGAATTTTTGTTTAAGTTGAGGTAAGTCGGAATGACATTCCGACCTACCCAAAATGCAAAGGAGTAAAAATGGCACAACAGACAGAACGTTATCAGGATACACAACTATATAAGATTCGTCACTCTGCGGCGCATGTGATGGCGCAGGCCGTGTTGGAGATGTTCCCTGATGGAAAAGTGACCATCGGTCCGCCCGTGGAAAATGGTTTCTATTATGACTTTGACCTGCCGCGCAATCTCACGCCTGAAGATTTGGAGTTGATCGAAAAGCGTATGCGTGGAATTGTGCAAGGCAAGCATGAGTTCAAGAAAACAATCGTCTCTGCCGAGGAAGCCAAAAAAATCTTTGCCGACCAACCGTACAAATTGGAATTGATCGAAGGTCTCGAAAAAGGCGGAAAGGATGAGTACGGAAATCCGCTGACAGAGAAGCCCGAGATTTCCATTTATCAGCAGGATACGTTCACAGACTTGTGCCGTGGTCCGCATGTGGCGACGACGAAAGAGATCAAGCAGGATGCGTTCAAGTTGATGAGTATCGCGGGCGCATATTGGCGCGGCGATGAAAAGAATAAGATGCTCCAGCGTGTGTATGGCACAGCCTGGGAAAGTAAAAAAGAGCTGGAGGATTATCTCCATCAACTCGAAGAGGCGAAGAAGCGTGACCATCGCAAACTGGGCAAGGAATTGGAAATCTTCATCTTCGATGATGAGGTTGGTCCTGGCTTGCCGTTGTGGCTTCCAAATGGCGGTATTCTCATTGAAGAGTTGGAGAAGCTGGCGAAGGAAATGGAAGACAAGGCTGGCTATTCCCGTGTCAAGTCGCCGCATTTGACGAAGGAAGATCTATTCATCCGCTCGGGCCATTTGCCTTATTATGCCGAGAGCATGTATCCGCCAATGGAATTGGAAGGCGTGAAATACTATGTCAAACCGATGAACTGCCCGATGCATCACAAGATATTCGGTTCAAAGGGACGTTCCTATCGCGACCTGCCCGTGCGCCTCGCGGAATATGGCACATGCTATCGCTACGAGAAATCAGGCGAGTTATTTGGCTTGATGCGCGTGCGCTCAATGCAAATGAATGACGCGCACATTTACTGCTCGGAGGAACAGTTCGAGCAGGAATTCATGGGCGTGATCGACTTGTACCACAAATATTTTGAGATCTTTGACATCGACAAGTATGTCATGCGTTTTAGTCTGCATTCCAAAGAGGGTCTGGGCAAGAAGTACGTGGACAATCAACGCTTGTGGTTGAAGACGGAAGATATGGTGCGGCGCGCCATGACGAATGGCAACATCCCCTTTG
>Ga0302293_10001469_pt1 | contig 11608 bp, 18 predicted proteins | sample III_Fen_N2_2_FD_198758 | JGI IMG/M metagenome (GOLD analysis project Ga0302293, IMG submission 198758) | Peat permafrost microbial communities from Stordalen Mire near Abisko, Sweden - III_Fen_N2_2 | ecosystem: Environmental > Terrestrial > Soil > Wetlands > Permafrost | place: Sweden: Abisko... | reverse complement strand
AACGATTATCAAATGAAAGCCGCAGCCTAAGAGGCAGTAGTTTTCCGGTGTGGGTGTCAAAAGCCCACACCTTATTGAAACATTAATAACACTAAAATAGAAAATCATGTTCAAAATTACAAAAGAGTTTACCTGTTGTTCTAGTCATGTATTAAACGGACTACCAAAGGAACACCCTTGTGCCAGATTACACGGACACAACTACGTCATTAGAGTAGAGTTAATCTCAGACAATCTAAATGATGTAGGCTTTGTATTTGATTACAGAGGACTTGACTACATCAAACAATGGATTGATGAAACAATGGATCACAAACATCTTAATGATGTGTTTGACTTCAATCCTACCGCCGAGAACATGGCAATGCACATTTATCAGATTTTTAAATTGAGTTTGCCTCAGTTAAATGCAATTGAGATTTCTGAGACGCCGAAAACGAATGCTCGTTATTCAGAATTGTAAACAATGGAAGCTACTCAAATAATCAAAGCGTTCCCAACCTTTACTAAGATTATAGAAGGAGGTAGATTGCCTAAAGCACACATACTCCATGTATCAGAGTTCTTTTGTGACTCTATTCAAGGAGAAGGTGTTAATGCAGGAGTTCCTGCTGCTTTTTTGCGTCTACAAGGATGCTCATTGAATTGTGATTGGTGTGATACAACTGAGGTTTGGAGACAAGGAAATCCTTATACCTACAAAGAGCTGTTTGATTTAATGGATTCAGTAGGTTTGCCAAACAAATTGTTGCACGGGCAACATTTAGTACTAACAGGAGGAAGCCCGTTATGTCAGCAGATGTCAGTGTTAGTCTTTTTAGAAGAGTTTGTAAAGAAGTACGGGTTTGTACCATACGTTGAGATTGAGAACGAATGTACAATTCAACCTATGTATGAATTAGTGCCTTACATCTCATGTTGGAATAATTCTCCTAAGCTATCTAATTCTGGTAACGATGTAGACAGATGTTACAAACCGAGAATACTTCAAAATCTATCAAGATTAGACAATGCTTGGTTTAAATTTGTTATTACCAGTCAAAAAGAATGGGATGAGATAGATTGCTTATACATCTCTACCACAGCAATTAAAAAAGAACAGATTATTCTTATGCCTCAAGGTGCTACAAAAGAGGAACTTGAAGCCAACAGAGAAACTGTCATTGAGATAGCAATAAAACACGGTGTTAGATATTGCACCAGAGAACATATTGTTGTATGGGGAAAGAAAATCGGGATTTAAAAATGAACAAAAAGACTCCACATATTACGAAAGGGTTACTTACAGTTCATTTTTTACACATTAATTCTATGGAGATGGATCAAAAAAAGATTTTGGCTGATGCTCAAGATCTAGTTAAGAGAGCTAAGAATTTAATTAATTTAATAAAAGACGAAGAAATATCATCTTTTGCCAATTTATCGGCAGAGGATCAGGCTACTATTGAGGGCCAAAAATATGCCCAAACGGCTGCTCTACTTGAGGATATAATTTATTCTTTGGAAGATGTTGTAGAAAACATCCCTAAGGCAATTGAAGACTAATTTTTATCCTTATACTTAAGACTTGTTAATTAGTATTGAATTAATCATTAATCATTAAAAATTCGTTAAAATGAAAGCAAAAGAAAAACTGTTGGTTAAAACCGCAAAAGAATTGAACAAAGTATGCAAACCAGATCCAAAAATTGATCTTGAAGGAACAAAAGAAGAATTGATTACCGGTATTAAAGAAGTTGTTGTACTGATCGAAGAAGGCGACAAATTCTCTGAAGAAGTGCAAGCCGTTATTGATGAGGTTTTAGCAGAAGTTGCTGCAGAAGCAGAAGAGGAAGAAGATGAAGATGTTCCGGAACCTCCTAAAGCTGACAAGAAAAAAGACAAAAAGGAAGACAAGAAAGCTGACAAGAAAAAAGTTGCTGCTCCTGCTGTTGAAGAAGATGACGACGATGAAGAGGAAGATGACGACGATGACGATGACGATGACGACGATGAAGAGGAAGATGCTTCTTTGTATGCTTCAGTAAAAGCTGCTTCCAAACTTGCAGAATTGAAAGCCATTGTTACTGCAAACAAAGACTTCAAAAAACTTGCAAAGATCATAGACACCTTCAAAAATCCGTTTATCTTGAAAAAAGCAATGACCGACATTTTGGAAGAAGCTGATCCTTCTATCCTGGTTAAAAAAGCTGCTGCCGCAGACGCAAAGAAACCGGTTAAGGATCCAAACGCTCCTGCAAAAAAGAATCCGTTTAAAAAAGAACCTGGTGTATTGTCTTTCCAGGAAACTGCGGACAAGTTGTTAGCTGACAAAGCTGATGCAAAAACCATTTTGAAAACCTTCGTTGCGTTATACAAAGAACGCAAATCAATCACAGACGAAAAGTTTGTACAAGGCCGGGCAGACATCTACATGAAGATTGCCAAAAAAGGTAAAGAATAATCCATCCAATTTTTATTTAAATCTAAGTAAGGGAAGTTCGTGACTGTCTTCCCTTATTTTTTAAACTTTAAGAAATGCAAAGAACTATCGTTCAGATAATTGCGGATCAATTGTCGTATATTGGTGAAGATCCAACTAGAGAAGGGCTGTTAGACACTCCAAATCGCATTGTTAAGTCCTGGGGTGAGTTATATTCTGGCTATGGAAAAGATCCTGCAGACTTGCTTACTGTGTTTGAAGTAGGTACTTACAATCAAATTGTTTTATTAAAAGATATTGAAATCTACAGTATGTGTGAACATCACATGCTTCCTTTTTACGGAGTTGCTCATGTAGCTTATATACCCGGGGAACATGTTATTGGGATCTCTAAACTTGCAAGACTTGTAGATATGTTTTCCCGTAGGATGCAAATCCAAGAACGTATTGGAGAACAGGTAACAGACGCTCTAATGCAATATCTGCAACCTAAAGGTGCTGCTTGTATTATTGAAGCTTGTCATATGTGCATGAGAATGCGAGGAGTAGGTAAACAAGGTTCAACTATGGTTACTTCTTCGATGAAGGGAGAGTTTTTTACCAATGCTGCTGCTAAGGCAGAATTAATGCAAATGATAAAATGAAGACAATTTACAAATACTCATTGGAAACAATAAAGAATCAGTTTATTGATCTTCCTGTAGATTCAAAAATACTTTGTGTTCAAACACAAAATGACACTCCTTGTATCTGGGCACTTGTAGATGATGCTGTTGCTGCATTGGAAACAAGAATCATCTACACATACGGTACCGGACATGATATACCAGATGCAGACAATTTAGTTTACATTGGTACATATCAATTGCTGATTGGAAAATTAATCTTCCATGTATTTGAAAAAGTAATAAAATGAAAAAATTTGTAGTAATCACAACAAGTTTTCCAGCCACACATAACTGGCCCTCATGCAACATTCCAGAAGTTTATTATTTAGCATCTGCTCACAGACACGTTTTCCATGTTACCATGAAGTTTAAAATAAAGCACATGGATAGGGATGTTGAGTTTATATCAGAGAAGATGAAAATAGACTCTTTTATTTCTGAGAAATACAGAGACAAACATTTAAAAGAAAAGTCTTGTGAAATGATATCTTGGGAATTAATGGAAAAGTTTAATGCTGATTTTGTGTCTGTCTTTGAGGACGGGGAAAATGGCGCTGAGATTTATAAAGATTAAAAAATTAAAACGATGCAAAAATATTCAAAAATAAACATAATTGATCCTTCATCGACTGAATTCAATCGCGGATCATTTTGCTACGCCCCTTACCTTTGTTACAACTTTTTAGCACCTACAAATGATGTAACTTTGTACGAAAGCTTCCAGCCTGAGGATCTTGACTTAATAACAGACGCTGCTGTTCAAATAGTATGTTTGTGGTCTTACCCACAGATAGAAACTGCGACGTTACTGGCACAAATGTTGCCCTTTATGTATGGTAAAAATAATGTATTCTTTGTAGGGTACACTCCGCTGATTAAACAGTTAGGATTACCTCATATAGAATTGACATTGGGGTTTGATCCTTTACAAGATGAAAACAGTCTTAAAACAGCAATGTTGATGTACCCGGTTTATTATTCTCATTTTAAAAGATTACTTTTAAGTGATTGTGACATGCACCTCAAACACTTGGACAAAGATGAGAAAGTTTACCCGCTGTTTACATCTTACGGTTGTCCGAACGGATGTGCTTTTTGTCCATCGACTACTAACTGTGGTAAACGTAGAATTGAACTTCCTTTAAAGGATGTTTTCAATATGCTCATAATGTGTACTAAACAAGAAATTAAGAACATCCATTTTACGGATGAGGATTTCTTTTATGACATTGACAGAGCAAGAGAAATCCTGTTGTATTTAAACGGAAAAGAAATGCATCTGATTGCATTAGGATCTTCAGACAAGGTGCTTGCTTTTATTGATAAATACGGTGTAGATATTATCAAAAATGCCGGACTGGAAATTATTGAGATTGGATTTGAATCCGGAGATGCAAAAGTTTCACAATCTATGGGACAAGGAAAAGATTTAGATGATTGTGAAAACTTAGCTGCAATTCAACACATGCTGCCATTTAAAATATTCTGGTTGCTGCTTACATTCTTTCCTGGGGAGACAATTAAGTCTTTGAACAAGACAGGAGAGTTTATGCTGGAGAATGGGTTTGAGATGGAAGAGGTTGTTGGTCGACTTCGAACAAATGGTACAAAAGGCGGACTAGGACAATTCTTCCAGAGATACGAAGGAACCTCGATCGATAATGCTGCCAATAAAAAAGGAATGACTTTAACAGAAAGACCTATTAGGTTAGTACCTTCATATTTGCCTCATAGTTTCCTCGAGAGTGTCATTACTGAATACAGCCCGAATTTGCTTGAATCAGCCTTCCCTTATTTAAACTTATACAATGTAACACTTCCTACAAAGGACATTGAAATCGGGATGACAGTAGGCGATTACATATACGGGGAATCTACGTATGTAAAAACACAGATGGCTATCACTTTTGCCATCCTTGCACGTTTCGGAATCATTAAATAATTTATTTAAAATGGTAATACTCAATATTCCTATTGAGCCGCTCGAGGAGCGATACTCAACACAATGGGACAAGTGGTTTAAAGCTGCTTTTGAAACCTCAGGCTTAGATGTTGTTCATGTTTACGGACAGGAAACAAGTGGTAAAATTAACAGTGGCAGTTTCTTGGATGTTATTGAAACAAATCAGTACAAAACATCGCAACTCCAGATGATACTAAAATTTTTGTCTGGGTATGATAAGGAAGAAAAAATAGTATTGTTTTTTCATGATCTTTGGTTTCCTGGGCTTGAGACTATTGCATACATCCGAGAAGGGTTAGGTCTAAAGTATCTCAAGATTTGCGGATGCCTTCATGCAGGCAGTTACGACGAGTTTGACTTTTTGAATAAAAAAGGAATGACTCCTTGGGCAGAGCACATGGAGATGGGTTGGCTTAATGGGATTGTAGACAAGATTTTTGTTGCTACAGAGTTCCATAAAAGACTGCTCATTAAAACAAGGATGTGGAAAAATCCTAATAAGATTGAAGTAACAGGGTTTCCATTCTATACGGATTTTATCAACCCAGAGTTTACAAGAGAATATACTAATCGGGAAAAGATTATTGTATTTCCTCACAGACTTGATGCAGAAAAGAATCCTCAAATGTTTAATAAACTTAAAGCAGACTTAGAGGATGAGTTTTCTGATTGGAACTTTTGTATGACAAAGAAGTTCTGTGACACAAAAGACAGGTATTACCAAATACTTCAAAAAGCATACATTTCTGTATCGTTTGCTGATCAAGAGACCTGGGGTATTGCTATGCAAGAATCTGTTATATGTGGATGCTTACCACTTGTACCAAACAGACTGTCTTATTCCGAAATGTATCTTCCTATTTTTAAATATGATTGTGAATGTGATTTAGTAGACAGAATCAGGATGCTTATTTTGCACTACCCTGACTTATCCATGAATCAACAACATTACACTATTATGAAGAAAGGAAAGGATGCTATTCCAAACATGATTAAAATCATACGAGAATTATGAAACATTCTATCTACGATTACAAAGTCTTTATTGACTGCGGTGCACCTTCTTTGTACAACAAGTTGTCAAGGAATGTATTATCTGATGCTAAAGGCATAATGGGTACTAAAATGAGTGAACGTAAATTTGATGATTACTCATATGTAGACAAACCGGAGTATGCAGCATATAGACAATCTTACATTGATTTCATGCTGAAACATAGTGACGAAGTTAATGTTTACTCCAACTTAGACGTTATTAACAATCCGCAGCTTACCTACAGAAATCAAAAGATTCTTGAGGAGGCAGGCTTGCACCCTATTCCTGTTTGGCATTTAGGGAATGACGTAAAATGGTTAGAGCGTTATCTCAAGTCTTATGACTACATAGCAATCGGAGGTCTTGTACCTAACCCGACAAGTGTTTTAATCCCTTTGCTTGATAAACTGTTTAAAGATCATTTATTAGACAGTGACGGATTTCCAAAAGTTAAGCTTCATGGATTTGCTTGTACCAGTTTACCTTTAATGAAGCGTTACTCTTGGTATTCTGTGGATAGTGCAACTTGCAGAAAACTTGCTAACTTCGGGTCTATTGTAATTCCGATCGAGGATAAAGAAAATCCGATAAGTACTTTCCAAGTATCTGCTAGACCTAAAATCATTAAAGAAAATGAATGTGGGTTTGGTTTAGAAGCTCAAGCAGGTAATTGGCTGGGAGGAATGAGTAAGCATACCAAAAAAGCATTTGACAAACGTCTTGAGAAGTATGGGATGACTATTGATCAATTAGGAGCAAGTATTATCCAACGAGTTGTTTGGAATTATCTCATGTTCTCTGAAGTTATACAGGAAACAGTTCCAAACTGGCCCTGGAGTATGCACACTAGGCAATCAACACCACCTGTACAAGGAGAATGTCCACAATACATGACTTTTTACTTTGCTGGAATATTAAGCAAAAGTGAAGAGGATGAGTTTTGGAAAGGTGTTGCTGTTGAAAGTATCTCTAAATTAAAAGGAACTCTTAGATCCTTTTTCTACGAAAAGAATGCAGAGTATGTTTTATCACTTAAAAATACCTAATCATGGAAGAAGAGTCTCCTACTAATCAGACGGCTGCTTATGTTGTTTCAATAGTAGCTTTACTTTTATCAATTTTGAGTTTATTTTTAACAATCTGTAATAATACCTAATCATGTCAAAAGAAAGTAATTCAACATCCGGTATAAGTTTCTTTACCGTTTTATTTATTGTGTTTTTGATTTTAAAATTAACACACACAATTGATTGGTCCTGGTGGTGGGTAACTGCTCCTTTATGGGGAGGTGTTGCTGCCGTAATTCTTGTTCTTGTTTTAATTGTTATGATTTCTGTCATCTTTAAAAGATAAGAACATGGGACTGTTTCCAGAAGAAGAGAAAAAAGGATCAGGCTACAAAGGAGGATCAGATAAGAACTTATCTGACATCCACTCCTACGTTCTTCCTTTATTGAAAAAAGCAGGATTTGAGTGTCTTAAAGACAAGTCTGACGGTACAAGTAACAAACAAAGGATCTACTTTGGTAAAGATAAAAACAACTATTTATTGACTCAGATTATTGTTGTAGAAACTTTGCACAATATTGACAGCAGAGCCAACAGTAATATTTCTGAGGAAATGGTTGACAAAACTACCGAAGAAGAAAGAGTCGAAGCTCAATTACAGTATCTCTTGAAAAACAAAGTGTTCTTACTTTTGTATGTCAAACAGAGTAACAGGTACGTTCTATTTCCTTATACGGACATTCCTAAAGAACATTATGAGTTGACATACAGAGGACGCCCAGACAGGAAAAACAGGATGTGGATACCTGCAGAGTACTTACCAAAGTTTAAAAGAGTGTCTGAATTAGAAAAAGATCTTAAAATGTATCTAAATACCAAATAATGGAAATTAACAGAATTGATCTATTAAAAGCATTGGAGATTGTCAAACCAGGACTTGCAAACAAAGAGTTGGTAGAACAATCTACCTCATTTGCATTTATGGGAGACAAAATTGTCACATACAATGATGACATCTCTATTGCACACCCAATAAAAGGGTTAGAATTAACCGGTGCTATCAAAGCAGAAAAACTTTATCAGATTTTAGGTAAGTTTTCTACTGATACAGTAACCATGGACATCAAAGGTAGTGAAATACTTTTAAAGTCTGGTAGAGCGAAAGCAGGTTTAACTTTGCAGCAAGAAATCAAACTTCCTTTGGAAGAGGAAATTGCCTACAAGGAAAAGTGGAAAGAACTTCCAAAACAGTTTTTAGAAGGAATTAACCTTGCTATGCCTTGTGCTTCAAGGAATATGTCCCGTCCTGTTTTAACCTGCATACATATCAGGAAAGATGGTATTATTGAGTCCTCAGACGACTTAAGAGTTATGCAGTACACAATGTCTGAAAAGATGCCTTTAGACAATATACTGTTACCTGTACCAGCTGCGGTAGTTATGTACAAACTGAAGCCTACAAAAGTAGCAAAAGGAAACGGATGGATTCACTTTAAGAATGAAGCAGGTACTGTTTTGTCTTGCAGAGTATTCTCAGATAAGTTTCCAAATACAGATCCTATACTTGACATGAAAGGTACAAAGTTTACACTACCTAAAGAGATTGCAGGTGTGTTAGACAGAGCTGCTGTCTTTGCTAAAAGGGATCACATGTTGGATGAGACTGTTCAAATCACTTTAGAAAGTAAAAAACTAAAGATGAAAGGAGAGTCTGAGTCAGGATGGTTTGAGGAGTCTGTTGACATGGATTACAAAGGTGAGGAAGTAGAATTCTTTATTACCCCATACTTACTGAAAGGCATTATTAATCAGTCCTTAGAAGGCAGATTAGTTACTAACAGACTAAAGTTTAAAGGACCAAATTGGGTGTATGTCTCAGCTTTAAAAGCATTGAAAAAATGATACGTTCAAGAAACAAAGAAATAGAATACACAACTGATGAGAAACTGCATTGGGTTTTTAAATACTTGATTAAGAAGTTAGAACCAGAAGTTGTAAATATTTTCACTAAAAGACATCAAGTATGTTACGGAGGGGTTAAATCACCAATGCCTCTTTCTTATTATGCTTGCAAATGTGAAACAGAAAACTTTCCTGAAAGTATTCCTTTTCCTTTTAGTGGAGTCTATGTTGATGTTTCTAAAAAGAGTATTACTATTCTAAGTGACGATTTCTATTATAAATTTCCTCCGCAGTTACTTGTGGAAGTTGCTAACCGATTTAAATAAAATGAACCACGCAAAGAAATACTTCCAAGTTCTTAGAGATAACGAAAAATTATCCCTACCAGGAATGCAAACATTAAAACGAATAGAAGAAGAATTTGACAAATTATGTCTGCATGAGCACATCAATAAGTTAACCTGCAAAGAGTGTAAGAAATTTAACGACAAAATAAACAATCATGAATGTAGAAACCAATGAACTAAGAAGGGAACGTCCTGATATAAATGATCCTGAATTTGAGAAGTTTACCCCTGTTCCGGACAATTTGCAAAAAGAAGCAGAAGAGGTTTTAGGTGATAAAGATTCTGTATTTTTACCTATGGACACAAAAAGTCGTTTGGCACGCTGGGCAAATAAAATCAGAGTTAAACAATCCAAAAGCATACATAAATGACCGGCTTCTTTTCACAAAAAGAAACAGAATCTAAAGATCGTCCAGGAGGTAGGAAATATACCTGCATTGCATGTGGAGCCTATAAAACTTGTGATCATTCTAGGATGGAAGCTTTCGGGGATTTTGAGAAAGAAATCCTTATTGTAGGTTCCGGAATAGAAAAGATTGATGATAGAGTAGGTAAACCTTTCCAAAGCAGATACGGTGTACTGTTAGAAAGGACTTTAGAAAATCTAGGTGTTGATCTTTTTAAAGATTGCTTGAGCATTAATGCTTGCCGCTGCTATGTTGAGGACAAGGAAAACAGTTGCCGCATACCAACTAATTATGAGGTAGAATGCTGCCGAAAAACGCTTTTAAAGTTAATAGAGGATAAAAAGCCTAAGCTAATAATTATCCTCGGGAATTCAGCTTTATTCAGCCTCATAGGACATCGTTGGAAGAAGGACTTAGATAAAATTGACAAGTGGCGGGGCTGGACTATCCCTGATCAAGATTATAAATGTTGGGTTTGCCCAACTTATGAACCTAAGCAAGTGTATCAATGGCAAAGGGATGAATTGACAGTAATTTGGAAAGAGGATTTAAAAGAGGCAATCAAATGTCTAGATGTTCCTTTTCCTGTACACAAAGAACCTACTATCAAAATTATTGAAGATTTGTCCGTACTGTCTAAGATCAGAGGTACTGCTGCATTTGATTATGAAACAACAGGCATCAAACCTCATGCTCCAGGACACCGTATTGTTTGTTGCTCTATTGCTACCAGTGAAGATTTTGCGTATGTATTTATGATGCCTAAGACAAAGAACGGAAGACAGCCTTTTGTTGATTTCCTTTTAAATCCTAAAGTCAGGAAAATTGCACAGAATATGAAATTTGAGGAAACATGGTCTAGTGTACGTTTAAAGACTCCTGTAGTCAATTGGCACATGGACACAATGTTAATGACACATTGTTTAGACAACAGATCCTCAATCACAAATGTAAAGTTCCAAACGTATGTTAGATTCGGAGTTGTTGATTATGCTTCTGAAGTTGCTCCTTATTTAAAAGCGGATGACAATGATAACGGTAATGCAATTAATAAAATTGATGAACTTCTTAAAATACCGGGAGGGGAAGAAAAGTTATTGATTTACTGCGGTTATGATTCTATTTATGAGTTTAGATTAGCAATGTTACAAAAAAGTCTAATACCATGAAAACAGTAATGAAATGTACAATTAAAAAAATAGACATTAGATTAGTGGATTGGAATTACCCAATGTTTCCAGGTACTAATTTTATTGTGCTTCTTTGTCATCCTCATGAGAGTAATGAACAAGCGTACCAGAAATGTCTTAAACGTATAGAAGAGAATAAATTACAGTATGCTCAGACAATGCCTAGTTGCTTGGACAGGAAAAAGGCAGAAAGAAGATTCTTTAAAATTGTAAAAGCTGCAAACCTAAAACAAATAGAATTTCATGAATGTTAGTCCAACAACACCTCAAGCCTATAAACTACTCCATGACGGAGTACTGGCTTTATCTAGGGCAGAGCAACAAGGATTGAGAGTTGACGTGCCTTACATTATTAAGACAAAGGAGTATTTGACTTCTGAAATGGAACGTATAGATGCAGACTTTAAAAAGACTACATTTTTTAAGGACTGGACTAAATCCTCTACCAAAGCAATAAACGTCAATAGTGGAGATCAGCTTGCAGACTTTCTGTACAAGACTAAAGGAATTAAACCTCCAAGAGAAACTAAAAGCGGGAAGGGATCTACGAATGATGAAACAATGAAGGAATTAAATATCCCAGAGTTAAATGAGCTACTAAAGAAAAAGCAGCTTAAAAAACTTCGGGATTATTTAAACGGAATTGAACGAGAACAAGTCAACGG
>Ga0302293_10001468_pt1 | contig 11613 bp, 15 predicted proteins | sample III_Fen_N2_2_FD_198758 | JGI IMG/M metagenome (GOLD analysis project Ga0302293, IMG submission 198758) | Peat permafrost microbial communities from Stordalen Mire near Abisko, Sweden - III_Fen_N2_2 | ecosystem: Environmental > Terrestrial > Soil > Wetlands > Permafrost | place: Sweden: Abisko... | reverse complement strand
AGGTAAACTCGGCATCTTTGGTGGCTCCGTTGAAGATAATGAAACATATTTACATGCAGCTTGGAGAGAATTAGTACTAGAAGAAACGAATCTAAAGTTTGATGAAAAAGATTTGACACTCTTTCTAGAGGATAAAGCATGGCGTCAATTAACCTCAGAGTGGGAAGTACGTCACATTTACTACGTAAAAATAACCGACGAGCAACTAAGTAATCTCGAGGTATATGAAGGACAAGGGTGGGCAGTGATTAAAGGCGATCAAGATCCGCAACTTGCAGAAGTTATAAGACCTGCCATTAAGTATTTTACGGAAAATGTCTTGAAAGAAAGTCGGCTATAATCATATTATGATAAAAAAGTTTGATACTCTGACTAAAGAAGCCGAGAAGCAACTTATTACTCGTATTGAAGAAATAGGCGACTCTGGCGTAGGATATATCGCTGCACAAGATATTATCGATAGCGTCGTACAAGTTTATGGACCAGAAATTTACAATATGGCTATCCGCGACGCTAAAAAGCTTTTACAAGAAAAATTTACAGATATCGAAACAGAGCTTGATATAATTAAACAAGAATAAGGGCATAACTATATGAACACAACAAGAAAAATGGCCGCAAGTGCAACTCTGCATTGTCTTATAGGATGTGTAGTAGGTGAGCTTATAGGTGTTACGATTGGTACACATTCAGGCATTGGACGAGAAAACACTATTGTACTAGCATTTGTAATGTCATTTATCTCTGGTTATGCATTTTCGGTCGTGCCAATGATGCGCGCTGGTATGAAGTTTATTTCAGCGTTAAAGCTGGTCTTTGCAGCGGATACAATTTCGATATTGACCATGACAATTGTCGATAATATTACTATGCTAACTATTCCTGGCGCTTTTGATAAAGACTTATCTCATCCTGTTTACTGGCTTTCGCGTGCTATTGCAGTAGCATTGGCATTTCTTGCAGCGTGGCCAGTTAATTATTACTTACTGACAAAAAACAAAGGCCATGCGCTCCATCACGAGCATCACGGCCACCAACACGAACACATGGAATAATACTTTACGAATATTTTATTGATATGATGGTTGCATGACTAAATTTCTTATACTTCACGGAACAGACGCAACACCTGCAGATAACTGGTTTATGTGGCTCAAGGGCAGACTAATTGGTCTGGGCAACAAGGTCTGGCTTCCACAACTTCCTGATGCCGACAAGCCAAATACAAAAGCATATACCAAATTCCTCTTAGCAAATAAGGATTTTGTGATTGATTCAGATACGATTTTAGTTGGGCATTCATCTGGTGCTGTCGAGATATTGAGTCTTTTGCAGAATCTGCCTGACGATACTGCTATTAAAGCGGCAGTACTGGTTAGTGCATTCAAAGATGACCTAGGTTGGGATACCTTAGTTGACCTTTTCCAGGAACCTTTTGATTTTGAGAAAATTAAATCTCACTGTGGTAAATTCATATTTATTCACTCTGACGATGACCCATATATTCCAATCGAAAATGCGAAGTATCTTAGTGATAATCTAGACGGTGACTTTCATGTCATTGAAGGACAGGGACACTTTAACACTGAAACAAACCCAGTATACAAACAATTCCCAGAATTACTGGAAATTATTGAATCAATTAATTAGCATATTGATAATTTTTGGATAAAATAAAAGCCCGAACATATCGGGTTGGGGTGTCCGGGACCGGCGGAGGCGCAAAATGCGCACACCGCCGGTCTCCCGGTTTGCTACACGGACTTGTCAGGTTTTAACCCAACTTTCGAGAGCTCGCTCGCGAGTCTGTGGTACTGGTCGTCCAAAGGACGCTCGTCATGAAGCGATACGAACATCTCCGTCGCCATGACAAGCGAAATTTCGGCGCTAACACAGCGATTTCTCAGAGTCTTCCGCTCTGGTGAACCGCCCATTAGGACGTAATCCTCGGAGTAGACATAAAGCCTGTCCGAATCAGTCTCACCAGGTACAACGAGTGTCTCAAACGCCTGGCAGGCGTCATCGAAAGCAATCATCGTATTAACAACTGCCGCGAACGACAGCTTCATGGTGATGCCGTCAAGCTGTGTTCCAGTGACTTGGACTTCGCCCCAAAAGGCAGTAGCCTTGTGTCCGGCATCCTTCGGAGACACACCCACCCCAAGGGGTGGGATATTCAAAGTATCCGGAATCGAGACAAGCTTGTGGAATTCGCTGAGTTTGCTGACTCTCTTGATTAGCCTATTAATAAACACGATCCTGCTTCTCTCTCTAGTTCCAACGTGTGCTTGAGCCTCTGTTATAAGACCCATAACTTTATTATAACAAATTTGCACACAATTGTCAATATGCTTATGGCTTTGTGTTTACAATATGAAGTTTTTGTTGTATCATATTTGTGTTATGCCCAATTACGAAAAAATTCCACCTAGGCTTGAACCAAAATCATATGACGCTGTACGTGATTTAATGGTGACTCAGCCTGCTCCGTATGACCCTGAATATGCAGTGCCTGTCGAGTCATCGTTTAGCGCAGTCATGGCTTACCTAAGACTTTACGACCCAGATGTTTTTCTATTTACTCATAAGTCGGCTATTCCTATCGCAGACAGCGTCAGAGGCTATTACGAAGAACTTGGGCTTGCTATTCCAGAGCTAGGCGTAGTTAATACAAAAGAAAAAGACAGAACTCGCGAGCTCGACTTTACTAATCCACACTTTATACTACGAAGATGGGACAACATATCGCCTAATGTTATTCAGCGTGAGATTAAGGCTCTAAGACCAGTCGTAGATGGTAAGAAAGTTGCCGTGATTGATCAGCTTACTGCAACAAGAGGCACATTAAAGAGAGCGAATGTATTAGTAAGTAAAGCCGGCGCGTCAGCTGTCATACTTCCGTACGAGACAAACTGGTACGATGAAGCTCTTGACGAAGACGTAAACGTAGCCGATATAACATCGGTCCATGCCGAACACATGAGAAAGATAGGGCACACCGCAGCACAATTTGAGTTGCCAGAAAGTTGGTTAACACCCTTTGCAACTCAGCCACCCCGATAGATTAAGCCTCTCGTGATGCTATATTTTGTGAATTAGATATAATCAAGTTATGGCCCATATTCATACAAACACTAGTGAACATGACCTTGCAGTTACAGCGTACATAGTCAGGACTGACCTTGGAGTGCCCAAGGCGCTTCTTCATATGCACCGAAAGATAGGAAAACTTTTACCAGTTGGTGGACATGTCGAACTGTCCGAAAATCCCTGGCAAGCTTTAATTCGTGAGATTAAAGAAGAATCGGGTTATAAGATTGAGCAGCTAGAGATACTTCAACCTCAATCACGTGTTAAAAGTCTGACAGATGCAGTACTGCACCCATATCCTATATCGTTAAACACGCACACTATTACAAACGAACACTTCCATACAGTGGTTGAATATGCCTTTGTCGCAAACTCTGAACCAAATCTTGACATAAAAGAAGGCGAGTCTACCGACCAAAGGTGGCTGACTATTGATGAGATTATGGCACTATCAAACGATAATATTGTTAATAATGTCAAAGAAGTTTATGAATTTATATTTAACGAAGGACTGACTAACTGGGACCACGTCGATACGAGCGATTATTCTTCCAGTATACAAAATAAGTTACATTAAAAATGTATTTTACATAATTTATATTTAAGGTTAAAATATTTATTACCTTGGTAAGTTACCAGGGCGCACGTCTTAACATCAAAGGAGTTGGTCCTCATGTACGAACAGGGAGGGGCATTAGCCTCAACCGGAGCTGGCATCGCTGTTGGCGGTGTCTACTTGGGACTTGGTCCCATGGCTATCGTCGCGGCAGCCGCTGTCATCGCTGGACTCGTCGCATTCAGGGCGGGCCAGAAGAGTCGCAACCGGTCGTCATTCCCGTCGGTCGGCAAGCCTTGATCAAACGATCACAGGCAAAACACTTCATCATAGGCATGGTTATCGTGCTTGTGATGATGGCCCTCACCATCTACCACTTGATGCAATGGACCCAGGGTCACATGGGGTTCATAGCGGTGGTAGCTGCAGGTTCGTTCGTATGGTTAGCAGTCCAGTTGTATCTGGCGCACAGCCATCACGACATCCTGGTTGACCCGGAGGAACTCATTCGCGAAAGGCACTTCGACGTTCGTGTAGTCGTGCCAATCCACAATGAAGACCAGACAACGTTCCATGCGTTTCTGAACTCGGTGGCAAACCAGACCTACCAACCAAGTTTTACGTATCTCATTGATGATGGCTCCTACAAGTTAGTAGACGGAGTCAAGGTCGTGGATACGTCGGCAAAGGAGGTATTTGACAGTTTCCTGGCAGAAAACCCGCACATGGCGTCTCGCATGAGCTTCGTGTACATTCCCAATGGAGGAAAGCGAAATGCACAAGCAATCGCATTCCGAAAGCTCGGGGATTCGGATGTCGTCTTTACGATCGACTCCGACACAGTGCTCGACTCGAACGCCATCGCAAATGGGATCATGCCTTACACCGATCCCAACGTCATGAGCGTTGGAGGCCTCTTGCACGGCCTTAACGCCAATAGCAGCATGCTGACACGCATGACCAACCTTGGGTTTGTGTTGTCCTTCCTCAACGGTCGGGCTTCATGGAGCAGGGTGGGCAGCGTCGCAGTTCACTGCGGAGGGCTCGCCTCATATCGGTCGTGGATTGTTCTGAAGTACCTGGACGAGTACGAAAACCAGGTTGTCTTCGGACGTCGACGCACGAGCGGAGACGACAGAGTGCTGACGAACTTCGCCCTCCTAGAGGGCAAGTGCGTCATTCAGGAATCCTGCGTTGGCTACACCTTGTTGCCAGAAAGCTGGAAGCACCTGACGAATCAGAGGATTCGTTGGTGGCGTTCGTTCTTCTGGGGCACGTTGTGGCTGATTGGTAGGTTTCCAATGAACAGATTGGCCTGGTGGCTCGTCGCCACCCAGATCGTGACGTTCGTTCTCTACTCAATCGTTCTGCCCGTGTCGCTCGTGATCCACCCGATCATGTTCGGCTACCTTCCGGTGCTGTTCCTTGCATACCTGTTTGTTATTGGGTATGCGAGATCCGTGCGTTACCTTACGGTCTCGCGTCCAGATGAAAGCGCAAGACAGCAGCTAGTTACCGTTCTGCTAACTCCGCTTTCTGTCCTTCTACATTTGTACCTGTGTTCTGTCCTCCAGTACGTCGGACTTTTCACAGTCAATAACGGAGGTTGGTCTACTCGCAAGACGGTTGAAGTTGGCATCCAAGCATTACCTGGTGCCGCTCTCGACCTGAAAGTGTAATGACCTAATCCGCGGTAGGCATGGTACGTTCGACAACGGCGTCGACGTAGCATGTCACTTTGATAAATTACGTGTGATACTATTTCTTAGTCGAGCAATTCTGCTCCTAAGAAATACGGTTTCCGTGAATGTTAGTTCACGCCGATGAGTCCAAAAGGACGAAAAACCTATATATGTATCAAATTATTATATTCGCTATAGTTATCTTACGAGTACCCTCAGCGCGACATAATCGAAGCTACTATTCAATATAAGCATTTACTTTTTAGTGCTTTTGTGTTAATATATTAGTATGGAAATAATACCCGAAGAAGTTGCCGCTGTTGTATTCGACGTTGATGATACGCTGTTAGATAACAAGCGCAAGTCTGCAGAAGGCAGTTTGCATGATCGGTCTCAGGTCGAGGCCGTACGCACTATTGGCAGGAGAAGGGAAATTGATGAACTTATATATATGACCAAAGAAGAGAGTTATGACGCTTTCCTAAGTGCACCCGAGCATACTCTTCAATCCGGCATTTTAAATATGTTTACTCGTGCAGGCCTCCTAGACAAGATGGGCCTAGAAGAATTAAAAGGTTTAGTTGAAATCGTAGCAGATTTAAAGGATACTTTACATGAATTAATTCTTTTTGAAGACGGTGAAGCTTTTGATGGCGCCGTTGACTTTGTGCGCGGTTTATCAGGTCAACTTGGACTTGTCGATAAAATGGCAATCGCAAGTACGTCCAACCGTCGAGATGTTGATATATTTCTAGGCAAGGTTGGCCTGAAAGACCAATTTCATAATTTAAGCATTATAACAATTGAAAACGTGGAGCGACCAAAACCTGACCCAGAAGTATTTGATAAAGCATTTTTATCGTTGGGCCTACCTGAATCAGACCGAGCTTATACTTATGCTCTCGAAGATGACCCAAAGGGTATTAGGGCTGCAAAAGAAGCAGGTTTACGTGTCATCGGCATGACTACTCGCTTCGACAGAGAACATTTAGCATCTCAACCTGTAGCACCTGATTTTATAGCAGATTCATTTCCTGAGCTTTCAAAAAGATTTGGGCTTAAATAAAGTACACTTGACTTCTGTGCTAAAGTTTAGATATGCATAAAATTAAAGCTCTAATATCTGACGCCGACGGAACACTCGTTGACACCATGTACGTTATTCGGCACGGACAATACGAGGCCTCAAGACGCTACCTTGAAACTAATAAAATATCCTCTGAAGACATTCCAGATTTTGAGACTTATGCGAAGATTGTTAACAAAGTCGTCGGTAAACCCGCTAGAGACACAATTGAATCGACACTAAGAGAAATCTACAAAGATAAGCCTGATATTTTAGAAAATATCGATTTCGATAAAATAGCTAAAAGCTTAGGTCCAATCCAGGACGAAATAACAAACAGTTCAGTTGTCGGAGTCTACGAAGGTTTTACTGAACTAATGCAAACCCTAAGTGACAACGATATCAAATTTGCAATTTTTACCAGCGGAGCGCCTCATCATATTGTCAGAAACTTCGGCATATCTCTACCAGAGCTTGGTCTTACGCAACTATATAAGGATGCAACAATGTCAGACGCAGAAAGATTATCGATATTTATTGATGCTTTCAAAAAATACTATGACCTAGTTGATTTCACAGTAGTAACCTCTGTTGACACAGTCAAGCACAAGCCCGATCCAGACAGCCTACTTCTAGCCCTAAAACGACTTGATGTTCAGCCAAATGAATGTGTCGTGATTGGCGACCATACGCTGGATATGTATGCTGCAAAAAATGCTGGCGTTAGTCACCGTATAGGTGTAACGCATGGCTTTGACGACAGAAAACAACTAGCAACCAGTGAACCAACGAAAATTATTGATTCACTAAACGAACTTTTTAAATATATTGTATAAACTTGATATTTGTGTTGGAATAGACATACATGGAGCCCAGACCAAACAATTCAAAGTTTCCTCGTGACGTAATATTTCCTATTCGCGCTGCTATGGAGCACCACAGCAGAGGCCCTGAAGGATTTATTAATATGATAGAGCTAAACCCAGCAAACTCTCATATAGTTAAGACCTTGTCATCTGCCACTGAACTACTCAAAACAGGCAATAACGAACAAAATCTGAAGAGATGTTTTTTCAATGGTGCTTTATTTGGAATTATGATAGCAAAAAGTGTACTTACTGATGAAGAAATACATAAACTGCCTGAAATAATAAAATCCATTGTAGCCGATTGTGAGGATAGGGCGAAAAATGAAACACGTGAACTTCAAGCAAGGTCAGATAATCTTGTCGGCATATCAAACTTGGGTCTCTTCGAAGCAGGTGATTACGTACTAGAGATAGTACTTATAAAAGACAAGATTTCTCCATTAGGCTCTGTTAACGGTGATGCTTTCTCAATGCTTGGTGCGTCATTTATGTTACACGTGATTGAAGAAACTAAAAAAGAGGTCTGGATTGAAAAAGAGATACGCAGTGCAAAACTAACGATAGACGGTATCGAAGCAATGATTGGAATAGCTGAGCACCTTAGAAGACACTATGAAAATGGCGAGGACTAGCGCAAATACGCTATACTGTATAAAAGATTAGCGATAAGGAGTTAGGTTGAAAGCAACTGATTTAACAATAGCAACACTAGCAAGCCATTCATCACTGCAAATCCTAAAGGGTGCAAAAGACGAAGGCTTTAAAACATTGGCAATCTGCCGCCGAGAAGCAGAAAAATTATACCGCTCATTTAACGTCGCTGATGAGATAATCGTTGTCGACGACTTTAGTGAGCTAAAAGAGCTAGATACTCAACTTGCCGAGAAAAATGTTGTCCTGATTCCTCACGGCTCATTCGTAGCTGCCTGTGAGCTTGACGACATTATGGCACTAAAATCTAATTATTTTGGTAACCGAAATATCTTAACTTGGGAAGCTGACCGAATTAAACAGCGCGAGTGGTTGTCTAAATCAAACCTAACTCAACCTCGAATTTTTACTGACCCTAAAGAAATTAGCGGGCCTGTTATTGTTAAGTTCTTTGGCGCTGCTGGCGGCCGTGGTTATTTCTTGACTAGCTCACCTGAAGACTTTGAAAAGAAGATAGCCGAACACCCAAACAAACAATACATTTTGCAGGAATACATCGTTGGAACGCCTGTTTACGTTCACTTTTTCTACTCACCGATAACAAACGAACTCGAAATCATGGGATTTGATAAACGATACGAGAGTAACGTAGATTCTGTTGGAAGAGTTGCAGCCAAAGAGCAAATTGAACTCAATATTGAGACATCCTACACAATTATTGGAAACATGGGCCTTGTCGTCCGAGAATCATTACTACCAGAGATATTTGCTATGGGCGAAAGAGTAGTGGCTGCCTCAAAAGAACTTGACGGTGTCGGACTGTTCGGACCATTCTGTTTGGAGACTATCGTTACACCTGATACCAAGATGTACGTTTTTGAAATCTCGGCTCGAATTGTTGCTGGAACAAACCCTTACATTAACGGTTCACCATACACCGACCTACGCTATAACGAACCAATGAGCACCGGTCGTCGAATTGCACGAGAAATTAAGATTGCAGCCGAAACTGATCAATTAGAGAGGATTTTTAAATGATAACACCCGCTGATATTGCAGAAGTTCTAAAAGGTTATGACCAAAAAAACATTCGAATCGGAAGTCTGGGAGGACATAGCGCACTTGATGTTTGTCGCGGTGCAAAAGCCGAAGGATTTGAGACGGTTGTGGTTGTCCAAAAAGGACGTGAAAAGACTTATGAAAAGTACTACAAAACTCGCGGCGATAAGGGTTGTGTTGACCATGTTATTGTTGTTGATAAATTTAGCGACATTGCTAAACCTGAAATTCAAGAGCAGCTTCGCGCCTTGAACGTTATCTTCATTCACAGTCGATACTTCTGGGTTTACTGTAATTTTGATGAAATTGAGAACGACTTTATGGTTCCAATCCTGGGTACAAGACAGCTTGTCCGCAAAGAGGAACGAGATGAAGAGAAAAACCAATACTATCTGCTTCAACAAAGTAATATACCTACGCCAAAGCAGTACAAAGACCCTAAAGATATTAATGAACTAGTAATCGTAAAGCCTTCTGAAGCCGAACGTGGTTATGAACGTGCATTCTTCCTTGCGAACAACTATGATGAGTATTTGGCACAAGGTCAGCAAATGGTCAAAGCAGGCATTATCACTGATGAATCTTTGAAAAATGCGGTTATCGAGACTTTTGTACTGGGGCCTCAACTTAACATCAACTATTTCTACTCTCCACTTACGGGTGAGCTTGAATTACTTGGTACCGATACCCGTCGTCAAACCAACCTTGACGGCATACTACGCCTTACTGCGCCTCAACAAACAGAGGTACTAAAGCATGTCGAACCAAAATATATCGAAAACGGTCATCAAAGTATCACCATCAAAGAATCCTTGCTTGAAAAAGCATTTGAAGTCGGCGAGCGTTTCGTCACTGCAACAAAAGAGATTTATGCACCTGGAATTATCGGACCATTTGCACTTCAAGGCGCAGTAACAGCTGGCCCTCCAAAAGAAGAGTTCGTTGTTTTTGACGTAAGTATGCGAATTCCTGGCAGCCCAGGAACAATGTTTACACCTTACACAGGTTATTTATACGGCGAAAATATGAGTGTCGGTCACAGAATCGCTATCGAAGTTAAAGAGGCAATCAAGCAGGGAAGACTCAGCGAACTAGTTACTTAGTTTTATATGTATTTCCCCATAGATTTGCTATAATGTCATATATGAAACCGCTCAGTCTTAATGCACCACATCTGATTATCATGACTGGAATTCCAGGTTCTGGAAAGACTTTTTTTGCCGAACGTTTTGCTGAAACGTTTAAAGCTCCATTTGTTAGTTTTGAACGAATTCAAAAAGAAATGTTTCCTAAACCTACTTATTCCCCTGAAGAACAGGCAAAAGTAAATGTCCTCGTTGAGTATATGCTGGAAGAACTATTTAAAAGCAATCAGACAATCATCTACGAAGGACCGACTCATACCAAAGCCAGTCGATTAACGATTGCTAGATATGCCATCGACCACAAGTATAGCCCTCTTCTTGTTTGGGTTCAGACCGAATCAGCAACATCAAAAACACGCGCTACAAAAAAAGTTAGAGACGTCCAATCTATGACTGCCGAAAGATTTGACTTAATTATTAGTAAATACCACGCTCCAGGTGACACAGAGAGACCTGTAGTGATAAGCGGTAAGCATACTTATGCTAGTCAGCTTAAAATTATTCTAAGTCGACTAATAAAGCCCGGACAGGCCGAAGATAGCAACCTGCAAAAACCAGAACGATCCACTCAGGGACGACAAATTACTATCCGCTAGAGAGGTAAATCTCGGTGATTATTCAAGATTCAGAATTTGGAAAGATAACTGTTCGCAGAAGCGCAAAGGCTTCACAGGTTCGTATTCGCGTTTCTCCGGACGGAACTTTGTATGCGTCCATTCCTCTGTACGCCCCTGTTTTTTTGTTAAAACGAATGATTAAATCATCTCGGGATGAGTTACGCGAAATGCTCAAAAAAGCACATGCCGGCAAAAATAGCTACGAGAATGGTATGAAAATTGGCAAAAGTCATACCCTAAACGTAAATATATCAAATAATGATGAGCTTAAAGTTTCTAGACACGGACAACGTATAACGGTAGAACTTCCTGAAAATATCGACTTAAATGACCCCAAAGCCGTTCGAGCTATCAGGGATGTCGAGATTAGCGCTCTCAGATTAGAAGCAAAAAGTTATCTGCCGAAAAGACTTGCGTATTTATCAAACAAACTAGGACTGGATTACGACCGAGTTAGATTCTCCCATGCCAGTGGACGATGGGGAAGTTGCAGCAGCAAAGGTACGATAAGCCTAAATATTGCCTTGATGAAGTTACCGTTCGAACTAATAGATTACGTAATTATTCATGAACTTTCGCATACCAAGCATATGAATCACTCTCCGAAATTCTGGAGTCTGGTAGAAAATGCAGACCCTGACTACAAAATCCACCGCCGTTCACTAAAGCAAGAAAATCCGTCTATTTAATCTAATTCGTGCTGTATAATAAACATAAGATGTATAAGGGTGGACCCAGCTACACGCCACAATCCGCAAAGATTATTAGATATGCCGGTCTTATTGCACCTATAGTTTTAATAATCTACGGGTTGTACGTCAGAGTTAACGTAGCCGACGGGTCGCACTATTTTAACGATATAACATTTTTTTCGATTT
>Ga0302293_10001467_pt1 | contig 11615 bp, 10 predicted proteins | sample III_Fen_N2_2_FD_198758 | JGI IMG/M metagenome (GOLD analysis project Ga0302293, IMG submission 198758) | Peat permafrost microbial communities from Stordalen Mire near Abisko, Sweden - III_Fen_N2_2 | ecosystem: Environmental > Terrestrial > Soil > Wetlands > Permafrost | place: Sweden: Abisko... | reverse complement strand
AGAATGCCCTTGAAATAATTCTTCTTCACGCGGTTGAAACACAGGAGGCATCTGCACGCGCGGCTCAGCTTCCACATGTTGTACCGCGGCAACTTGAACGGCATGTGGAACTTCCACCACCTTAGGATCTGGCTTGATGGGCTCGTTCACCACGGTATCTGCCTCGATGAGAGCAGGCTTTGCAGACTTTGGCGCAACAGGAGTTGGGAGAGTTTTGGGGGCTTGAGTCTCTGAAGGTTTAACAATTCCTTCGATGCGTAATTCTCCGGCTTTGCGATCTTCCCAATTATTCACCTCGCTTACGCGGCGTAAGTCAACCAGCTCATCGCGAAGCCTGCGCACCTCACGGGGATCCATGTTGCGATGATTGGCAAGCAGAGCTTCAATTTGGCGAATGGCAACATTATGCTCGCTAGGATCAAGGAGTGGAGACTGCGGTTTAGAAACTGGCACGGGAGCTTGAGCTGGCAGAGCTTGTACTTGCAGGGGTTCTGGGGCATTTAAGGGAGCGCTTAAAGGAGCATTTTCTGCAGCATAAGCATGCACTTGCCCGCGTCGCATTACAGGAAAGTCAGACGTATCTTCATTACGATGTAAATGAGTAATAATGGGAGCATCGACAGGTTCGGTAACTTTGGTTTGACTTGCGCTCCGTTCAGAAAATTTGGAGAAGAGCGATACACACCAAGCCCAAGCTGGCGCAAGATGCTTTGGCCGCAAGCCAAAAGCGACAATGAAAGTCAATAATAAACCAGCAACACAAACGAGGACTGGACCAAGGCGAGCCGTTGAAAACACTGGTTCCACCAGTTGCCGAACCAAGAATACACCAAGCAATCCACCATTATGTTCAAGCTGTTCAAGTAAAATATTTTTGAAGTCGTCGATACGAAGTGAAAGCAAAATATCGACAAAGAAAAATACAGACCACAACCCAAAAGCAACACGCCATAGCGCAGGCAACGCATTGCGCACAAGAAGCTTAAAGCCCGTGAGTCCAAGTGCGAGTATGAACAACATACTTGGCAAACTACCGAAACCAGAATTCAAGTTCTTGGCAAAAGCATCACCTATGTATGGACCAAGCCAGTTGACTTTATTTCCACCAGTAGCACGAGACAAAAGCGCAGTAACAGCGATGCACACAAAAACAACAGCAATCCATCCGAAAATATCTGCCACTAATCCGAAGGAATGCGGACTCGACTTAGACGCCTTTGAACGAGCTGCGGCAGACTTCCCTACCGAAGTTCGACTCGATTGTTTGCGTGCAGGCTGCCTCATTTGCCTCCAACAAAACGACGTGCGCTCACTTGGAAAGACTTGACTTGATCACGAATTTGTACGCTAAGTGTCGTACCTATTTTTGCATGGGCAACATCCACGTATGCGAGGGCTACGCCTTGATTCAACATGGGAGAAATGCCTCCGCTGGTCACTTTGCCCACTTCGATTCCACTAGCAAGTACAGTCATTCCATCGCGTGGTAAGGCTTTATCAATGGCCACCAAGCCTACCAGTTTGCGCTTAGGGCCTTCGACCTTAATCTTGAGCAAGGCTTCGCGACCCAAGAAGCTAGGCTTATCCCAACCCACGATCCACGAGAGACCCGCTTCGACAAGGTTGATTTGATCGTTAAGTTCGTGACCATAAAGAGAAAAACCACTTTCCAAGCGTAAAGTATCGCGACAACCTAGCCCGCAAGGAATAAGGCCAAATGGCGTTCCTACGGTTAACAACGTTTGCAATAAATCAACCAGCAATTCATTGGGAGGAAATACTTCGAAGCCGTCTTCACCTGTGTAGCCTGTGCGAGTCGCAAGCATTTTTTTGCCTTGGTATGTTACGAAGGCTGCTCCATTTTTGGGAAGCTTGGCAAGCTCTGCACCAAATTGTTTAGTAATCACATCAACGGCCGTGGGGCCTTGTACGGCAAGGATTCCCGTCGCAAGTAACTCGATCTGTGTAGAAGAATCGGCATGAGAATTCATCCACTCAACATCTTTTTCTTTGCAGCCAGCATTGATTGCAATATGGTATTCAGAATCGCCCGTGCGGCTAACGTAGATATCGTCGACCACGGTTCCGTTTGGGTAGCACATAGCTGAATATTGAGATTGCCATAAGGCGAGTTTCGAAGCATCGTTCACAGAAATTTTCTGCACAAAAGCCAACGCACCAACACCCGAGATTCGCACTAAGCCCATATGCGAAGCATCAAAGATGCCACAAGCCTTGCGCACTGCAAAATGTTCAAGCTGAATTCCCGAAAAGGACACAGGCATAAGCCAACCAGCGAAAGGAACCATCTTAGCACCAAGAGCTTTGTGTGAATCACAGAGAGGCGTTTGTTTCAGTTCAGACATCGATAATCCTTTTGCAATAAGCTTTGCTCAAATATACCTAGGTTCCGTCTACTTTTGCGCAGCTTGTTTTCTGCTGAAAAGAACGCCAACAATCATCAATGCAAACAAGACTGCCGTTGCAGAATAGCGGCTGAGCGCAAGTCCGCCATGGTCTAGCGGCTTATCGAGAAAATCACCGAGGACCGCGCCAAGTGGGCGAGTGAGGATAAAAGCCAACCAGAAAAGAATGGTGCGGGAAATTTTTGTCCAGAAAAACAATGCGGCAACAGCAGCAAGCAGCGAACCGAAAACAATCGCACTTCCGCTATAACCAAAGCCTGCGGAGTCAGCCATCCAGTCTCCAAGCGCGGTTCCCAGAGTTTGCGAGAACATGATGGTGACCCAATAAAAAACTTCGACCTTTGGAGTGCGAACCGTGCTGATCGAAACAGAGCCTTGAGTGCGATACCAAATAAAAATCGTCGCAGCCAACAAGGCGAGCAAAACGCTCGATCCACCAGCATAGCCAATGCCCAAAGAGCGATCTGCAAAATCCGCCATGGTTGTTCCAACGGTGGTTGTCGCAATGATCGTTGCCCAGTAAAGGAATGGGTAAAATTTCTTGGCGGAAATTTGGGCGCTCACAAAGATTGCGAAGAGCGTCGCAAAAATTCCTGTGCTGACTAGATACCCTAAATCCATCGACATGGAAACAGCATCTCCACCAGTCTCACCAAGGGTTGTCGCGGCAATCTTAATCACCCAAAACAGGATTGTGACTGTGGGAACTTTGCTTAGATAATCATTGCAGCTGGAACTCATTTTCAGCTTTTTTTGAAGTCAAAAAACTTGGCATGAAGTTACAAAATGAGGGTGGAAAGTTGCGAAGTCTCATATCTCTAGAATTCGTCCGCAAGACACCAGCACTCAACTTTCCGTTTTAACTTTTTCCACTTTCTGCTACTCCCGCAACTCTCAACTGAACTTACTCTCGCAAGGATTTGCGATTCTCTGCACCGACTTCAATCCCCGCGCGTTTAAAGGGATCCATGACTTGAATCTCGATAAATTGTTGGAACTCGTTGGCGATTGAACCAAAGACACTGGCTTGTATGCGAGTATTGCTAGAATCAAGTGGGAGTAGCTTTAGCAAAGGATAGCGGTTGGGACTTTGATCATTAATGTTCCATTTTTTTTCAAAGACTAATTCGTGAGATTCAAAAGGGGTCCAACGATTTTCAAGGTTGCATACCACCTTCAAGTCAATAGTCCAAAAGCCTTCTGCGATGGCGATATTAAATCGTTCGATATTTGCGGTCAATCGCCATTCAAGCGAGTCCCTTTGAGAAGTTTCCGAGGTTACACCTGAGATAGAACGGATGCGCTTTCCTAGAAATTCGCCCATGCGCCAATGGGTTCCTATCGGCTCTGCAATGCGTTCACTCCACTGCAAAAAGATTCGTGGTGTTCCCTGTTCTGCTTGTTTAGGAACCCCTATCCATTGACGCAAAAAGCTTTGCGCCCAGGCGCTATCTACGAAAGACTCTTCCTGCCGGCCATCGACCCACCGCAATCGCCATATTCGCCCAGACTCAAGCGTGATTCCATAATCCGCACCGCGCTGAGCGGTCACTTGCCCACTATCCATCCAGACCAATAGCAGAGCCGAGTCTTGGGCACACAAGATGCGCCCTTTGCCTCTTAAGGAATTCAGAACCATCGACCCACATTGAAAATGAGTGTTCGATTTGTTCTTGGCAAAGTCAATGCGGAACAAGCCTTGCATTTCGGTAAAGGTAAGATCGTACAAACCCACAATCGCGCTGGGAAGACGGTTAATACGAGTGTGCGCTGGCCCGCGCATGTCAATGGTACCAAGGCCTGGCTCTTGCAGGGTTAACTCTGCCGAGCGCTGCAATCGCACAAACTCATTTTCTCTAAATGATTCCGCTTTAACGGACACCCAAGCTTGGCTTACGGGGTCTTGATGATCCACGCGGCCTTGTACATTAGCAACATCCAACGCGAACACGGTCGTTAACGAAAACAATACACATCCAAATACATTGCTAGTCGTAAAACATTTTAAAAAGGTGCTAATTAGGTTTTGATTCATGGATTCCTACCAAAATGAGCGTCTCATCAGGATCAGTGAGCCTCAACGCGTACCATCATTCTATATTTCTTGGAAACTAGATTCAACGAGGGATTTGTGGTCGAGTACTTTCCGCAGACGATTTATTATCCGCAAGACGAAGTCGAAAAGAAGTGGCGCAACGGTGAACTCACTCAAGTAGAGTCGCGCCTAATCGACTTTATTCGCAGGCATGCTCAGATTCTTGTTGAGGTTGCTAAAGACGAAACACCTAACCCTGGAACCGAGGAATATTTGGATGCGATTCGCATTCTAATCCTTTCTAAGGGCACGATCCATCCACCTTCCGAGATGGCTGATATCATTCGCGAAATCAACAACGAGATTTGGTACCAAGGTGAACGCGGTGAACGCGATGCACAAAAGATTCTTGAGTTGTGGGAACAAAAGTATGCGTTCCAGTGGCGCGAAGCTCGCTTATTCGAGGCCTTCGTGGTGCTAGAGCATATTGCACCAAACGCAATTAAGATTTTGCTCGAAGCATACGAGCAAACCTCAGCAGACTAAAAGAAGTACACGAGGAAACCCATATTCAGCTGAATACGGGTTCCTTGAATCGTTAGATCGTGAACTGGATCGTAATGGTTATCGACCCAGCGATATTCGCCTTCGAGCACGATTGCTGTCAGTGGACTTATTTGAAAAAGAGTTCCGAGCCCTAGCCCCATCTCTTTCCAACTGGCATCTCCTAAATCACTCAATTGCTTTGCGTATGTGTATGATGCGATTACGTAAGGGCGACCAAGGCCACCAAGGGATGCTCCAAGCTGAACTCCGATATCTCTTTGATTGTAACCATGCTCTGCGCCTAAGGAATCTTTAAGCGAGGATTTCCAAACAGAGCCTCCGAGTTTTGCATAACCCAAGCCTTGCAACCATACACCAAGGAACGGAGTTACCCGCACAATTCCGGTACCTGTTTTTGCATCGGGAAGGCTTCCAACACCTGTTTCTACCTGGGCTCCCGCGATAAAAGGAATTGCACCTTGTGCAAAAACCGCAGATGTACAGGAGACAAAGAAAATGAAAAGAAGCCAAGAGAAACGCGTCATGGAATCCTATTCATTCAAGAAAAAAAGCACAGCAAAATCAAGAAGCCGGTGCCAACGATATTAAGAAGAACATCGACCTTTCCAATCCAAAAATGCAGGGGCAAAAATTCTTTGCCTTTAACAACGCGCGCCTGAAAAAAATCAGAAAGCAGTCCCGTGATAAAAAGCTTGCAGACCATAATGCATAAGATCCACCAAACAAAGCCTGCTGCATATAGAATCGAGAAATAGGCAACCCCTGTCGACGCGATTATTCCCGCGTTAAGGCGCCGTAGATACGGCAACGCGACTCCATGAGTTTTGACTTGATCCTTGAACTGGCCAATTTGCCCTTGCATCCACGCGTAACCCGCAGAAAGTTGGAACAAATTGTAGCCAAGGAACAGGAATGTAACCACGACAGTAATCTGAATTGCAAAGACGGGTTCCATAAGCGGAAACATAACACTTTTCCCTCACGAAAGAAATCCAAAATTTGAGTTAACTAAATTTGCGGACATGAATACGATCGTAGTAAAAATTGGTGGTTCTTTAGCAATCGATGAGACAAAGCTTACTGAGTTTGTCGCTGCTGTCGCGCAGATTCCTGCAGATCAGTACAGAATCGTCGTTGTGCATGGTGGCGGAAAAGACATCAACGAAAATCTTGCTCTGCTAAAAGAGAAACCCAACTTCATCAACGGATTGCGCGTAACGACGCCTTCGATCATGAAAATGGTGGAGATGACCCTCTCTGGGCACGTCAATAAAAAGCTTGTTCGCATGCTGCTTGAACAAGGCAAAAAAGCGGTCGGTATTTCGGGTGTAGATGGAAAACTTTTTGAAGCTGTGAAATTGCAAGGTGAAGCGGATCTTGGCCAAGTGGGTGACATCAAGGTAGTGAACACCGCGCTTGTGCAAGACCTGCTCGCGATGGGCTGGACTCCTGTGGTCTCCCCTATTTCATTTGGCGTTGATTGCGCGTTCAATGTGAATGCCGATACCGCCGCATCTGAGCTGGCAGTAGCTCTCAAAGCCGATCAATTTATTTTGATCAGCGATGTTCCTGGCGTTCTCGATGGAAATAAAATCGTACTTCCAGATCTCGACAAGCTCAAAGTCGAACAATTGATTATCGACGGAGTGATCACCGGCGGAATGATTCCCAAGGTTAGAGCTAGCCTTGAGTCCATTTCCCGGGGTTTGCGATCGATCCATATTGTAGGTTGGAAAGACGCAAATCATTTTATGAAACAGATCACCGGTGAGATTAATTATGGAACAATCATACAGTAAGCATACAAGCTTCCACGACCAAGACGCGCACCTGATTGCGCACACATACGCCAAGGCAAACATCAACTTTGTGAAAGGTGAAGGCTCATGGCTCACCACGAGTGAAGGCAAACGCTATCTCGATTTCGTATCGGGTATTGCGGTCAACGCACTTGGACATTGTCACCCAGCAGTGGTAAATGCTATTGCAGAGCAGTCGCAAAAGTTTTTACACCTTTCAAACCTGTATCCCAACAGCCCGCAGATTGAGCTTGCCCAAGCGATGCTTAGCCTCACAGGCGTTGGAGCCCTTGGTGGAAAAGCATTCTTTTGCAATTCTGGCACAGAAGCAAACGAAGCGATGATCAAGTTCGCACGTAAATATTTTGAACGGACAGGTAAGCCAGAACGGATTGAGATTATCACCTTCGTCAACAGCTTTCACGGCAGAACCTTTGGGGCTCTCGCAGCCACAGGCCAAGAGGGCTTGAAGCAAGGTTTTGGCCCCATGCCACAAGGGTTCAAACATTTGGTGTGGAATGATGTTCATGCGCTGAAGAATGCTGTGAATCACAAAACCTGCGCCATTATGCTTGAGCCGATTGCTGCAGAGGGTGGAATCCTTACTCCCTCAAAGGAATTCGTGACTGCGATCAATGAGCTTAAGCAAGAGTACGGATGCTTAGTGATTGTGGATGAAATTCAAACGGGCCTTGGTCGGTGCGGATCACTTGAAGGCTCGATCCTATATGGGATTGAAAATGATATGAGCACCTTTGCGAAAGCACTCGGTGGCGGTTTGCCTCTGGGCTTAGTCTTGCTTTCCAAACGCATCGCGGACTCGCTAAAGCCTGGTGATCATGGAACAACCTTTGGTGGAAACCCCATCTCTTGCGCGGCCGGTCTTGCTCTGCTGAAAATCATTAGTGCAGAGGGATTCATGGCAAGCGTAAATGCGCGGTCAGCCCAACTGCGGAAAGGCTTAGAAGCTTTAGCGCAAAAGTACGCATGGCTCGGCGAGGTTCATGGCGACGGATTATTGATAGGTATTGTCACCAAAAAACCAGTCGCAGATTTAGTTACAGCTTGCCGCGCTCAGCACCTTCTTGTACACAGAGCCGGCGCCGATGTGTTGCGCTTGCTCCCACCGCTAAATGTGAGCACAGAAGAGGTGGACTTGGCATTAAGCAAGCTCGACGCAGCTTGTTCTGCAATCGGCTAGGCAAAACATTTGCATACAAAGACAGATCTTTGGGTCTGTCTTTTTTTGTTTAACAGGCTACTAAATAACTCGCTTCTGATTGATTTTCGAGCGAGACAAAGCTAAAGCAGGAATACGAGAGCGGCATAATGATGCAAATTATGCCAATTGAGTATGACGAACTTTGGCAAAGTCGCAGCCGAAAAGCCGCTGAATGGGGTTGTTTAGTAGCCTGTTAAGGAACCCTTTAGAAAATCAACTGCAAATTATCGATCTCGAAACGGCCCTGTGTGGCCTGCGTCCCTTTGATTTCTATGACCAAATCTTGTACGCGATTTAGTACTGATGCAGCAGTGACGGTACAGCCCGAACCATAGTTGCAAGTACTCACTTGATTGAAATAGATCTGCGTGGGGGCATCGGGCCAATTACTGCCTATAGTGAAAGCGTAGCCGGGATTATTAAAGTCGGCCTGACCTTTGTACGAAAAAAGCAGTAAGGTGCTGATGGGGGCATTAGTGGTGGAGCGCGCATAGAACTGAATTCCTTTGGCTGCACTGATGTCTGTGCCTTGATAAGAATTTTCAAGTCCAAATTGAAGATTCACACCTGAATTTGCAGGGAAGGAAAAATCCATGTACGCCGAGGTTGGAAGCCCCGACATAGGCGCAGAGCTATCGATTCCGATCGTAGGTTTAGGGTTGGTGTCCCATGCAACAGGAAGCATGCGGATGCCTGTAAGCTTAGAGAAAGAACCACTTGCACGCGCAAAGTCGTCAAGCAATCCGTTGTTATGATTTTTCACATAAGTTGCAAATTGAAAATCGAGTGGAGTGTGCGCGTCGGCAGGAACCGCTCCACCCACAGGGACCAACTGTACCATATCGATATCGACGGCTCGCTTTTCATTGGCGAAGCCATCGATTTCGAACGTGATGGCAACAATACTATCCATAGTTTGGCTCAACGTTTTGCAACCCGCACTTAAAAAGCATTGCCAATAAGATGCGGAGAAATCAAGGTACACACGCTGCCACCCGCTGGTGGGAATTTGGCTCAAAACCACAGCAGGATAATTGTAGTCCGTGACCAAATCATTTTCGAGTTTGATGTCGAGATTACCGGCATCGCCGCGCACCAAGAAACTCACACCTTGATAGCCGCGTAGTGAAATTGCTTTCCCAAGCCCATCACGTAAGGATATATATGCCCCACCATAGTTGTTCACACCCGAGCCATATGTTGCAGTAATGCGCATGAACCCCATGGCCGACTCTTGTGGACCCGGATTTTCCATGCTTAATACCGAGACAGTTCCGTTTGCGTCACTGCCCACGGGACCATAGCCAGCAATGAATGTTCCCAGCGTACTTGTGGTATCACGGCTCTCAAAATCAGCGATGACTCCGTTAGTTTCTGCGAGGCTTTTCACATTAGCCTTTGCATAAGTCGTGGATTTTGGATCAAGAGGACTCGTAAAATTTTTGCTTTGATCACCAAGACAACCGACAAGAAGTGCGATGAAAACTACAGAAATAATTTTGCGGAGCATAGCAAACCTCACAGGAAAAACTTGATGGAGAAACCAAGACATAAAAGACTCGTCGCAGCAGCAAAATTGCGCACTAGCTGGCTTCGATTGCCTTTGTCGAGTTGATCTTGGGCAGAAGCACGCGCGGCCACGGCTCCACTGGTAGTATTGGCAGCTTTGTACTGCGCATAATACACGTCGGACCGATCGAATTTTTTCTGCGCATCGGTGTGAAAAAAAGCAGCGACACCAGCAAAGACAAGGGCTCCACCCGCAAGGGACCATGCCATAACTTTGTGCGTTCTATTTTGGGATGCTCGTAATTCGCTTGCAGCGACTTGGGCGGCTTGAGTTTGCAAATGAGCGAACGTTGTGTCAGAAGCAAGACGTAATTTGTAGACCAGTTCACGTGGTGCGCGTTGTAATAAAGAATCGGAAGAGGCGGGAACGCTAGCATCAACAGAAGCGATGATTTGCCCTGATTCCACATCGACAAGACTCAAAGATGCAACGAAGGTATTGCCCACTTTTGCAAGGGTTCCACCCACCATCTGATCCACTCCGAGCAAACGCCCCGCTTGCACCAAACAGCCCGAAGCATCGCAGGCACCGCTCTGTTGCAAACCTTGCTCCTTGAGAATTTCATCCATACGCGCGCGCTCTAACACTCGGTAAGCGCCTGTCGCAGTAAGCTCTCCCTTTATTTTTTCGTCGAGAGCAAGAGCATACACGGAATCAACGCCTTGCCCCTTTGCTGGCATCAAGGCAATATTCTTTGGAGCAGATGCAGCCTGCAAAGTAGTTGCAACAAACAGCGTGAAAGAAAACATGCATAAAAGTCTTTTCATGTTTAGAAGATAGTTTTACACCCGATTCTCAACAAGATTCGAATGCCTATCAGCCACCTCAGTTCTATATTTGCGGAACCATTCAAACACGAGGTCTCACATGACACAGGCCAAGAAGGTCAAGAAAGTTGTTCTCGCTTATTCGGGCGGACTTGATACGTCAATTATTATTCCTTGGCTCAAGGAAAATTATGGTTGCGAAGTGATCGCTTTTGCTGCGGACTTGGGCCAAGGTGAATGTGATGCCGAGGCGTTGACCAAGAAGGCTATCGCTACGGGCGCAAGCAAGTGCTACGTGCTCGACCTGCGCAAAGAGTTCATGGAAGACTACGTGTGGCCTACCGTGCGTGCAGGTGCTAAGTACGAAAACACCTACCTGCTGGGAACCTCCTTTGCTCGTCCATTGATCGCAAAGCATCAAGTGCTGATCGCACACAAGGAAGGTGCTGATGGCGTTGCTCACGGCGCAACCGGCAAAGGCAACGACCAAGTTCGTTTTGAGCTAACCTACGCTGCAATGGATCCTCGCCTCACGGTGATCGCACCTTGGAAGGATCCTCTGTGGACCATGCATAGCCGCGAAGAGTGCATCGACTACGCTGTGAAACGCAAGATTCCTTTGACCGTTTCCAAGAAGAAAATTTATTCCGAAGACGGCAACCTTTGGCACTTGTCCCACGAGGGCGGAATTCTTGAGTATCCAGACAAAGAGCACAACTACGACATGCTTAAGTTGTCGAACACTTTTGAGAAAGCCCCTAACAAGCCAGGCTATGTAACCATTGGCTTTGACAAGGGTACACCGGTTTCCGTTGATGGCAAAAAGTTAGACGCAGTTGAGCTGATCACAGCCCTAAATAAGATCGGTGGCGAGCATGCTTGCGGCCTTTTAGACATTGTGGAAAATCGTTTGGTTGGCTTAAAGAGCCGCGGTGTATATGAGACACCGGGTGGCGCTCTGCTTTATAAGGCCCATGAATGCTTAGAATCCATTGTGCTCGATAAAGACACCTTGGCCGAAAAGCAAAAGCTCGCACAGACCTACGCGTTCCTAGTGTATAACGGTCAATGGTTTGCACCGCTGCGCCAGGCGATCGACTCGTTCGTGAATGAGACTCAAAAAGTGGTGACTGGTGAAGTGCGTTTGAAGCTCTATAAGGGAAACATTATTCCTGCTGGTTTCACAAGCCCATTCAGCCTCTACGACCCAGATCTCGGTGGATTCTCCG
>Ga0302293_10001456_pt1 | contig 11666 bp, 16 predicted proteins | sample III_Fen_N2_2_FD_198758 | JGI IMG/M metagenome (GOLD analysis project Ga0302293, IMG submission 198758) | Peat permafrost microbial communities from Stordalen Mire near Abisko, Sweden - III_Fen_N2_2 | ecosystem: Environmental > Terrestrial > Soil > Wetlands > Permafrost | place: Sweden: Abisko... | reverse complement strand
GGTTCGGTGAACCGGGAATGGGCACCCAATATCAGTTCCAAGACAGAATCAACACCTTGATTGCCAACAAATACCTAATTGTAACAGATAGTGTCCTTCCTCCGAAAAACTGATCCCGTCGTATTATTCGACGGTGGTGAAAACGAACTGGAAAACGAGTGGTTGTATCATTTAGCGACAGGTAAAACGGTTTCTATTTCTGTGAATCGATTCATTGATTCGCCACTTCATTTGTTGAAAGAATACGTTTCCAATGCTGATTTCGAACAATTATTAACCGATGTAAACGCCCGAAAAAGTGAAGGTATCAGTCATCATTACTGTAATCAGCATGGCCTCGAACTTTTTTGGTTAAGCGAACTCTTCAACTCCGATCAATTACTAGTAATTGTTTCGTTTGGAGAAGTGAATGCCGGAAGATATCGGTTGGTGGTGGAAGGTGAAGTAGAAATGGTGGGTTGAGGTTAAAAAGCGTATTTCCAAATACCCCATTCAATAAATTGATTTTCAAAAAACGAACAGTTCGTAATCGTGTGAATTTACGTTGATATCTTTGATATGCCAATTTGCATTATTACGAACGGTTTTTGAGCATGAACTACATCTTAAATTTATACTGCTGAATCAATCTTTACTACGATTCATCAACCAGTCTGTTATTTGAGTTTTTTTTGTATTTTGATTGAATGCTTTTCCTATTGAAATGAAAAGGGTTACCGTATTATTTCTTTTACTTTCCATTTCTTTAAACAGTGTTTCACAAACCATTGTCAAGAAACACCTATCTGCTTGCGATCGTAACTCTATCCCCCACTACCTCCGTAACAGAATAGTTTCTAAGCGTATGTCATACGACACTTTATACTTAACTATAGGTTTTACAGGTAATTGTAGCATTCAATTACAACCCAAACTCACAGGAACAAACGACACTTTATTTTTGGAATTAACTAATGTTTCAGAGATTTATGCTATGTGCGATTGTTGCTTCGAAGTTGAACTAACTGTAACAGGCGTTCCAGACACGAATTTTGTCCTTATTTACCCACATCATTATTCATTTTTCGATAAAAATATGATCGAAATAGATACAGTACTAAATGAAATTTTGTCTGAACAATCTAATAAATTTATTTTTCCTTTAGAAGCGGAATTCAGAAATGTCAACACATTTAACCAACTTACTCCTGAAGGATTAAGAACCGGATTATGGTATAAGTATGACACCACAAAAGTTGGCTTTCGAAAAGTCATAACTATAAAATATGCCAGTTTTTTCGAACCACCTAAAGCAGGGAAAGAAAAAGCTATATGGTCCGTTCACCTTAAAGAAGATGGAACAGTAATTGGCATGAGTGTAAAGAATCCTTTTCAAGACAGTTGGATGGAAATGGATGGCACTACTTATTATCGATTAATCGGAAAAACAGAATAATGGTACCTTTGAAGACCAACACTCTACAACAACACTTCGAATAACTAAAAAGCGACCATTGATGAATCAACCCGAAGAATTTGGAATAACCCGAGAAGGCATTCAGGCGATCCTGCGAAAAACGTTCACGAAATTGTTTCCAGTAATGTTGATAGCTGCTTTAGCAGGCATAACCATCCCTATGATTCAAGAAATGGAATCGAGTAAAAAAGAAAATTTCGACTTATTCGATCTGATTCCATTTTTTATTGTGGGAGGTTTTATGACGATTTCTATTTTCAGAACAAAAAAACGCTTGGAAAACATTTATCGTGGCTACACTGTGATTTTTCAAAATGATACGATTACCCGAAGCGCTCCAAGCATGACAACAATTACCCTGCCCTATCACGAAATCAAACACATCAAAAAAGGCACTGATGGTAGCTTTGCCATAGTCGGAAAATCACGCTTTAACTCCATTCTTATTCCTGCTCCAATAGAAAATCGAGATCGTATAGAAGTCTTGCTGCGTTCTATACCTTCAGTATCAATTGAAGAAAAAAAATCCCTGATCGCAAAACTGATTGTTCCATTAATCTTAGCGGTATTGGGTTTGTTTGCTGTCTTTGTTTTATCAAACAATAAAGTGGTCATTTTTAGTATCGGTATTGTATTATCTGCGGGAATGATCTATTCTTTTTTCATCGTCCGCAAAAGCAAAATGTATGATCAGCGTAGTAAAAACGGCTCATGGCTTTCATTGTTTATTGCAATTACCATCTTGGCATCAACATATCTCAGGGTGTTTTATTGAACTTCATTTTAAAACTCAATTTTGAACTTAGAATCCATGTTCGATCCATTCTACCTGTTACTTCTATTAGTCCCAACGTTTTTTCTTGCCGGATTGCTAATTATCTTAAAACGTGGGTTAAAAGAAAAACTGCTCCAATCAGGAAAGTTTACCAAACGAAGAAACATACAGCTTAACATTTTACTAACAAGCATCTTAGCTTTATCTGCAGCTTGGTGGAATTACACATTGAATTACCGCACTCCTGGCGACGAAATAATCGAACAAGTCACCAAAATACCTTTGCCTGAAGATATTATCGTTCTCAAAGACGAATACCATGATTATTTCCCGGATTATTGCATCGAATGCTTGATTCAATTCAATGAAAAAGATACAAAAACGTATATACAGGCAATCAGAAACAATCCGTTGTATAATGCTCTTTATGTGGATGATAACGATCCGAAACACATCATTGATTCCAAAATAGGAATCTGGCGTAAAACCAAAAACGGTTATAGCTTCAGTAAGTTAGACCGAAGTTTTGATGACAAAATATACTTCGACACCGTAATCCGAAAACTGTATTATCTCGGAGGAAGTCTATAGAAACCTACCTCCTATCATCCCGTTCAGCGCACCTAAACAACATTGTTTCGTCAAACACAAGCGGTTTATATTATTAGTATCTGACTGCGATTGTATTAACTGAGATAATCTTTCAGATAAGGATCCATTTCGGTTTCGATGTCTTTGCGCAATTGCATCAATTTGATGGCGTATTGTTCCAAATGGCGCTCTCGCTCGGTATCCGGTACCCATTGACGAGTCGGTTTCGGATTTCCTTCTTCATCAACCGACACAAAAACAATGACACAATGCGTGGTTTTTTCAAATTTCGGGGCAGTCATTTTGCGTGAATAAACGTCTACCGCAATATGAATACTTGAAGTTCCGGTATACATTACCCGCGCTTGAATTTTCACCAAACTACCGATATGAATGGGCTTGAAGAAACGAATTCCACCTACGTAAACCGTTACGCAGTAACCTTCCGACCAATTGGATGCACAAGCATAACCTGTCTGATCAATCCACTTCATGACTGAACCTCCGTGAACTTTTCCTCCGAAATTTACGTCAGACGGTTCACTGACAAACTGAAATGTAATTTTATCTTGCATCGTAATGGGTTTGAATTCCTAAAAATAGAAAAATGATGAGGTAATCTATGATTCGCGTAGCTTTTCTTTCAATTTCTACTTTACCATTCCCCCTCCACTTACGTATTCTGTGGGAAATCATTCTAACCCAACCCCATTCTGCGCACATCTGCGAGTTCCGCGGGAAACAATCTCACCTACCTCAATCTGCGCTCATCTGCGAGTTCAGCGGGAAATCATTCCAACCTAAACCTCTCTGCGCCTTTCTGCGAGTTCTGCGGGAAACATCTTCACCCACCTCAATCTGCATACATCTGCGAGTTCTGCGGGAAATCATTCCAACCTAAACCTCTCTGCGTTTTTCTGCGAGTTCAGCGGGAAATCATTCTAACCCAATTCCATTCTGCGTGCATCTGTGTTCTGCGGGAAACATCTTCACCCACCTCAATCTACGCTCATCTGCGAGAAACAAATTCCATCAATCAAATCATTCCATTTTCAACAAAAAAACTACATTTACTTTACCAATCAAGAGAACAAATGAGCGAGATTACCAAAAAATACACGAATGGCGAAGTAACCATTGTTTGGAAACCAGCGATGTGCATCCACTCTACCAAATGCTGGAAAGGCGAAGAAGGCCTAATCGATGTGTTTAATCCGCGCGAACGTCCTTGGATCAAACCCGAAGGCGCCAATACAGAAGCCATTGTTGCCCAAATAGAAAAATGTCCGTCAGGAGCGTTGAGTTATTATTACAACGAACCATCAGTCGAAACAACCGAAATCAGCGAATCTCAAGTAGTGGAAGTCTTGAAAAACGGTCCCTTACTCGTTTACGGAAACATCACGGTGAAGGACAAAGATGGAAATGAAACTTCGAAAAGTAATGTTACCGCTTTCTGCCGTTGCGGACAATCTTCCAACAAACCTTATTGCGATGGAACCCATGTGAAATGCGGCTTTGAAGATTAAAAACCGTAACCGATTTCCCATTCATCGTTACTGTTTCAAATGATCTTTATGCGCGTTTCCGTTTTTACGCTATTTTCACTGCTTGCACTTGCAGTTACCTTCTTTTCGTTTTCCACAAAGAAAAAAGAACCTGTTTATAGAGCTCCGGGAGTTGTGCAGATTGATGCGCATTTATTCATGGATCAAACCGAAACCACCAACTTTCACTGGCTGGAATACTTGTATTGGATTAGTAAAGTTTACGGCGACAGCAGTGCGGAATACATGGCGGCCCTTCCAGATGTTTCCCTTTGGAAAAATGAAGCAAAGCACCAGGATAATGAACAATTTTACCTGAGACATCACGCCTACCGCGATTATCCGGTGGTAGGTTTGAACTATCGTCAAATGGTCGAATATTGCGCGTGGCGTTCTGATCGTGTGTTTGAATACATGCTTATCAATGAAGATTTCATTCCTGTTGACACCAATCAAACTGCAACACATCATTTCACTATCAACAATTATTTCGGTGGAAAATATGGAAATTATAAAACGGGAAGCGCTCATCCGCCTATACCGCATTATTATTTGCCCCGCGAAGACGAATGGATCAAAGCAGAGGCGTACTCGCAAGCCATTTATTCCAAGCTCACAAAACGCCAGTTAAAACACAGTCCAGCTGTCTATTACAGTAAAATGAACTCGAATGATGCAACCTATCCCGTTATGCCAACCAATAAATACAGCGTTAAAGGTGCGCTTTACAACATGCACCACAATGTGAGTGAACAATTATCCGATTCTACTCAAGTAGCCGGAGAAAATTGGAAAGGTTCAGCTGCTTTGGTTGAAGGTGAAAATGTGTTCTCGCACCAAAAACCATCAGTAACTGTAGGGTTTCGTTGTGCATTTATGTGGAAATAATTCACGTTTGCAGATTTTAATTACCGTTTTTTCACAACTTATTTAGGACCAACCGTTACCACTTTTTTCCGGCAGGTATTCTTAATACTAAAAAATCAACCGAAAGTCTTCGAATTAATGCTTCAATTGAATCAACTTAATCGATTTAGTTACTTTTCTTCTTGAATTAAATAGCTATATTTGGGTCGCTTTATTGGTAATGTTCTCTCCAAAAGAATCAATTAGTTACATCCAAAAAGCAGTAGTTAAAGTTAGTTTATGAAATGTATCGTTAGTCTCCTTTTCCTAACAGTTTCCATCCAAGGATTTTACGCCCAAACAGCCTGTTTTTCATCCACCAATGATATCACCTTCTCAGCTCCAACAAATGGGCAGGCTATTGAAAAAGGAGATTTTGACAACGATGGTAAACTGGATGTGATCATTACCAATTTCACGGTTGGTACCAACAAGTTGAATTTCATTAAAGGAAACGGAAACGGTACTTTTCAAGCTCCTTCTGTATTCAATGCCGGTACTCGCCCCATTTCACTCAAAGCAGCAGATTTTAACGGAGACGGAAATCTGGATCTTGCAATTGTCAATTTTAACCCGGCCAACCTTTCCATTGTTATGGGAAATGGTAACGGTACCTTTCAAACTGCCGTAAATTATACTCCAAGTGCCGGACCCAACGATGTGGAGATTGGTGATTTTAATGAAGATTCCTTTTTAGACTTAGTGGTTACAGCCAGTAGCGGTTTTAATCTTTTTCTGGGAAGTAGTGTTACACCGGGAACTTTCGGCACACCCACTTTCTTCACCATGTCGACGGGTTCAAAATCACTTGTAGCCGGAGATTTCAACAACGACAACCATTTAGATGTTGCTACGGCCAACCAAACTACGGCCAATGTTTCGGTACGATTCGGTACAGGAGCTGCAGGTTTTTCGGGAGTTACCAATTACGCTACCGGAGCCGGTTGTTTTGCAATTGCAATGAGTGATTTTAACAACGATAATTTACTCGATCTCACTACCAGTAACGAAAACGCTGATAATATTTCGGTATTAATGAATGCGGGAGCGGGAGTTTTTGCAACTGCTGTTAATCTCACTGCCGGTGACGGTCCTAACGGAATCACAACCAAGGACGTAAATGGTGATGGATTTAAAGATATCCTAGTGGTCAATAGCCTTGAAAGTACGCTCTTCACCTATTTCGGTGCCGGTAACGGAACGTTTTCTCTTCCGGCTGAATCGCCTTCTGTGGGAACACCTCGCGATTTGGTAACAGGACTTTTCAATGCCGACAGTTTCCAAGATGTGGTTGTATCTACCGCTATCGGTCAACACATGCCGGTTTATTTGGGCAATTCTACAGCAAATTACACCGCCGGAATTTTCTTTAAAACAGGAAACAACCCTAAATCACTTCACAGCAACGATTTTAATTCCGATGGAAAAAAAGACATCGTAGTTGCCAATTCAGCCGATAATACGTTTTCACTTTATAACGGTGCCGGAAACGGCCAGTTTGTATTTTCAGGATCATTTGCTTCGGGAAATACACCGGTTTCTATTTACAGTGCCGATCTAAACGGTGACGGATTTTTTGATGTGGTTACCACCAACAGTGCTTCAAACAATGTTTCTGTTTTTCTCGGAAACGGCGCAGGAAGCTTTTCGGCGGGAAGTCAATTTAACGCCAACTCCTCTCCTATTTTTGTTCGAATCGGCTTACTAAACGGTGATACTTATCCCGATCTTGCCGTTTTGAATACATCCGATCAACTCTCGGTATTGTTCGGAACAGGAACCGGATCTTTTGGTGCACCAACAACCTACACAACAGGAACAACTCCTGTAAGTTTAGTCATTAAAGACTTGAATGCTGACGGATTCAATGATTTAGCCATTACCAACAGCGGAGCAGCATCCGTTGGTGTTTTCATCAATTCAGGTTCGGGAACATTTGCCGCACCGGTCAATTATACAGTAGGTACTACTCCCAATTCAATTGACGCAGCCGATATCGACAACGATACCGATATGGATTTAGTGGTCGGTAATTTCGGCTCCAATAATTTTTCGCGTCTATCAAACAACGGTAGTGGCGTGTTTGCCACCAGTGTTAATTATACTTCTTCCGATTCCGGAACAAAAGGAATCGTTCTCACGGATTACAACAACGACGGTTTTCAAGACGTCATGACTCTTTACACCACTACTACTGGAACAACCGGAACAGCGGCACTTTCTTTAGGAAATGGAACAGGAGTTTTTACTTTCTACAAGCGATTTGCAGTAGGAACAAATCCTCTAGGGATTATCTCACTTGATGCGAATAACGATACGCGAATCGATGTTGCAGTGGTCAATGAAATCAACAAATCGGTTTCCGTATTACTCAATACCACAGCTCACATTACGGCTGGTGGTTCCCTCAGTTTTTGTTCGGGCAATTCAGTAACATTAACATCCACTGCAGGTTCAAGTTATCTTTGGTCAAACGGAGCAACAACTCCCGCCATTTCAGCAACCACTTCAGGCACTTACACTGCTACGACCACTACCGGTTTGAGTAATTGGTGCAGTAGCACGTCAAATGCGCTTACTGTTTCCGTTTCTCCCGGACCGGCAGCTCCGGTTATTACCGCAGGCGGACCAACTACGTTTTGTGCAGGTGGAAGTGTTACGTTAACATCTTCGTCAGCTACAGGGAATACTTGGTCTAACGGAGCAACCACACAATCCATTACCGTTTCAACTTCCGGAACATATTCAGTAACTTACACCTCGGCAGGCTGTACTTCAACTCCTTCCAATACGATAACCGTAGTAGTTCAAGGTGCATTACCTACCATTTCAGCCAGCGGACCAACTACTTTCTGTACAGGTGGAAGTGTAATCCTCACTTCATCGGAACCTGCCAACAATGTTTGGTCAAACGGAGCAACTACGCCATCAATCACTGTCAACACTGCCGGATCGTATACAGTAACAACAACAGTGGGCGGTTGTCCTTCGTTGACTTCCATTCCAACAGTTGTTTCAATTGGTTCAACAGTTCCTACACCAACCATCTCAGCAGGCGGTCCTACAAACATTTGTGCTGGAAATTCCGTTGTGCTAACTTCTTCATCCGCATCTAATAATACGTGGTCAACTGGCGCCACAACTCAATCCATTACCGTTTCAACTTCCGGATCGTATTCCGTTACTGTTAACAATGGCTTTTGCTCGGCAACATCATCACCGATTGGAATTACTGTAAATGCATTACCTGCTGTACCAACCATCACAGCTAGCGGACCAACAACATTCTGCTCAGGTGGTTCTGTGGTATTGACTTCGTCATCAGCGACTAATAACCATTGGTCAAACGGAGCAACAACACAATCGATTACCGTTTCAACTTCCGGATCATTCTTGGTTGAAGTGATTACGAATGGTTGTTCTTCCGGAATCTCAAGTAGTGAAACCGTAACGGTGAATCCAACACCTGCTACTCCAACAATCTCAGCTGGTGGATCTACTACTATCTGCGCAGGAAATTCAGTTGTATTAACATCTTCATCAGCATCTAATAATACATGGTCAACTGGTGCCACAACTCAATCCATCACCGTTTCAACTTCAGGATCGTATTCCGTTACCGTTAACAATGGTTTTTGCTCGGCAATATCATCACCAATTGGAATTACCGTAAATGCATTACCCACTGTTCCAACAATTACAGCTAGCGGATCAACAACATTCTGCTCAGGTGGTTCGGTAGTTTTGACTTCATCATCAGCTACTGGTAACCTTTGGTCAAACGGAGCAACTACGCAATCCATCACTGTTTCAGCTTCAGGTTTATTCTCGGTTGAAATGATTGCGAATGGTTGTTCTTCCGGAAACTCTAGTAGTGAAACTGTAACGGTGAATCCAACACCTGCTACTCCAACAATCTCAGCTGGTGGATCTACTACTATCTGCGCAGGAAATTCAGTTGTATTAACGTCGTCGTCAGCATCTAATAATACATGGTCAACAGGTGCCACAACTCAATCCATTACCGTTTCAACTTCCGGATCGTATTCCGTTACCGTTAACAATGGTTTTTGCTCGGCAATATCATCACCAATTGGAATTACCGTAAATGCATTACCCACTGTGCCAACGATCACTGCTAGCGGATCAACAACATTCTGTTCAGGTGGTTCTGTGGTGTTGACTTCGTCTTCAGCAACTGATAATCTTTGGTCGACTGGGGAAACAACACAAGCTATCACCGTTTCAACTTCCGGATCATTCTCGGTTGAAGTCAGTACGAATGGTTGTTCTTCAGGAAACTCAAGTGTTGAAACCGTAACAGTGAATCCAACACCTGCTACTCCAACAATCTCGGCTGGTGGACCAACAACCTTCTGCGCTGGTGACTCGGTAATTTTGACTTCTTCATCCGCAACTGATAATCTCTGGTCGACAGGCGAAATAACTCAAGCAATAACTGTATTAGCTTCCGGATCATATTCCGTAACGGTTACCAATGGTTTGTGCTCCGCAACTTCAGTGGCAACCAACGTAACAGTAAACGCATTACCTGCTGTTCCGACCATCACCGCTAGCGGATCAACAACATTCTGTTCAGGTAGTTCTGTGGTGTTGACTTCGTCTTCAGCAACCGATAATCTTTGGTCTAACGGAGCGACAACGCAATCTATCACTGTTTCAACTTCCGGATCATTCTCGGTTGAAGTGATTACGAATGGCTGTTCTTCTGGAAACTCAAGTAGTGAAACCGTAACGGTGAATCCAACACCTGCTACTCCAACAATTTCGGCTGGCGGACCAACAACCTTCTGTGCGGGTGACTCGGTGATTTTGACTTCATCTTCAACAATTGACAATCTTTGGTCAACAGGGGAAACTACGCAAGCAATCACTGTTTTAGCTTCAGGATCGTATTCTGTAACGGTTACCAATGGTTTGTGTTCTACAACTTCAACAGCAACCAACGTAACAGTAAACGCTTTGCCTACTGTTCCAACAATTACAACTAGCGGACCAACAACATTCTGCTCAGGTGGCTCTGTAGTTTTAACTTCGTCATCAGCAACCGGCAATCTTTGGTCGACTGGGGAAACAACTCAATCGATTACCGTTTCAACTTCCGGATCATTCTTGGTTGAAGTGATTACGAATGGCTGTTCTTCCGGGATCTCAAGTAGTGAATCTGTAACGGTGAATCCAACACCCGCAACACCAACAATCTCGGCTGACGGACCAACAACCTTCTGTGCAGGAGATTCGGTGATTTTGACATCTTCATCCGCAACAGATAATCTTTGGTCGACTGGGGAAACAACACAAGCTATCACTGTATTAGCTTCCGGATCGTATTCTGTAACGGTTACCAATGGCTTGTGCTCCGCAACTTCAGTGGCAACCAACGTAACAGTAAACGCATTACCTGCTGTTCCAACAATCACAGCTAGCGGATCAACAACATTCTGCTCAGGTGGTTCGGTAGTTTTAACTTCATCTTCAGCAACCGATAATCTTTGGTCGACTGGGGAAACAACTCAAGCTATCACCGTTTCAACTTCAGGATCATTTTCGGTTGAAGTGATTACGAATGGTTGTTCTTCCGGAATCTCAAGTAGCGAAACTGTAACGGTGAATCCAACACCTGCTACTCCAACAATCTCGGCTGGCGGACCAACAACATTCTGCGCGGGTGACTCGGTAATTTTGACTTCTTCATCCGCAATTGATAATCTTTGGTCGACTGGGGAAACAACACAAGCAATCACCGTTTCAGCTTCAGGATCGTATTCTGTAACGGTTACCAATGGTTTGTGCTCAGCAACTTCAACGTCAACCAACGTAACAGTAAACGCATTACCTTCTGTTCCAACAATCACAGCTAGCGGATCAACAACGTTCTGCTCAGGTGGTTCGGTAGTTTTAACTTCATCTTCAGCAACAGATAACCTTTGGTCAAACGGAGCGACAACGCAATCTATCACCGTTTCAACTTCAGGATCATTTTCGGTTGAAGTGATTACGAATGGTTGTTCTTCCGGAATCTCAAGTAGCGAAACTGTAACGGTGAATCCAACACCTGCTACTTCAACAATCTCGGCTGGCGGACCAACAACCTTCTGTGCTGGTGACTCGGTAATTTTGACTTCATCTTCGGCAATTGACAATCTATGGTCGACAGGCGAAACAACACAAGCTATCACCGTTTCAGCTTCAGGAACGTATTCTGTAACAGTTACCAATGGTTTGTGTTCAGCAACTTCAGCTGCAACCAATGTAACAGTAAACGCTTTACCTGCTGTTCCAACAATCACAGCTAGCGGACCAACAACATTCTGCTCGGGTTCTGTGATATTGACTTCATCTTCAGCTACCGGTAATCTTTGGTCAAACG
>Ga0302293_10001455_pt1 | contig 11672 bp, 7 predicted proteins | sample III_Fen_N2_2_FD_198758 | JGI IMG/M metagenome (GOLD analysis project Ga0302293, IMG submission 198758) | Peat permafrost microbial communities from Stordalen Mire near Abisko, Sweden - III_Fen_N2_2 | ecosystem: Environmental > Terrestrial > Soil > Wetlands > Permafrost | place: Sweden: Abisko... | reverse complement strand
TTGGAGAAGTTAGCCGAATTAACCCAGTTGAGCGTATTGGTCGCAGAGTCCCAAAATTCAGCAACGCCGTATGGAACAAAGGGCTTGCCATTGCGCATGTAACGATATTCCTGAATGGCGGTGATGGTATTGGCGCCATAACCTTTGACAAAGTCATAGCGAAAACCATCAAAGCCGATCTCTTCGATAAGCCAGCGCGTAAACTTTAATATCTCGGCATACACATAAGGATTGCGGTGTGAAAGGTCGGGCATATCGCCAAAGGTCATCTCGTCCCATGATTCATACATGCTGGGATGAAATGATTCCCAATTGCGAGGGAACCTTTCACTTTTAGGATTGAACACCGTCCAGCGCGATTGTCCTGTAATTGGATTAACTTCCTGCAAATCTGCGCCCGAATTGTGATTGATGACAATATCCGCGATCAGACTTAACCCGTGGCTGTGCGCGCTTCCAATGACAGATTTCAACTCCTTGCGCGTGCCAAACCAGGTTGGTATGCCGCCCTTCTGGTCAAACTCGCCGAGATCATAATAATCGTACGGATCATAGCCCATCGAAGGCCCAAAAAGATTTGCGGCTTTATGGATGGGAGGAAGCCACAACGAAGTGAATCCCACCTTTGCCAGCGAAGGGATCTTTTCGTTTATATAATTCCACCACTGAAATTCCTTTTTATCTTCCCGCGGACAATCCCAGTAAAACATTTGCAGCATGACACCCATAAGATTTTCTCCTTTGGTTGGTCGTTGGTAATTAGAGGGTGCGTCGCACCATCAGGCAAGAATTGCCTCATTAATCAGTAGAATCTACTCGGTAGAATTGTCCCACCGAGTCAGGTGCGACGCACTTTATTTCAACTTTCCGAACATGCGAAAGAATGTCCGCAGATCATACATCGAATGGACTGTGGTATGCAGTTCGTTATTACGTATCTCGCCTGTTCTTTGGTTGAACCAGACAGCAAAAATACCAAGCGAATTGGGGATCTGAACATCCTTTTCAAAAAAGTCACCGACCATCACAACATCAGATGCGGGCACACCAAGGTCAGCCAGAATGTGACGATAAAACGCCTCACCTTTCGGCAGGTGGGTATTCTTGAAACAATAGACACGGAAGAAATACGAATCCAGTCCCGCACGCGCCAACGCCCCGCGGATTTGACCTTCATCCGAGATCATCGCGCCTGTGGCGAGGATAATTTTCCGTCCGCTGGAGTGGAGATCAGCCAGCACATCGGCAATGCCTTCGACGACTCGAACTGCCTTCCATTCGACCATCGGCACAGTCAGGGCGGGATCATCGTACATGACGGTATCGCCCCAGTCAAAGAGGATTATTGGATAAGGTTTTTCTGTCATGCGGGGATTGTAATACAAGAACTCAGTCTAATACCTCTTCCCCCACCTCGTCGTTCGAGAGGAAATACGTCTGTGCGGGAAAAAGCAAATGTTTGCGTGTTTCGGTTGTGTAAACAGTTGTGCAAGACGAGCGCAACAGGCGTTTGATAAGCGCCGAGTCATATAACAAAATGGAATGGCTTGAGATTCTCTCGATCACCGTCCAATGGTCGTGATAGCCTTGCAAGCCCAAAATGATGGCACGTCCTGGCGTACCATCCAAAAAACTTTGAATGGACTTCCAGAAAGTCGTCAGGTCTGGATTTGGCACACCACGCCAGGGGATTTGCACATTCGATATCCTTTGCTTGCCCACGACCTTATCCAATAGCAGCAGCATTTGGGTGTGGATAATTCCCCCAATCAACAGCTTGCTTAATAATTTTCGACGCGAAAGAAAATGAACAAGGTCGTCAAATAATTGCTGCGCTTCATCATCTGTTGAGTGATTGATAAATCTCTCGGCATTGATAATGCTATACAATCCGCAAAGCGAATCCAAACCACCCTGTTGAAACGGGGGTAGATTTGACGTTGTTCGAGAATACCCTGTCATAAAAGCCTCTTGTCATTTGGCAGGCGGAAGTATATCCCGTCACTTCAACTGCCACCATAATAAAAGACTTGCGAACAAAGCCAGCGCCGCGCCGAAAAGAAAAGAGACCAAGCGACCGAATCCAGCCCAGGTTCTAATACCGTGGCAATAATAGTCCAAATAGGTGGGTATAACCTTCTTTGTTTAATGTTCATCCTTCATCCCTCCCAATTAATCCTTCTTGCCAAAATATCCAAAAGCAATTAATACCGCAGACATCGACGCAGTGGCAATTCCAGTTTGCAGCAGGCTGGAGGCATCCTTCACTTCCAGTAATTTTTCCAGGAACTTCACCGCCATTACTAACACGATCATACTGCTTAACTTGGCTTTCAAATCATACAGGTCATGCGCCAACATCCAATCGGGCAGATCAAGTTTGTCAATGAACAATTCATACAAACTGACGGTAAAGATCAGCAAGGCTGTCGCGATCAGGAAACTGTCCACAATCTTGATGAACTCAACCGTAATAGCTTTATCCCTACCCATGGAGCTAACCACCAAAGAGATGGTGTCCACTGTCTTAAACGTGCCCCATACAAAAGCCGCAACCGCCGCGAGCAATAAAGCAATCACGCCGATCAACGCAAGATATTTTGACCTTTCAAGAATATATTTCATGTCGGATTCTCCTGAGTTATTCCCATCATGCAAAATGTTGCAGGCAGGATTTCTGCACTGCAACATTTTCTGCTTTTGTTTATGTCCTGTCAATTATTATTCGCCATGCATCTGCTTGTACAACGCTCGTAGATTACGCCGATGCAATGTCTCTGCCAAACCGCCAAGATGAACGCGGCTTTTCCCGCAACTTTCAATGGTGATGGAATCAAGGTATTCGTCAACATCCTTGCGCTTGCCCGCAGATTTTACAGCCTTCTTAATATTGTTCAGGTAATTCAAATTCTCTTTGACTGCCGCATCGATCTCGCCGCGCAGAATGATGTCGCCATGTCCCTGGATAATATTCTCCAATCCCAGTCGTCCAATGCGTTTAATCGAAGCAAGCATTTCATCTACATCGCCGTCCACAATATAAGGTAGTGACATAAACGCATCGCCAGCGAAGAGCACGCGGTCTTCCTCAACCAACACAGAAATACCATCCTCACTGTGACCAAAGGATTGGGAAAAGACCAGATTCTTCTTACCCACACGCATGGTCAATTCGCCAGATTCAAAGGTCAGGTGAGGGGGAATGATCTTGACCTGTTTCAAGCCCGGGTTCTGCTTGCGAGCCGCCTCCAGCGAAGGAATGCCATACTCGATCAACAATTCACGGCATTTGGCGTGCGCGATCACGGTTGCTCCTGGGAAGAAGCAATTTCCCCAGGTGTGGTCGGCGTGATAATGGGTGTTGATCACATAGCGCACCTGCACGCCCAACTCATGCTCGATGAACTCACGCATGCCCAGAGTTTCTTCAGGCAGAGCCAGCGTATCAATCACCACCGCCCACTGCGGACCAACGATCACGCCGGCAGTCACCTGCGCATACACTTCACTTTGGAACCAAAAAACGTTTTCAGATACTCGCTCGCGATGCATACATCAACCTTATTTATGAATTTATACTCTATTGTTAATAGCACAAAACCGCATAAATTACAAGTTGACTAGACAAATTTACCTTGTAATTATCATAAATGAAAAGGAACAACAGAAAAACGACTTGATTAGGCTAGTTATAAGTGATAAACTCAACGGCAAATGCCTGCGGATATTCTTGTAATCACTGGTTCCACACAGCTCGGAGACAGCATCCGTCAAACGATGGAAGAGACGGGGATTTATCGTATCCATGTTGTCACCAACAAAGCGTCTGCCATTGTCCGCGCAGATGAAATTGGCGCTCCGCTTGCCATGCTCGATTATTCCGAAAATGAAGAATGGGTGCAGGAAGTTGGCACCGCCCTCCGCACCATTCGCCCCAGTATCAACGTCATCATCCTGTGCGATGATAATATCACTCCCCCATCTTTCGATAAATTGCGCCCGTGGATCCTCGTCCGCAAACCTTTTAGGATGTCAAATTTTATGACTGCAATCAGCCAACCTCAGACAACCTCTGTATCAGAAAGTGTTGAGAGCGCCCCCAATTTGCCCTGGTTAAGCGATCCGAACAAAGCCGCACAACATCTCACTCGCCTCACTTTGGAATCCTCGGCGCAAGCCGCGCTCATTACCCGTAAAAATGGGTTATGGGCTTACGCTGGCAGTCTCTCGCAGAACGCGGCAAAAGAAGTGGCGCAAACCGTCACACGCAACTGGGATGGACAAAAAGGTTCGGACCTCCTGCGCTTCATCCGCCTCGAAAGCACAAAAGCCGAGCATATGTTGTACGCCACCCGCCTCGCCGCAGAGACTGTGCTTGCCCTCGTTTTCGATGCAGAGACCCCGTTTAGCACGATCCGTAGTCAAGCCAGTCAACTTGTGACAGACTTGGATAATGAACGCCCTGAGCCTCAAAAACCAGCTAGAGCAGAAGCTCCCGCAAACGTGGATCAAGATGATTTTCAAGATATTCCGTCCATTACAAATATTCTAACCAATATACCGACGCCAAATCCAGAACCCAACACCACACACGACTTTAGATTGCCGCACAAACAGGAAACGTTCGACCCGAACGAGACCCGTGTCTCTGTTTCACTTTCAAATGCTTCCGCTTTCAAACGCGAAGCGTCCCCCTACATCCACTACAGCAAAATACCCGTAGTCACGAATCAGGCTAAAGTTCAGGTTGCTGCGAACGAGCAACCCACCCAGACCGCTTTCGATCAAATTGAAGTCACCATGCCGTCGCGCGTCAAGCCGAGACCTGAAACTCCCGTTGCCAAACCTGAGCCCGGCGACCTGGCTGCCACCCGCGAAAGCCCCACCACAGAAGCCGCGCGCAAACTCGTGGTGGAACCGATCACAGCGGGTTTATATCATCTGACCTATGCCTGCCTGCTCGTGCCGCGTTTTTCAGCGCATTACATCACAGGCGACCTGGCAGACCAAATCAGCGAGTGGCTTCCCAACATTTGCATTGCCTTCGGTTGGCGTTTGGAATATCTTTCAGTACGCCCCGAATATTTACAGTGGGTGGCTAATGTACAGCCGCACACATCGCCAGGCTATCTCATGCGTATCATGCGCCAGCAAACATCGGAGAAAATTTTTAGCGACTTCCCGCGCATGAAGAAAGAGAATCCCTCCGGTGATTTTTGGGCACCCGGTTATTTGATCATGGGCGGCACACAGCCTCACCCGCAGCAACTGGTACGCGATTACATCCGCCAGACCCGTCAGCGACAGGGGCAGGAAGTTCCATCTGATCCGCGAGTACGCAGCTAAAGAATCAAAAAAAGAAGAAGCGCAGAGTATAATCAACTCTGCGCTTTATTTTTAATACCTACTCAACCATTCCCCAAATAAAAAACCTATGCCTCCCACACTTTACTTAATTGACGGACACGCTCTTGCTTATCGCATGTATTTTGCCCTGACCGCAGGCGCAAGCAGCCAGCGCTGGCAGACATCCGCTGGTGTACCCACTGCGGGCATTTATGGTTTCGCGCGCGAACTGGTCCGCATTTTGGAACAGGAAAAGCCCGAATATCTTGCTGTGGCTTTCGATGTCGGCAAAACCTTTCGCGATGAAATCTTCCCCGAATACAAAGGCACACGCGAAAAAATGCCCGATGACCTGCGCCCGCAGCTTGACCGAATTCGCCAAATGGTGGACGCCTTCAATATTCCGCGCCTCGAAATGGATGGTTACGAAGCAGACGATGTGCTCGGCACTGTGGCAAGGCTCGCCGCGGAGCAGGGACTGGGCGTAAAGATCATAACCGGCGACCGTGACCTGTTGCAGTTGGTCAACGAACGTACAGCGGTGTATCTGGCAGGTGATGACCAGACCTACATCACCGATGCGGATGTGATCAAAAAACTGGGCGTGCGTGCCGACCAGGTGGTGGATTACAAAGCCATCGTCGGTGACACATCTGACAATATTCCCGGCGTAAAAGGCGTGGGTGAGAAAACTGCGATCTCATTGCTTGAAAAATTCGGCACGCTCGATGCCATCTATGCCAACCTCGACCAAGTGGAGAATCGCTGGAAAGGCAAACTCGAAGCCAGCAAAGAATCCGCGTATATGAGCTATAACCTGGCGCTCATCCGCACGGACTTGAAAATAAAGCTCGATCTTGAACATGCAAAAGTCCAGTCATTTGATGGCACTACTCTTGAAGAATTCTTCAAAGAGATGGAATTCCGCACGCTGCTGAGCAAAGTTCCAGCCATTAGCGGCGGGACAATTGGCTCTGCCCCTGCGCCATCTTCGATAAAACCCGCGAAATCTGCAAAAACCAGAAGCGGACAATTTTCAATGTTTGTGAATGAGCCGCAGGTTGTTTACACAGCCACGCAGACAACAAACATCGACGTCATCGTTGTGGATACGTCGGACAAACTGGATGACCTTGCAAAAGAACTTGCGAAAGCAAGCGTTATTTCGTTCGATACGGAAACAACATCCACAGAAGAAATGCAAGCCGAGATCGTTGGCATCTCTCTGGCGGTCAAAGCGGGACAGGGATATTACATCCCCGTGGGACATACATCCGGAGATAACCTGCCTATCGAAAAAGTGATCGCCGCGCTTACACCATCCATGACTGACACAAAAATTGGGAAGGTGGCACACAATGCTAAATACGATTACATCATGCTGGCACGCTACGGACTGGTCACCACGCCCCTGACTTTCGATACCATGCTGGCTGAGTTCATCGTTGACCCAGCCTCACGCAATCTGGGATTGAAGAATCTTGTCCACGCCCGACTCGGCGAAGAGATGACTCATATTGAAGAACTGATCGGCAAAGGCAAGAATCAACTGAGCATGGCTGATATTGCAATTGAATCGGTTGCACCCTATGCCGCCGCCGATGCTGAAACAACTTTGCGTCTGATGCCGATTTTGCAAAAAGATTTGGAACGCGCAAACGGGACAAAGTTGCTGGCTGAAATCGAAATGCCGCTTGTGTCTGTCCTGGCTGAAATGGAAATGACGGGTATCATGCTTGATCTGCCGTTCTTCAAGAAAATGTCCGAAGAGTTAACTGTCCGCATGGCTGAAATTGAAAAACGGGTTTTTGAATCTGTCGGCAAGCCATTCAATCTCAATTCAACCCAGCAACTTTCTGATGTTCTTTTTACTCATCTGCGGCTTGATCCACCCGACAAGGGCAAGAAAACCGCCAGCGGACATTACTCCACGTCCGCCGATGTACTTGAAATGTTGCGCGGGAAACATCCCGTTGTGGATATGATCCTGGAAAACCGCGAGCTTTCAAAAATAAAGTCAACCTATGTGGATGCCCTGCCCGCCGCAGTGGATTCGCAAACCGGGCGCGTGCACACATCCTATAGCCAGACTGGCGCAGTGACGGGACGTATTTCTTCCTCCAATCCAAATTTGCAGAACATCCCGATCCGCACCGAGGAAGGACGCCGCGTGCGAAACGGATTTATCGCCGAGAAAGGCAGTGTGCTGCTCTCTGTGGATTACTCACAGATTGAGTTACGCATTGTGGCGCACATGGCTGGGGATGAAGCCATGCTGGCGGCGTTCAAAGCCGGGGAGGATATCCATGCCACTACCGCCGCCGCAATTTACAGCGTGGACCTTGACGCGGTGACCAAGGATATGCGCCGCCACGCCAAAGCCATCAACTTTGGTTTGATCTATGGAATGTCTGCATTCGGTTTGGCGCGCTCCACCGAATTGACTCTCGCCGAAGCCGAGAATTTCGTCAAGACTTATTTTGCAAAATTCCCGGGCGTGAAAAAATATCTGGATGAAACGCGTCAACTCGCAGCGCAGCAGGGATACGTTGAGACGCTTCTTGGACGTCGGAGATATTTCCCCGCCTTGCAGGGCAAGATCAATCCGCAGATGAAGAATCGCGAAGAACGCGAAGCCATCAACGCGCCCATTCAAGGCACAGCCGCGGATATTATGAAGATCGCCATGCTCAAGATTCCACCTGCGATCAAAGCCGCCGGCTTGAAAGCAAAGATGCTTTTGCAAGTGCATGATGAACTCGTGCTGGAATGTCCGAAGGCGGAATTGGAACAGACTGCACACCTTGTGCAGGAAACAATGGCAAACGCCTACCCCATGAGCATTCCCCTATCCACCGAAGCGCGCGCGGGACAAAGCTGGGGCGAGATGAAAGTGCTGGAGTAAATGTTTCGTGTTTCATGTTGCGTACGAAACACGAAACACGAAAAGGTTATAATTACCTTGTAATCATAAAATCTCACACATTCGACTAAAATTGGATCACTATGCCCGGACGAGATGATATTTTCCAAAAAGCAATGAACGACGGCCACTCCGCTGCCTGGGACCAGGAATGGGATAAGGCTGTTTCCGCGTACCGCCAAGCTCTGCAGGAATTCCCCGACCATCCAAAGGCATTGAACAGCCTCGGACTGGCGCTCTATCAACTCGGCAGTGTCGAGGAAGCCTTGCAGATTTACTTGAACGTGGCGAAGCTCTCACCCGACGATCCCGTGCCAATGGAAAAAGTGGCGCAACTCTCCGAGCGCACCGGTGACCTCAAAACCGCAGTAGATGCGGCGCTGCGCGCAGGCGATCTCTTCCTCAAACAACGCGACACAGATAAGGCGCTCGAAAACTGGGTGCGTGTCACAAATGTAAATCCTGAAAATGCCATTGCGCATTCGCGCCTCGCGCAGGTGCATGAAAAACTCGGTCATCTGCAACAAGCCGCCACGGAATATCTTGCCATTGCCAGCATTCTTCAACGCGCAGGCAACGCCGATAAAACAAAAGAGATGGTAGATAAAGCCCTCTCCCTTTTACCCAACAGCCTCGAAGTAAAACAAGCGCAGACATTGCTCAACACCGGGCAACTGCTTCCCAAACCATTGCGCGGCAAAGGCGGCACGGGACCCATCCGCATGGCGCAGGTAAAACAACTGCAAAAACCGAAAACCTCCTCCGGACTGGACCCCATCGCCGAAGCGCGTCAAAAAGCGTTGACCCAACTTGCAGAGCTTCTCTTCGAATACTCCGACGATAGTCCATCCGCGCAGGAACGAAAAAACATGTCTTCGATCATGAAAGGCACAGGCGGACTTTCATTACAGCAATCCGAGCAATCGAAAGTGGTTCTGCATCTCGGTCTGGCAATCGACTCGCAAACCAAAGGCAACGAAAACCAAGCTGCCGAGGAGTTTGAACATGCGCTCGAAGCAGGCTTCAAGCATTCATCGCTGTATTTCATGCTTGGATTTTTACGTTCCAAAGGGGACCGGGTCGAAAGCGCCCAACGATTTTTACAAAACTCCATCAAACATCACGATTACGCGCTCGGCACGCGCCTGCTGATGGGACAACTGCTTGCAAAGAAATCCCTTTTCAACGAAGCCGCGCTGGAATATCTCGAAGCATTAAAACTCGCCGATTCAATAACTGTCCCCGCCGAAAAATCGGACGAGATCAGTCAGCAATACGAGCCCCTGATCGAAGCACATGAAAACCAACAGGATGAAGCCATCCTGCGCAAAGTATGCGACAACATCAGCAACCTGCTCATCCGTCCCGACTGGCGTGAACAACTGCATAAAATGCGCGAACAGATGCCAAAGCAGGACGGCGACATGATTGCCCCACTTGCAGATGTGATCATGCAAGCTCAATCCAGTTCCGTGCTTGAATCCATGAATCGCGTCAATCAACTGGCGCGCATCGGAAGCCTGCGTTCCGCAATGGATGAAGCCTTCTACGCCATGCAGCATGCGCCCACCTACCTTCCGCTCCACATGCTGATGGGCGACCTGCTCGTGCAGGAAAAACACGAGGCAGACGCAATCGCAAAATACAGCATCGTGGCTCATGCCTACAGCGTGCGAGGCGAAGTAATACAAGCCACAAAATTATTACGGCGCATCATTCAACTCGCGCCAATGGACCTTGGCGTGCGCAGCCGTCTTATAGATCAACTTATCGCGCGGGGTCAAGTTGACGATGCAATTCGCGAATATCTTGAGCTTGCCGCCATCTATTACCGTCTCGCCGAACTGGATATGGCGCGCAAAACATACACCACCGCCCTGCGCGTGGTACAGCAAGGCAATGCCGACCGCGACTGGAACGCGCACATCTTGCAGCGCATGGCAGATATAGACCTGCAGCGCCTCGATTGGAAACAAGCCCTGCGCGTCTACGAGCAGATCCGCACCATCGCACCCGACGACGAAACCGCACGCAGGCAGCTTGTGGAACTCAACCTGCGCATGGCACAAAATGATAAAGCCATGAACGAACTTGATAATTACATCGCCCATCTTGAAAGTCAGAACAAGAACGATGTGGCTATCGCTTTCATTGAAGATATGTTGAAGGAACATCCCGACCAACCGCTTCTCAAACGCGCACTTGCCACCCAGTTCCATCACGCGGGACGCATTGAAGAAGCCATCTCGATATTGGATGTGCTGGGCGAAACCCTCATGCAATCGGGCAACAAGCATGGCGCGCTCGAAGTGATCAACCAGATCGTCATGATGAATCCGCCCAACGTGGAAGACTACCGTCAGCTTCTTTTCCAAATGCAAAATAGTTAAACCCTGGATGAATACATCGAATGCCCGTCAGCACACGACGGGCATTTTTTTGCCTCCCACCCGACCCGAAACCTGATCCCGTTTCTCAGGCATGGTCCCAGCCGGTACATTTTCAAATGCTATAATCCAACAAGATAAACTTGTAACCTTACACAGCCCAACCATAGACGCCTCAAAGTTTCTCAAGACTTTCTCTGTGAACTCTGTGGCAAATCCATAACTTGCGTAAGGTGAACTAAATAACGGAGAACAACATGCCAAAAACAAAAAATACAGCCGTGATGATCTGGTTATTCATCTTCACCTTCATCGTGGCATTTCTCGTTGTCTTCGGGGGATTTGTCCGCCTTACCCGCTCGGGGCTCTCCATCGTGGAATGGAATCCTATCAGCGGCGTTGTTCCGCCCATCGGACAGCAAGCCTGGCAAGAGGAATTTGCCAAATATCAACTAACCCCGGAGTATCTGAAGGTTAATACAACCATGACATTGCCGGAATACAAATTCATTTTCTACATGGAATGGTTCCATCGACTCATCGCAAGATTTGCCGGGTTGGTATATGCTTTCCCAGTTTTCTATTTCCTAGCCAAGAAAACGATCCCCTTCAAGGAATTCGGCATTTATTTCTTCATGGGACTGCTCTTCATTGGGCAGGCAGTCATGGGATGGATCATGGTCTCCAGCGGATTGGTTGACCGCCCGTCTGTTAGCCATTTCGCATTGACTGCCCACCTGCTCCTCGCCGCATCCCTGATAGGATTCAGCCTGTGGACAGCCCTCGGACATAAGTATGGCTTCCCCGATACAAACAGAAAAGTAAAATGGTCTCTACCCTCGAAATTAACAGCATGGTCAATAGCTTTGCTCATCCTTCAAATCTCATACGGCGGTATGACAGCGGGACTCAAGGCCGGTCATGTTTCAGATACCTGGCCCCTCATGTTCGGCAAATGGATTCCCCCCAACCTGTTCAACTCATGGATCAACCTCTTTGAAACCCCGCAAACCATC
>Ga0302293_10001454_pt1 | contig 11676 bp, 10 predicted proteins | sample III_Fen_N2_2_FD_198758 | JGI IMG/M metagenome (GOLD analysis project Ga0302293, IMG submission 198758) | Peat permafrost microbial communities from Stordalen Mire near Abisko, Sweden - III_Fen_N2_2 | ecosystem: Environmental > Terrestrial > Soil > Wetlands > Permafrost | place: Sweden: Abisko... | reverse complement strand
TTGCAAACAAAAAAGGATGGATCGTCATGGCCTGTTTTGCCCCGGAAGCACGCGCGACGGAGCTCGAATCCTTAATAATCTCCACGCTCGACGGAGTTTTTACGGATGATGGTTCCTATTTCGAAAGCGGACCTATGACGGCATTTGCCTGGCCAAAACAAAAAACAATCAAGGCTAAATATAGTAATGGAACAACGTCCGTCGATGTACCGTTTGATTCATCCGATGCCGAAGCAAACCAATCAGTCATCGACCGCGAATTCGGCTTGCTTACCTCCTATCTCAACACCGATCTGGTTATTCCCGCCTGGCAAAGATACTACCGGATGATTTACCGCGATGCATGGGCACGGCTTGAAAAACCGTCGTTTATCGCGCAGAACACCTTTCCCTCCGACTCAGGAGAGCTCACGTCAGCGATCCTGTCCTGGACCCAAGGGTTCGAATACGAACGAGACCCAAACGGTGCCGATTTTCTGAATGTTCCCGACGCCTTTGCTCTTCGAAAGGGAGACTGCGATTCACGTGCCCTGTTGATGGTGCTTATGCTTAACCAGATGGGAGTCGACGCGGTTCTGCTCGTTTCGCCCGAATACAGCCATGCGGTCGCGGCGGTTGATTGCCCCGGAGAAGGCGCGCGGTTCCCGGTCGGAGACAAGAAATATCTTATTTGCGATACGACGGCGAAAGTCGCCAAAGGATTGATAGCGCAGGACATGGCAGACCAGTCAAAATGGTTTGCCGTATCCTTTTATGCTTTTATGCGTTGATTATTCTTTTGCGATAAGGAGATTATAAGCGGCAAGTGGGGTCGTCGCGGCAAGAAGGCCGTCCCGAAGAGCCTGACTTTTAAGCTTGCTCGAAAAAAACGAAAGTGTTTGCAAATAATACGAATGCTGGTTATAGGCGGCTGCGATCATGAAAAGAAGCCGGACCGGCACGTCATCTATTGTCTGGAAATCGATAATATCATTTTTGCAAAGACCGACGGCCATAACGAGATCGGTTACCGATGAAAGCCTTACGTGGGGAATCGCGATACCGCGGCCGATAGCCGTAGACATCAGTTCTTCCCTTTTCAGAATCTCGACTGAAAGTTCCTGACGATTCTTGATCTGGGGAGCGGTTCCGAGAGTGTCGGCAAGCGCCACCAGCACATCATGTCTAGTAGAATGATTGATAATGACTATTCGATCGGGAGAAAGGATATTTTGAACCTGAACCAGCTGATTGTAATGGTTTGCTTTAACTGAACTGGTTAGCCGTTCGTTTACCCATTTTTCAATTTCGTCTTTTTTAAAACGCCAGACAGTTCCAATTTTCCCGGCAGGAATTTCACCTTTTTGGGCCCAATCATATACTGTTCTTTCGGAAACTCGAAGATATTTTGCAACTTCTTCAATTGTTAATATATCATCTGCCAAAGCTTTGTCTCCTCTTCAATATCCTACACTATTCTGCATCATACAGCACTATATGTCAAGCATCGCGTGACAATAAAGAGTAATCAACACTATTTTCCAAGATTATTTTGCCAATTCATGCAGGGCATCATACGGATACAAAGCACCAATTGTCGTCGTTATCGTGCGCGCAAAATCAGGTCCAAAGATAACAGGGGTTTCGGGATCCATAAATTCGGATAAAACCTGCCGGCACGCGCCGCAAGGACTGACAGGATAATCAGAATCCGGGGTTGCTATCGCGATTGCGGAAAAAAACCGTTTTCCGGAAGATACTGCGGTAAATACCGCACTTCGCTCTGCGCAATTGGTAAGTCCAAATGACCTGTTTTCAACATTTACGCCGGTTACTACCGAACCGTCATCTATGAGCAGTGCCGCACCTACCCTGAACAGTGAATAAGGGGCATACGCTTTCTCCGCGGCAATGAGCGCTTTCTGAAAGAGCTCCCTGTATTCCATTGAATTTTCCATATACCTATTATATCATTGTACTTCATGAACATCAAAGGAAATCTCAAGTACGTTATCATCGGTTCGATACTCTTCCTGCTTATATACATGTTTATTGCCGCCATCCCTATGGGATCCGACATTTATTTCGAGCCGGCATGGACTGTGGATATTACCAAACCGGTCACGACCGATCCGGCCAAATTCAAAGATACTTCCCTCGAAGGTTTTTCTCTCGGAAACCGTTTCGGGTACTTTACCGCTGACGGAACGATCCTGTCCTCCACCGAGACCGATGAGCGGGTAACGGTTTCACCCGACGCATGGGCCAGATATCCCGAGAATGCAGACACTACCGATATTTTCAATCCTGACGGATCAAAACGGATGACTATCGCCGCCAGTGGATTTACCCATCTTGACGACGGTCGAACCTATCTCTTTTTACCCGGCGGAGACGCGGTGAGCCAGTATGACGACACGGGTAAAAAACTGTGGACGCGCGAGCATACGGCCCCGATAACCGCATTCAATTCATCGCCGAGGGGAACAATCATCGGATACGCCGACGGCCAGGTCACTGCGATGAAAAGCGACGGTTCCGTGCTCTTTTCGTTCTATCCCGAAGGAAGTGATTACCAAGTGATAATGGGCGTTGCCCTGTCCGAAGACGGAACGCTCGCTGCCTGCGTATGCGGAATCGATAAACAGCGTTTTCTGTTAATCCGTATCACAAACGGTCAATATAAGGTCGTTTTCCATACCTGGCTTGAAGGAAACCTGCACAGGCAAGCTTTCGTCGATTTCGAGAAAAGCGGAGCATATGCTTTCTTCGAGTATTCGCATGGCATCGGCATTGTCGATTGCGTAAAACGAAGCGCAAACCTGATTCCTTCCGAGGGCGAGGTTGTGAATATGGGGGAATACCCCGGTAACAACCTTTTCCTCGCGCTAGTAAAAAATGGTACAAGCTATACGCTGGAAGCAATCGAACGACCAAATCACTTGCTGGCGACAACCCGTTTTACGGCAGAAAACGCCTTCCTTATTCAACGAAAGGAAGCTGTTTTCCTTGGCATGGATGACCGTATCTCACGGATAAATATCAGGGGTATAAAATGAATCAGTCTTTGATGCGAAAAACGCTCCATTTGGTTTTCCTTGCATGTGCTGTGCATTCGGTTACCGCGCTCGAATGGCCGGTTGCCGAACCTGTTCCGTCCAGTTTTTTCGGCCAACGCGCTTTTGGTATCATCGAACGTGGAATTGTTATGGACAAGGTCGATACGATACGCTCTTCGGACAACGGATCATTGATGTTGACGCTCAAGAAAAACAAAAATATGTCAGGTTTTCCGGGAACCCTTGGAAATGCCGCAATAATTGCGCATGATGAGGGACTCATTACCATTTACGGGAATCTTGATTCAGTGGACAGAATCAGCGAACTGTTAACCTTAGAATCAGGGACTATCCTGGGCACAGCAGGAACAAGCGGATGGGGGAAACCGGCTTCATGCATTTTCCAGGTACTGGACGGGGAAAAGCACACCGTGCTGAACCCCCTGCTTCTGCTACCGCAACTAAGCGACACCCATGGTCCTGCGATCAAGGATGTCATCGTAATCGCGTCAAACGAGCAAATATACGCCCTTGGAACGACAAAATCGGTAAAACAGGGTAAATATAAGCTTTATGCGGATATACCGGACACCGTCAACGCTTCGTCAAATAGCCTGAGCCCGTTCAGGATCACTATAGAAGTTAACGGAAGCGAGTATTCGAGTATTCCTTTCGAACTCCTGAAAGAGACAAACGGCGAACTGTATTTATCGGAAATCAATTTTACCTGGAAAAATCTGTACAGGGATCCTGTCCGCATATATCTGGGAGAACTTTCACTCACGCGCGGACGGGCGGATATATCGATCATTGCCCGCGATACCGCAGGCAATGAACATAGCGTCCTTTTTGGTTTACAGATAGACTAAAAAATCCTATCGTTACTCCCCATACAAATGCTCAAGCTGGTGAAGAAGCTCGAGCGTCTTTTGCTTGCAGCCTCCGCAGGCCGTGCCGATCTTGGTGCGCGCCTGGAGATCTTCCCATGTGCGGTCACCGGCCTTGTAGGCATCCTCTATATCACGGTCAGTCACATTCAGGCAAGTGCAGATAACTTCCGCGTGTTCCTTGCCCTTGAGCGACGGAAGGGAGTTCTTTTCCAGATAGTCATCTATTGCCGACCGAAGCGCCTTATCCCCGAGAACGGAACAATGAATTTTATTCGCAGGAAGGCCGCCGAGTTTGGCGACGATATCTTCGGGTTTGAGCGTATAGGCATCGTCAATCGACATACCTTTAATCGCCTCGGAAAGTATCGAGGTTGAGGCGATCGCGCTCGCGCATCCATAGGTTTTCCAGCGTACGTCGGTAATAGTGCGATCCTTGATACGAAGCAAAATCAGCATCTGGTCGCCGCATTTGATATTTCCGACAATACCCCGACCATCATTCGGCCAGGCCGCTTCGTCTTCGGAAAGAACGTTTTTCGGATTCATAAAATGGTCTTTTACGACATCTGAATATAGCCACTCACTCATAATAACTCCTGTAGAACTTAAGCCTGATGGCTTGAGACGGTTGAAAATCCGCGCAATTTTTTGATAATCTGCGGAACCTGAGATAGTACAAAGTCAACTTCGGCTTCGGTGGTATACTTTCCAAGGCTGAAGCGTATCGATCCGTGGGCGAGCTCGGGGCCGACGCCGGTCGCCATAAGCACATGTGAGGGCTCGAGGCTTCCGGACGCGCAAGCGGAACCGGTGGATACGGAAATACCGGTAATATCCAGCATAAGGAGGATTGATTCTCCCTCCGCTCCGGGAAACGAAACATCAAGCGTATTGGGCAATACTTTTTCAGGATGCCCGTTTATCCTGATGTCCGGTATTTCCTTCAAAAAACCGTCTCTCAGGCGATTCCGCAAGGCACGGGTTTGTTTACCGTACGTTTCAAGATTTTTCCGCGCAAGACGGGCAGCTTCCCCGAATCCGGCAATAGACGGCCCATTATACGTTCCGGCACGCAGCCCATTTTCCTGATGACCGCCCCTGATAAGCGAATCGATCGGCGCACCCTTGCGTATATACAAGGCACCAATACCTTTGGGTCCATATATTTTATGGCAGGAAAGGGTCAAATAATCGACACCCAAATCCTCGACATCAACTTTAATCTTCCCCGCTGCCTGCACTGCATCGGTATGAAACAAAGCCCCAGCGTTATGCGCTAGAAGAGCCAATTCCTTTATATCCTGTATGGTGCCAATTTCGTTATTTGCCATCATGATGGAAACGAGCAAGGGCTTCTCGGCCAAAAGCCTGCGATACACGGAGATATCTACCATTCCGTTACCGTCAACCGGCAGAAAATGAACTGTATAACCCAGCGACTCAAGATGCTTTGCAGACTCCATAACGCAAGGGTGCTCAATTGAGGTAGTAATAATGGTCTTTCTGCCCCCGAATGCCGCTTTTTGCAAGCTGGTACGCGTGAGCACTGGAGAAATCATCGTGTTGAACACCATATTGTTCGATTCGGACCCACCGGAGGTAAATATGACCTCTTCCGGTTTCGAATTGATCAGTTCGGCGATCCGGCTTCTCGCATCAAAGATATCTTTTGCGACCTTTCTGCCATCCTCATGCATACTCGAACCATTCGCAAAACTGTCGAGTTCGCGGATGAATATATCCCGCACCTGCGGATCCAGCGGCGTTGTCGCATTGTAGTCCATGTATATACGTTTATTCATAAGCTCCGGGATTTCCCGCCCCCTTACATTGATCAGTTACCTGATAACTTGAATATAACAAAACTAATATTGAATGCCAATCGGAAAGATAAGAAATGACAGAAAAACTGGTTCATAAAATTGCACAAATGATGTTGTTATGGTAGATTTCGATCATACCTCCGGAGGTTTTTTATGCCCCTTTTTATTGATTCTTCTACTTCGTTTCCGGTTGGGGACACTTCATACATCCCCCTGGGCGGCGCTTTACCATCGCGTACAGAAATCGACGAGGCGTTTTCGCCCCTGATTCTTTCCGCATCCGGCTGGCGAAAGGTCTTTGCGGTCTCGGGAAATGAAGAAGACAAGGACGCTGAAATAGGTGACGCAAACAGGGTTCTTGCCGCCCATATGGCAGATAGTTTCGCAAGCTATCTTGTCGGGCGTAACGGATCTTCATGGAAAAAGGAACTCGTGCTTGGGCTCGATACCCGAGCGACGGGAGCGCAGATCGCCGATATCATGTGCAGGGTTTTTATCGCTCGCGGATTTACCGTGCATTACATATTTATATCGGCGGCGCCCGAGATCATGAGTTATGCGCGCGGCATCGGGGCCTTTGCCTATATTTCCGCGAGCCATAACCCGATCGGTCACAATGGCGTAAAATTCGGCATCGACGACGGAGGCGTTCTCTCAGGCGGAGAAATCGCGAAGATGATTTCCGCCTTCAAGGCAGCGTGCACGGCAGGCAACGCCGCAGAACGCGCACGAAATCTCCTCGCATCGTGCGAAAGCGAAAAACTTGTCGCGACATGGAACGCTATCGGAGCTGAAAAAAAGAACGCTCTTTCCGCCTACACACAATTTTCCCGTGAGGTAATCTCGGGCGAGAGCGATCAGGCAAAACAAAAAGCGTTTTTTGGCATTCTGGAAAACGCGGCAATCAGGCAAAAAGAACAGGGAAAGCCCGTCACCATAGTCGCGGATTTCAACGGAAGCGCCCGCACCTGCTCCATAGACCGACCCTTTTTCGAGTCATCCGGAATAACACTTTGCGGCATGAACGAAAAACCGCGCATGATTGCGCATCGAATCGTTCCGGAAGGCGAAAGCCTTTCATACTGCGCCCGGGAAATCGAACGGCTGCACCGCGAAGGCAAAACACCGGCAGAACGAAACGCCATTCTCGGCTACGTGCCTGACTGCGACGGAGACAGGGGAAATATCGTTTACTGGAACGCGCGCGAAGAGGTGTGCAAAACGCTCGAAGCGCAGGAAGTCTTTGCCCTTTCGGTTATCGCCGAATTTGCGCATCTTGTGTACCTTGGCCACACGACGGTGGGAAAGGGAAAAAAAGCGAACCCGCCTCTCGCGGTCGCGGTAAACGACCCGACATCGCTCCGCATCGAGGCCATTGCCGAGGCTTTTGGCGCGCGCGTGGCCCGGGCGGAAGTCGGAGAGGCAAACGTGGTAAACCTCGCACGATCCCTTCGGGAGGAAGGCTATATCGTCCGTATTCTCGGCGAAGGCTCGAACGGCGGCAACATAACGCACCCGGCGGCCGTCCGCGATCCCTTGAATACCGTCTTTGCCATTCTCAAGATGCTCATTATAAGGGATACTCCGGAAAAGAAAGGCCTCTTCCATATCTGGTGCGCGCTTTCCGGCCAGGAGAATAAATACCGCGATGATTTTACACTTTCGGATATCATGCTCACGCTCCCCGCTTTCGTGACTACGTCAGTATTTGAAAATGACGCCATGCTTAAAATAAAAAACCTGGATCACGCATCGCTCAAACGCAATTTCCAGACGGTCTTTGTGCGCGAATGGGAAAAGAAAAAAAAGTCATTTCTTTCAGATTATGGCTTTTACAGCTACAAAGCCATAAGTAATAACGGAATTATTCAGACAGAAGACTTGTCGGATTTTGGACTTTCGCTCAAGGGCGGGCTTAAAATTCAGTTTTACGACGAAGCGGGGCTCCCTTGCGCCTTTATCTGGATGCGCGGATCGGGAACCGAACCCGTTTTCAGAATCCTTGCGGACTCGCGCGGCAGCGAGGCAAGCGTGGAACGCATGCTCCTTTCCTGGCTTACGTCGATGGTACTTGAGGCTGACCGAAAAATATAGTATTGTTCTTTTTTAAGGATGGGCATATATGGGTGTACGCGGAGAACTTTTTACTACCGAAATCTCGCTTGATAACCGGACCTATTTTTTCAATGTGAAGGAAAACCGGACCGGCGACGTATTTCTTCAGGTCGTAGAAAGCAAAAACATGGAAGGTACCGGTTTTGACCGTCACGCCATCGTTGTATTTGAGGATGACATGCAGAAATTCCTGCAAGGACTCGAAAGCACCCTCAAGTTTATCGAAAAGAACCACAAGAGCAAGCTGAAAGACGCGGCCGAACGGGGAGACAGCGGAAAGAAAAAATTCATTCGCCGTAAACCTGAGGGCTCTGCACCGGACGCTCGAAGCAGTAGCCGTGACAAAGCGCCAAGGGATGATACAAAGGCAACGCCGAAAGCCGCGCCGAAACGGGTCAAGGTTATTTCCAGAAAAGATCAGAAAAAAGACTAATCGTCAGGTTATTGACGATTTTCAGAACAGGTCAAGCTGGCCTTCATTCTTCAGATGGAACGTGGCTCTCTGAATGGGTGAAGGCCCGCATACTTTTAAAGCGCGTATATGAGCCGCCGTCGGGTATCCCTTGTGTTTTTCGTATCCATATTCGGGATAGAACCAGCTGTACCTGACCATCATGCGGTCGCGCGCGGTCTTTGCCAAAATTGAAGCAGCCATGACCGCAGGATAATTCCCGTCAGCCTTCGGATACGCCTTGCAGTCTGCCGCCTGAATATCAGGAGTATAGAGTCCGTCCGTGATTACCCGGTGAGAGGGAACTTCATTTCCCGCGAATGTCGCGATCATGCCCTCATAGGCGCGTTTCATCGCGAGAAGGGAAGCGTTAAGTATATTAATATCGTCGATCTCCGCTGCCGAAGCCCAACCTATGTACCAGGCCGTCGCATGAAGGCAAATTTCCCGCATCGCGCTTATACGCTTTTTTTCGCTCAATTTTTTTGAATCGTCAAGCATCGATATGTCAAAATCGGCGTTAAGGATTACCGAGGCGGCGCATACGGGACCTGCCATCGGACCGCGGCCGGCCTCGTCAATTCCGCAGACGCACGGTTCGATCATTTCCCCTGCTCGCTCTTCCGCCAGAAACCTTCGATTTTCACGGTTCCATCCATTATCAGCCGGCTCTTCAAGTCATACCAAACGGCAGTATCCTTGTTGGGCGAATCGGTTGGCGTTTTGTCAAAGGCCAGGGATGTATTCAGATTTTGCGATGCTACGGCGTATCGAGTTATACTACTGACTCGCAGGCTACAGGACGAACTCCAACTTTCGACAGCGCGGGCGGCGGCAACGGTAAAAACGCCGATTGTGCAATCCGATACTTCAGCAGTAGACGAAGTAAGGGAAAGCGCCGAAGCATTTCGCGCGGATACGATCATACTCGACGATGTTATCCGCACTTCCGAGTTTTTACTCTCGATTAGCGAGGCGTATTCAAAAGCCTCTACAGATAGAAGCGAATCACGAATACTGACGTCGGTGCCATTTGACCGCACCAAAGAAACGGTATTGTTACCGGATCCGGTAAGTTCCGAATTCGAAAGAAGAAAATTCCCTCCGTTCAGATCGAAAAGCGGCGATTCGCTCTTCGCGAGAAAAGTACCGTTTTTGTCGTGCGTTGCGACGCTTCGAATTTTACAGCCCGAAATTGCCAGGGATCCTTGATCCAAAATAATCGACGCAGCGGGGTTTTGAGATATCTCCGCAGCATCTCCGATAATTGTCACATCAGTAGTTATCGTGTGCGTTTGGGAGAGAGTGGCCTTTCCTTTGACATACACCCGCCATTTTCCCTTACCGCGTATCGAATCCAATGCGGCGTCCAGCGTATCAAAAGGCGCCGTAGGCGATCCATCGCGTTTGACATTCACATCCGCCGACGCATCGATAAACAAAGCGTCAAGATTGACGGTAATCCTCCTGACAGTCGACGGGCTTTGATTTCCCGCGCGATCCACGGAAAAGAGCGTTATCGTATAGTCGATACTCTTCGACGGACTTCCCTCAAGGATTATCGAACGATTTGAAGAGTAATACGGCTCGGGGAATACCGAACACTGAATCATATCCTCACCTGCGGGAGTGATCGTTACGGGGGTTCGGGAATACACCCTGTCGGTTGCAAGATCTATCGTCGGCGAACGGGGTGGTTTCCGGTCAATTGTAAAGGATTCATCAATCTCCCCATGAACCAACCCATCGTAAACAGCGAGGAATCTGAAAGAGAAATCCGATTCTATTCCCTTCGGAACCTCGACGAGAAGACCGCTCCCCAATTCCGCCGAATTGACATCGGGTTCGGCAACACGAATTTGATTTCCCCCGCGATAATATATAGCAAAGGGCGATCCCGGAGCGGAAAGAAATACGGGATTCGCCGTAAGGCCCGTTGCCGGAATTCCTTGTATTTGCGGTTTGGCGGGAAGCGATATTTTCTGGACTTCCGCACCCTTCCAGGAATCGGAATACCATGCAAGCACGTGATTCGATGAACGGTCGATAAAAATCGGCCTGTCGCAAAGTGACCAGAGCGAATTATCGACGGAATAATATATCGGCGAGGAATATCTGATATCGACGAAATACCAGTCGAGGATAGAGATTATCGGTGAATCAGGAGCGCTTGCTGCCGCAGTAGATAAAGGGATGCTTTCATTTCCGCTCGCGCATATCCATCGCCAGTTTACATTTCCGTCGGTAACCGTAACAGGATAATACAGGCGCATCCCGCGAACCGCGGAAAAAACTAGTTCTTTGACTCCCGATTCCTGCGTGACCGAATTGCCCGTACTGCATACAAAGCCCTCACCCATATGCAATTCCATAAACTCGCCGGTCTCGACAAGCGAGCCATCAGCGCTAAAGCCGCCAGTCGGGTTTACGGAAGAAGGAACAACCGCGAAACGAACCTGATCTGAATATTTTTTGCCGGATGAACTCAATGCCAGAAAACGAACAGTTGTTATTTTTGTATCGGACAAGAGAACCGGCCCGGTATAGACAAGACCCGAAACTGCGGGATCGGAGCCATCTATTGAATAGACCACATCGGCATCGGAATCCTTGTCGATAACCAGCATCTGAGGATTTGCCCAAGTCCCGCTCACGGGACTGATTACGCGAAAGGGCACGCGCTCTTCGGTCACAATGCGCGGGGCTGAGACCGCTTGTCCGCGGTTTCCAGCTCCGTCAATCGCCCATGCGCAAAGACTGGCGCCCTCGGGCAAATAAACCGATGAACCGGAAGTAAGCATCCCGGAGTTTGAAGCTCCGGAAAAAGGATGAAACATCTGAAAATAAATATCGGAGGGCTCGGAGATATTCAGGACGATAGTCCTGCCGCTCCCGTTGATCGAGGATGAAAGCGTCGGCGCAGGTGGGCTTTGCATATCGATGACCCATGAAAATTCCCCCGACTCTATAATTGGAGAATTAGGTAGCAAAGAATGCAATTCGGTTTTTACGATAAACCGGTGCGCAGAACCCCGTTCTACCGAAAGAAAAATCGGGGCAACGTTTTCTTCAAGTGGACCATCGTCGACACGCGCAAGAAGACGGGTGCCTTCGGGTTTAGCGAATGCTATCAGCTGCGAGCAGGGATATATCCCCGGCTCCGGTAAAGGACGCACAGATTGGGCGTCGACAGAAAAAAGCAATCCGGAAAAAGCAAGAATAAAAAATAATAAAAATATTTTTTTCATATTCCGGGCATATCCCCTTTTCTATCTTCCCGCATTCAAAGCGGCCAAAATCGGCTTAAGTTCCGGATCGTCATGATAATAATATTTTTCCAGCTCTTCCTCGCTGAGGCC
>Ga0302293_10001452_pt1 | contig 11697 bp, 12 predicted proteins | sample III_Fen_N2_2_FD_198758 | JGI IMG/M metagenome (GOLD analysis project Ga0302293, IMG submission 198758) | Peat permafrost microbial communities from Stordalen Mire near Abisko, Sweden - III_Fen_N2_2 | ecosystem: Environmental > Terrestrial > Soil > Wetlands > Permafrost | place: Sweden: Abisko... | reverse complement strand
TTGCTGCGCCCACCGTCATTGCTGCGCCCATCATCGTCATTGCTGCTTGGCAGCAATCTCAATGACGGACACATCGCAATGTGTTTGTTTTGGAGCTGAATACATATTTTTAATTCATGAATCAAATTTCCTTACTCAATGGCCAAAGGATTTTCGTGTCGGGCATCAATGTGGCTTGGCACAATTTCGGAAATGATGTAGGCGATGAGTCTCTCGATGTGGCTTGGTTTACCGGACTGCTGGATGGTGTCGCGTGCGCGGATGGCAATGCAATTCGTTGGTGGCTGTTTACCAATCTTTCTAGTTCGCCCACCATCGATCCGATTACAAAGCTCGTGAACGGCCTTGCTGCATCTACGATTGCGAATATTCGCACCGTGCTCGATTTGGCGTTAGCTCGTGGTGTATATGTGGATTTGTGTTTGCTTTCTTTTGACATGATCAAGCTTGAAAAACCAGGTGTTGATGTAAGTGCAAACCTTAAGGTACTGCAAAGCGATGAAGGCCGCACAGCCTTTATTCAGAAGGCTTTGACCCCCTTGGTGACTGCGATTGGAAAGCATCCTGCAATCCTTTGTTGGGAAATTTTTAATGAGCCCGAAGGCATGGTGAAAAGCCTTGCTGGTGATTGGGGCAATATTGCGGATGGCGTGCAAATGCTCGATGTCCAAAAGATGGTGAATCAAGCTTGTGGCGCGATTCATCGTGCCATGCCTGGTGTGCCAGTAAGCAACGGCTCGTGGGCGTTTATTGCCTCTAGTGAAACCATTCCAGGTGATTGCAACTACTACTCCGATAAGGCTTTGATCGATGCTGGAGGCGATGTGGATGGCGTCTTAGATTTTTACATGGTGCACTACTATGAATGGGCAGGCCAAGTGCGTTCACCATTTCATATACCAGCTTCGTATTGGAAGCTCGATAAGCCCATTGTGATCGCAGAATTTCCTGCAAAAGGTTTGTCTGAGCAAGTGGGGGTAATGACGCCAGCCCAAGCGTGGCAAGCCTTGTACGATGGTGGCTATGCAGGAGCCCTCGCCTGGTGTTACACTGCCCACGATGGCTTTGGTGGCTTACCCGAAGCTGCTGAAGGAATGCGCGCTGTGGCTTCGCACGCAAAGGAATCGATGATTTTCTATACTCGATCACATGCATGATCCTATTCTTGTGACCAACAAATCAAACTCGCGCACTGGTAACTATGACAAGTTTACTACGTGGTTGCTTTTGGGCGAAATGAATACGCAACAGAGCGAAATCTCGATCCAGATTACCGATGTGCAACCGAATGGAATGCAAGGATTGCATCGTCACTCACAGGTGCAATGCTATTACATTGTACAAGGACAGGGCGAGGTGCTGATTGATGGGGCGAGTAAAGTTGTCAACGTTGGCGACGCAATCTTAATTCCATCCAATGCGGAGCACGGCATTCGCAATATGGGTGCGACTGTGCTGCAATACCTGACCGCAAACCGTTGTTTTGCCAGTGAAGTCGAAAAGCAAACCTGGAGCGAAAGTGAACTTACTCTTTGATCTTGATGGAACTCTCACGAATCCATTTCAGGGCATTACTCGCTGCATTCAGCATGCGCTTACTGCACATGGTTACGCAGTTCCCTCGCAGGCAGATCTCGCATGGTGTATTGGGCCAAACCTGAAAGACAGCTTTCGCACGTTAACAGGTTCGCAAGTCGATGAAAAACTGAATGCGGTGCTTGCTAGTTATCGCGAACGTTTTGGCCGTGTGGGTCTTTTTGAAAATGAATTGTACCCAGAAATTCCTAGCGTCCTCCAAGCCTTGCAAATCAAAAGATGTCAGCTATTTGTATGCACTTCGAAGCCACAATATTTTGCAAAGCAGATCACAGATCACTTTCATTTAACCAAGTATTTTAAGGTTGTTTATGGGGCTGGGCTAGATGGTGCTCATGCGCAGAAAGGCGACCTTATTGCACATATTTTACAGACCGAACACTTAGATGTAAAAGACTGTGTCATGATTGGCGATCGCAAAGAAGACATTATCGGTGCCCAAGCAAATGCAATGCAGTCAATTGGTGTGCTATGGGGGTTTGGATCGAGAGAAGAGCTCGCGAATGCTAAGGCATCAAGGATTATTGATCACCCAGATCAATTGTTGACATTAGTTTAACGGTTTCGCATTTCCTTCCGACATATACTTATTCATATCGTTCAGTCGCTCAATATTCGGATTGAGCCCTTCCAAAAAAAATCTTTACTATTCCTCTTTTGTTGTGTATGATCTCCAAATCAGTGAGAGCTCATTCATGGATTTGAGTATATGCTAAAGAGATCGATCATCCCTATTTGCGCGGTTGCGATCGCTCTATTTTTAAATAAGTCGTGGCAAGATGGCTTTTTGAATGCAGTGCTTATTATCGTGTGCTGGCTTGTTACATATAAGCTTGTTGCTTCAGAAAAAAGCACGCCTTCATTTGTTCCACAACAAGAATTCATTCCAACCTCACAACCCCAGGTTCCAACAGCTTTGCCAAGCGAATCGAATGCTGAGCTAGGCCAACTCATGCCCAGTGTACTGCCAAAGTGGAAAGACAATTTACACTTAGTACAAAGAGAGACAGAGCAAGCAATTCAAGGACTTACACAAAGCTTCACGAACATGCAAGCGAACTTGCAACTTGCTATGGGACAACAAGGGACAATTGCGCAGGATTCATTAGTACAAGCGCTGCGTAAGGCAAAAGACGAACTTCCCCATGTCGTTGAGTCCCTTGGAAAAAGTCAAGAGTCGCGCGGTCAAGTTCGCGAAGAAATTCAAGGCATATCACGCCGCATTAAAGAATTGCAAGGTATGGTCGAAGGCGTAAGTAAAGTTTCCGCACAAACCAATCTACTCGCCTTAAACGCGGCAATCCAAGCGGCGAGAGCTGGCGAGGCCGGAAAGGGCTTCGGAGTCGTTGCAGACGAGGTGCGCGCGTTATCCAAGCTTTCCGCAGACACTAGTCGGTCCATGCATTTGAAGGTGGAAGAAATTGCGCAAGTCATTCATTCCTCCGTGGAGTCTGCGCAAAAGTCTTCTCAGCAAGATGCTTCGTTAACAGAGCAAGCAAAATCAACGGTGGGCAATATTTTACAAGAGCTCTCTGCACGTTGGAGCGAAACAGAAAATCGGATGCAGCTTTTGGAATCCGTGGGCAAAGAAACCAACGCAAACATTTTAACCGTCATGGTGGATCTGCAATTTCAAGATCGCGTGAGTCAAATCCTTTCGCATGTGTTCCAGGACATAGAACGACTCGCTGAAATTCTTAAGCGCAACGAGAAAATTCCTGACCCTAAAGAATGGCTTTCTCAGCTAGAATCTAGCTACACCACACTAGAGCAGGAAGAAGCCCACGCTGGCTCTGGCATCAGCACCCCAAACACAAATTCTTCTGTCGAATTTTTCTGATCTCTAGGAGACTTTTCCAATGTCAAAGACTGTTTTGATTGTAGATGATTCAGCAACCTTTCGCCAAGTGGTGAGCCTTGCTCTAAAAGGGGTTGGCTATGATGTTGTTGAAGCCCAAGATGGCAAAGATGCCTTATCAAAATTAGATGGCCGAAAATACCATCTCATTATCTCTGATGTGAATATGCCTATTATGGATGGGCTACAATTTGCACGTGAAGCAAAACAAAATGCGACTTATAAATTCACTCCAATCATAATGCTGACGACTGTTGTAAGCGACGACAAAAAAGCAGAAGGCAAAGCCGCTGGAGTTAGAGCTTGGATTGTTAAGCCTTTTCAACCTCCTGTATTGTTGGACGCTGTCTCCAAACTTATTCTCCCCTAAGGTTAATTATGGAAATTTCAGTAGCCAAACAAGATGGCGTTCCTATCGCTTTGTGCAAAGGAGCCCTAGACATACAAGTGATAAAGGAATCCAAAGAGAAAATTCTCGAATTCACTGCAAGTAATCCGAATGTTCCCTTTGATCTTTCTGCAGTGGAAGAAATTGATACGGCAGGAATCCAATTGCTTTTGTCTTTGCGAAAAGACACTCAGGAACATGGCCAAGTTCTTGTGTTAAAAAATCCCAGTGATCCAATGAAAGAAGTGCTAAAACTTTTGCACATCGTGGATCTGTGCGAAGAACCGCTCATCCATTCCCGTTGAAGGTATTTTATGGATCTTGATGCTGCAAAAATCACATTTGTACAAGAGTCACGCGAGCTTTTAGAAGAAATGGAAAAAGCGCTGCTGACCATGGAACAAGATGGCGCAAGCGATGATCTTGTGAATGCTACGTTTCGTGCTGCTCACACGATCAAAGGATCTGCTGGACTCTTTGGACTAGATACGATTGTACGCTTTACTCATAATGTGGAAAGTCTACTCGATCAAATTCGTTCGGGTAAGCAGCATATGGATGAGGGAAAGATTGCTTTGTTCCTGGCCTGTGGAGACCATATACACCAATTGGTCGACGCTTGTATGCAAGAGAGCTGTCTTCCAGACCTGGACCTAGAAAAACGCCAAGCTTTAACTGAACGCGTGAACGCATATTTAACTTCAAGTGCAAGCAAATCTTTGTCGGTTTCTTCTGCTATTGAAGTCCCTGTGGAAGCGCTTGATACAGATCTGGTGAGCAACGATTTATGGCACATCTCTTTGCGCTTAGCTCCTGACATTTTACAGTCTGGTATGGACCCCTTGTCGTTTTTGCGATACTTGGAAACACTCGGGAAGGTTATCTATGTGGAAACCATTTGCGATGGCATTCCTCCCTTTGCAAATATGGATCCCGAGACTCTTTATTTAGGTTTTGAAATTCAATTTGACTCTACTGCGGACAAGCAAGCAATTGCCAATGTTTTTGAATTTGTATCTGATGGATCTCTGATCCAGATTTTACCTCCGCGTAGCAAGATCCAACAATATTTGGAGCTAATTGAATCTCTCCCAGAACCAGAAGAAAGACTTGGCGAAATTTTACTGGCATGTAAGGCTCTGACCAAAGAAGAGTTAGCACGCGCCATCCATGTGCAAAAAGAATCCACCGCAGACCCCCAAGCGCCTCTAGGGCAAATTTTGGTGGAACATGCGGCAAGTCCTTCGGTTGTCGTTGCTGCCGCGCTGAACAAGCAGCAGCAAGCGCGAGACAAGAAAGCACAAGAGACACGGCACTTGAAAGTCGACGTAGCAAAACTCGATACCCTCATTAATTTAGTGGGCGAACTTGTGATTGCCACCGCTTCTGCAGAGCTTTCTGTGCGCCGAGAAAAGGCTCACGATAGCGAAGAAATTATCAACCACCTAGCAAGCCTAGTAGAGAGCATTCGCGACACGTCTCTTGGATTGCGCATGGTTCCTATTGGTGAAGTCTTTCAACGTTTTCCACGCGTAGTGCGCGATGTTTCGAAGGAACTCGAAAAGAAGATCGACCTTGCAATCGCAGGAGCAGAAACCGAAGTAGATAAATCCATGGTGGAAAAGATTACCGATCCACTCATGCACATAATTCGAAACTCCATGGATCATGGCATTGAAAGTCCTGAGACTCGCAAGGCAATCGGTAAACCAGAAGCAGGAACAATCAAACTCAATGCCTATCACGATGCTGGGAGTATTGTGATTGAAGTGGAAGATGATGGTGCTGGCATTAATCTGGAAAGGGTTAAAAATAAAGCGATTGAAAAAGGCTTGATTACTGCAGACCAAATCCTTAGCAATAAAGAAATCATTAACCTTGTTTTTGAACCAGGATTTTCTACTGCAGAAAAAGTCACCAACCTCTCGGGAAGAGGCGTGGGCATGGATGTTGTTCGTCGCAACATTGAAGCGCTGCGAGGAGAAGTTGATTTAGATAGTACGGAAGGGATAGGAAGTAGAATCCGCATTCGCTTGCCGTTAACATTAGCGATCATTGATGGTTTCCAGGTGCGCGTGGGAGATTTATCGTACGTGGTACCACTTGACTTGGTACAAGAATGCGCAGACCTAGCAGAGGGTAGTGTACAACGCAATATTGTGCGCTTACGTGGAGAGGCTCTGCCCTTCTTTAGATTGCGCGATATGTTTGAGATTCCAGGTACACGCCCCCTTCGAGAAAGTTTGCTCGTAGCTCAATACGGAGCGAATCGAGTTGGCTTGGTGGTTGATCAACTTGAGGGTGCATCCCAAGCAGTGATAAAACCACTCGGAGATCTTTTTGCTCAAATGAAAGGTTTAGTAGGTACAACAATCCTTGGGAACGGTAATGTAGCCATGATTCTCGATGTTCCCTATTTATCACAGATTTCTACTGCGAAAATGTCTCTTCAATATTTAGAAGAAAAGAAAATCGCATAATTTTTCAACAAAATCCAAAGGAGCAAATCATGACAGTTAAGCAACGACTGACGCTGCTAGTCAGTACCGCAGCTGCAGGACTCATCATTGTCGCGGGTCTTGCCTTCATACAAATTGACCGCGTCTATAAAGCGGCAAATTATGGCAATGAAAATACTGTGCCTAGCATGGTCAAACTCGACGAAGCCTTCCGTGCTTTCGCAAATATGCGCACCCAAGTTTACCAGCATTATTGTGCAAGGGTTCCCGAAGACAAAATGGCTATCCAGAAGCGAATTGAAGATAGCGAAGCGAAAGTGAATAAAGCTATAAATGATTACAAAGCTTTAGTAAGCGACAACAAAGATAAGGAGTTACTAAACAACGACATCGCTGCTTTGTCCAATTATATATCCCTACGAGACAAGGCTCTTACGCTATCTAAAGAAGGAAAAGAGACGGAAGCGATTGCTCTATTCATGGCCAATCAACCGATTGCGTTAGCAATCTGGGATGCGTTTCAAAAGCATGCCGAATATAACGCGGAGCTAGGGGCTACAGAAGCCAAACACGCGGATGACATCAAGCAAACCGCTGCCATTATTTCAATCGTTCTTTCAATAATCGTCTTATTGATCATTATTTTACTTGGCGTGCTGATCACCAATAAGCTTATGAAGCAATTGGGAGGGGAACCTGATTATGCTGCAGAAGTAGTGCAAAAAGTCGCTGCTGGCGATTTAACGATAGACGTTACCATTCATCAAGGGGACACCTCTAGCCTACTGTATGCCATGCGGCAGATGTGTGTGAAATTATTAGATACGGTAACCAATATTCGTACGTCCGCGGATTCCTTGGCTTCCGCTTCCGAAGAAATTGCCGCATCTTCACAATCCCTTTCGCAGACAGCTACAGAGCAAGCCTCTAATGTGGAAGAGACCTCGGCTGCAGTCGAGGAAATTTCGGCAACCGTTGCTCAGAATGCACAGAATGCAAAAGTTACCGACGATATTGCGAGCCAATCCTCCAGCCGTGCGAGTGAAGGTGGCAAGGCTGTGCGCGAAACGGTTTCTGCGATGCGTCGCATTGCGGAAAAGATCAGCATCATCGATGACATTGCATACCAAACAAACTTGCTCGCATTAAACGCAGCCATTGAAGCTGCTCGCGCAGGTGAGCATGGAAAAGGCTTTGCGGTTGTGGCCGCAGAAGTTCGCAAGCTTGCTGAACGCAGTCAAATAGCAGCCCAAGAAATTGGATCGGTTGCATCGAATTCCGTTACGCTTGCAGAGCAAGCAGGAAAGCTACTCGATGAACTCGTTCCTTCGATCAAGAAAACCGCGGATCTTGTGCAAGAAATTTCGTCTGCCTCGCGCGAACAAACTGTGGGACTCGGACAGATTAACACATCGGTAACTCAGCTATCGCAAGCGACACAGAGCACGGCATCATCTTCAGAAGAACTCTCCGCAACGTCTGAAGAAATGAGCGCGCAGGCACTCAAACTTCAAGATGCCATCCGTTACTTCAACACAGGCACAACATCAACACAAGAGCATGTTAAGACTCGGAAGCCCTCTCAACGATCAAATGGTGGAGTAAACAAGTTTGCTGCAAAAACTTTTGCTCAAACTGTAGACCCTTCGGACGCCTCCTTCGGCCGTTTTTAAGGAGGATGTATGCCCACAAATGCAATTGCAGAAAGGAATACACACATAGGAACGCCAGTCGTTGATATGGGGCAGTTCTTAACCTTTAATCTTGGTGGGGAACTATATGCCATGTCCATTGAAAACATTCGTGAAATCATTGAGTTCACGAGCCTTACTGCGGTTCCTTTGATGCCCACCTTTTTACGAGGAGTCATTAATTTACGCGGTGCAGTGGTTCCTGTGATCGATTTAATGGAGCGCTTTAGTCGAGGTCAGACAACAGTAGCGAAGCGCACTTGCGTAGTAATTGTGGAAATCGAACAAGATGAGCAAAAGAATAATTTGGGAATTCTCGTTGATGCCGTTAGTGAAGTCATTGATGTAGACCGGGCAAAGATTGGTCCAAGACCATCTTTCGGCACCGATCTGCGTGCAGATTTTATTGATGGAATTATGGATATCGGTGGTAAATTTCTTGTTGTGCTTGATGCGAAGCAGGTGTTGTCAATCAGTGAATTATCTGCTTTGATTATGGCAAAGGCACAACTGCGTGCACCTGCAGGAGAGGTCGAACACGCATGAGCACCTTTGAGAACGGACAACTCATTCTTGATCGAGACTTTAAACTTTTCCAGAGTTTATTCTATTCTCGTTTTGGGTTGTATTTGTCAGATCAAAAAAAATTATTGATGTCTGGCCGACTCGGCAAGCGTATCAAAGACTTGGAACTGGATGGCTACCATGCCTACTATGAATTGATTACTAAGGATGAAGAAGAGTTTCAGGTTGCCGTAAATCGCATCACGACAAATGAGACGTATTTCTTTCGTGAGCCAAAGCAGTTTGAGGTCTTGCGCGATCAGGTGGTTCCTCTATATCGAGGAGCAAATCTGAAGATCTGGAGTGCGGCCTGCTCAACGGGTGAAGAGCCGTATTCCATTGCAATGGTATTGAGCCATCATCTGGGAAATTCTGGCTGGAGCATTCTCGCCTCAGATATCAATACTCGCGTTCTAGAAGCTGCGCGAGTTGGGTTGTATTCTATGGAAAGAATCGAGGGAATTCCCAATGCATTCTTGAAGACCTTTTGTCTAAAGGGGCTTGGGGAATATGCAGGAAAACTAATGATTGATCGCACCTTAAAATCATTTCTCACGTTTCAGCAAATGAATCTAACCCAGCTCCCATCGGGCCTCGGAACCTTCCAAGTTATTTTTTTACGCAATGCAATTATTTACTTTGATGGTCCCACAAAAGAAAAAGTATTACGATCAATCTGTGATCATTTGGTTCCTGGTGGCTGGTTGTTTCTAGGACACTCAGAATCTCTAGCCAACATGAATCTGCCTTTGTCTCAAGTAATTCCCTCAGTCTTTCGGAAGCAATAGTCATGGCAATTAAAGTTCTCATCGTTGATGATTCCGCCGTTGTTCGGCAAGTGTTAAGCCAAGAGCTCGCTCGCTTCGCAGACATTGAAGTGCTTGGGGTCGCACCCGATCCTGTGTTTGCCATGCAGAAGATGAAAATCCATTGGCCCGATGTAATTATTCTCGATGTCGAGATGCCACGTATGGATGGAATCACATTTTTGCAGCAAGTCATGTCCATACGACCAACACCGGTAATCATTTGTTCCTCCTTGGCTGGCGCAGGGACAGAGGTTGGCTTGCACGCACTATCTGCGGGGGCGTTCACTATTATCGAAAAGCCCACCATGGGCTTAAAAGATTTTTTAATTGACAGCTCTGAAAACCTAGTCTCTGTGGTACGTGCAGCTGCTTCCGCGCAGATTAGCTGTATGCGACCCCAAGCGCGCGCAACAAGTTCAGACCATTCGGTGCGTCCCAAACTCAGTGCAGATGAAATGCTCACGGCACCAAGTCATTCCCTGAATGTACCCATGACTGAAAAGATCGTCGCCATTGGCTGCTCTACAGGTGGAACACAAGCGCTTGAATTTGTTCTCACCAATCTGTCGCGAACAGCTCCTGGTATTGTCGTGGTCCAGCACATGCCCGAAATGTTTACCAAGGGCTTTGCACAACGCCTCGACAAGATCAGTCAAATCGATGTGCGAGAAGCACAGGACCATGACCGCATCCTTTCAGGGCAAGCACTTATTGCCCCGGGTGGAAAACACCTAATGGTAGTTCGTAGCGGCGCTCAATATGTTGTGGAGGTCAAAGATGGCCCTTTGGTGAGTCGTCACAAGCCTTCTGTGGATGTGCTCTTTCGCTCGGTGGCCAAAAGCGCGGGGCGTAATGCCTCTGGAATCATTATGACTGGCATGGGCGATGATGGGGCACACGGGCTCAAAGAATTGCACGATACAGGTGCGGTCACCTTTGCGCAAAACGAAGCAACCTGCGTGGTCTTTGGAATGCCTAAGGAAGCGATCCGATTGGGTGGAGTTGACCATGTGGTTGGACTCGACGAGATCCCCGCGATCATAGAGAATACCTACAAGCGGAGTTAGTCGCCACCTCGAATCAAGTTACCCATGCGGCTTTCTACTTGACGCAACGAACGCTAAAACCATAGTGATGCAGATCCACAGGTGGTTGCAGAATTCCATAGAACTGGATCGTTGACTCGGTAAAAGATAGTGCTTGCGTGGTATCTGTTGAAGTCCAGAACGCGGCAAAATTTCCGAGATTTCCAAAGGTTGAATCGCTAAAATTTCCAGCGGCAATAAGCCCCATTCCATAACTATCTACACCAACGATGCCCCAGCCAACTGTGCTTTTCAAAGCCGCGAGAGCTGCGTCATGCCCACCCGTAGCCACAATCAATTGATCCCATTCGACAATGCTTGGTAGGTGCGAGCCTGTGGGGCAAATAGATAGCGCAGCGGTTCGATCATAAAGGCGGCCGAGGGCTGCACAGTCTGCATCGAGATTGTCGTAGCACCAAGATTGGCCTGCAGAAGGCAGAGCCTTGACGTTACGCGCCGTCCAGACTTGTGTGCCAATGGTAACTGTGGGCACGGTATCTGTGCCGGCGATGACTGGTGCGTTGGGAATAACACCGATGGGAACAACGGCAGAAGAAGATGAGCTGATTGCCGCGTTCGGTGCCGTCGATTTTTTGCTGCTACAGGAAAACATTGTAAAAGCGAATATGCAGAGAATAATTTTGGACGCAAATGGGAAATTCATTTTCCGAATTTAATTCAAATCAAGGCGAGGCACAGGGATCACAAATATTTCTCGTTGAGCTGCTCGTTTTTTTTTGAGGTGAGGGGGCTAGTGGTTTGTTATTCTTGATGCGTGTGTGGGTTTACTAATTGAGGAAATCATGAGAGTATTCCTTGTTCTTTGCATGCTGCTACTTGCCTTTGCACAAGCGCAAATTCGCGTTGCTGCTGTGGGCAATAGTATTACCTACGGTTATGGTCTTTCGGATGCGTGGACGCAGAGTTACCCAGCACAATTGCAAACCCTTTTAGGTGCTGCATACAGCGTTACCAATTTTGGCGTAAGCGGAACCACCATGCTCAAGAATGGTGATAACCCTTATTGGAATCAAACGACCATGCTCAATAATGCTCGAAATCTTCTGCCCAATATGGTGGTGATTGAGCTTGGCACCAACGACAGCAAGCCTTACAACTGGTATGTTCACCAAGCCGCGTTCTCGACTGATTACGCAAGTATGATCGACACTTTTCGTGTGCTCTCCTCTGCCCCCGAAGTTTGGATTTGCTTAGCGCCTTACTCGAACAACGTGAGTTGGAAAATT